>JADMIO012763229.1_pt1 | contig 58584 bp, 52 predicted proteins | sample 8958161 | NCBI WGS metagenome assembly JADMIO01 (sample SAMN16585339, study PRJNA669376) | soil metagenome | isolation source: Crop rotation soil | place: USA: Cullars Rotation, Alabama | collected 2011
GCCGCGACTTCAAGTCACGTGAATTCCAAGCTTCGGATCCCACTGTGCTGGAAAGGACAATCGCCACGCTCGCGGCGCGGATCTTAGCCTGGCCGGCCTCCCCCAGAGGCCCAAACCGGATTTGACGAGAGTAACGAGATTCGGCGGAGCGCATCTGAAGAGTTAGAACTCAATCCGATGGTAGCAGCAAGGTCCGGCAGCCTAAGCTGTGCGAGCGGATAGCGTAAACAGGTGCGTTACCATTGAAGAACGTGCGTCCGCCGGTGCTGATGGTACTGCCGCTGCTGCTCGGCGCCGCGGCGGCGTCGGCTCAAGAATCGACAACCAGCATCGCGCCAGCTCTCGAACCTACTGACCGCTATATTGGCCGCGCCATTGAGCGCGTCGATTTTAACCCGCCGGCGCAACCCCTCACGCGAGAAGAGTTGGACCGGCTCCTGCCCCTACACGCTGGAAGTCCGCTGCGCCGCGAAGACATCCATCAGTCACTCCAGAAGCTGTTTGAGACCGGGCGTTTCGCCGATATCGCCATCGACGCCGAGCCTATGGGAGAAGGCGTGGCAGTGCGCATTTCCACTCAATTCGCCTATTTTGTCGGCAGCGTTGGCATTGACGGTGTAGTGGACCCGCCTAATCGCAACCAGCTTCTCACCGCCTCCAAGCTCGAACTCGGCGCGCCCTTCGCGGAAACTCAGGTCATGGATTCCATCGAAAATCTGCAGGAGCGGCTGCGCGCGAACGGGCTCTATCGCGCGAGCATTGGCTATGACCTCCAGCGCCATCCCCCTACCGAAGAAGTATCCGTTCAGTTTCAGCTTGACCCCGGTCCCCGCGCCCGCTTCGATGGCGTGCAGCTCAGCGGCAAATTCGAACGCTCCCCCGCCAGCATCATCCGTTCCACGCGCTGGAGACGCAGCCTGGGCCCCATTCAATTCCCCGGCTGGGATCGAGCCACCGAGGACCGCATACAAACCGGGATCGAACGAGTGCGCCGCGATTTCCAGAACAAGAACCGACTGCAAGTACGGGTGACGCTCGACCGCCTGGAGTATCACGATAAAACCAACACCGTCACCCCAACTTTGATTATCGACAGCGGGCCCCTGATCGAGGTTCGTACTACGGGAGCCAGTGTCTCTCAGGGACGGCTTCGCCAGTTGATTCCCATATTTCAGGAACGCGCGGTCGATCGCGGTCTGCTGCTGGAAGGCAGCCGCAATCTGGTGGATTATTTCCAGGCGCAAGGCTATTTCGACGCTGCGGTCAATTACGATCAGGAGTCCCCTGCCACCGGCGTCGAACGAATCATCTACGCGGTAACCAGAAACGCCCGGCATAAGCTGATGGGGATCGAGATCACCGGCAACCGTTTCTTCAATACCGACACCATCCGCGAACGCCTGTCGGTCCGGACCGCGGGTATACTGCGGAATCGGTACGGGCGCTATTCCCGAAAGTTACGGGACAACGACCGTGCCGCGATCCTCGATTTGTATCGCTCTAATGGATTTCGCGATGTGCAGGTGTCAGCAGCTACGCTTGACGATTACCTGGGCCGGACCGACGACCTCGGGGTGCGCTTCGAAATCGAAGAAGGGGCGCTGTGGCTGGTAAATAAACTCGAGATTGACGGTGCGCCCCCGGAAGATATCGCGCATCTTCGAGGCGTCCTGCAATCGGCAGAAGGACAAACCTTCAGCGAAGCGAACATCGCTGCGGATCGTGATGCCATTCTGAGCTATTTTTTTAACGATGGTTATTCCGATGCCGCCTTCGATTGGTCGCAAACTCCGTCGGGCATCCCCAACCGCGCGAATCTGCATTACACCATCCGGCTGGGCGAGCGCCAATACGTTCGCGATCTGCTGGTGCGCGGTCTTGAAGCCACACGGCCCGACGTGGTAAGCAGCCGCATCCTCATTCATCCTGGGGATCCCATTTCTCAAGGATTGATTGGCGAAACCCAGCAGAAGCTCTATGATCTGGGTATATTCGCCAAAGTCCGCACGGCACTGCAGAATCCGGATGGCAAAGAGGAACGGAAATATGTATTGTTCCAATTGGACGAAGCCGCCAGGTATTCGTTTAACGTCGGCATTGGAGCGGAGCTGGCGCGGATCGGAGGGGGAGTCACCACGTTCGATAGCCCAGCCGGAACCACCGGCTTCAGCCCCCGCGTTTCGGCCGGAATCAGCCGCCTGAATTTCCTCGGCATAGGTCACACTGTCAGCGTGCAAGCTCTCGCGTCGACGCTGCAACAACGCACGGTAGCCAGCTATTTGGCGCCCCAGTTCACCGGGAATCAGAATCTCTCGCTGACATTTTCCGGTCTATTCGATAACTCCAAAGACGTGCGTACTTTCGCCGCACGCCGCTGGGAAGGAGCGGTGCAGTTGGCCCAGCGCGTGTCTCGCGCGAACAGCTTCCAGTACCGTTTCGCCTATAGGCGAGTTACAGTCGACCAGAACTCCCTAAAAATTTCGCCGCTCCTTGTTCCGCTGCTGTCTCAACCCGTTCGCGTCGGGCTGGCGTCTATGTCTTTTATTCGCGACCGCCGTGACAATCCCACCGAGTCGCGCCGCGGTACTTACAACACGATCGACGCCGGCATCGCGCTGCCGCAGTTCGGATCGCAAACCGATTACACCCGCCTGGTCCTGCGTAACTCGACATACTACCCTCTCACGCGCGATGTAGTGTTGGCACGAAGCCTGCAATTCGGCTACATTCAGCGCCTCGGCGGGCTCGCTCAAATCCCGCTCGGGGAGCGCTTCTTTGCCGGCGGCGCCTCCTCCCAGCGCGCGTTCCCGGATAACCAGGCGGGCCCGCGCGATCTCGAAACCGGTTTCCCATTGGGTGGCAATTCGTTCTTGTTCCATTCCACCGAACTGCGCTTTCCGCTGATCGGCGAAAATGTAGGAGGTGTGCTATTTCACGACATGGGCAACGTTTATTCGGCCATCAATCAGATCAGCTTCCGCTTTCGTCAAGGCTCGTACCAGGATTTCAACTACATGGTGCAGGCGCTCGGCATCGGCATCCGTTACCGCACTCCTGTAGGCCCGATCCGTATCGATCTCAGCTATAGCCCTAATTCCCCGCGCTTTGTAGGATTCAGCGGAACCCGCGACCAGTTGCTCTCCTGTAATCCTAGCCTTCCTCCAAGCCAGAATCCTGCCGTATGCGTAGGCGTGCCGCAGCGAATCAACACGTTCCAATTCCACTTCTCGCTGGGGCAGACATTCTGATGGCGCGGCAGCTAATGTTCGTGATGGTCGCGGTGCTCGCAACGATCCCCGGATCTGGCGAGATACTGGACCGCATTGCTGTCACTGTGGGCCGCCACGTAATATCGGAGCGCGACATTCTCCAGGACATCCGTATCTCGGCATTTATCGATAGCAAACCCGCCGAGATTACAGGCGATCAAAAGCGGAAGGCTGCCGACCGCTTAATTGATCAGTATCTATTATTAGAAGATGCCGCGAGTACCCGCACAAGCTTGCCGACTGCGGTGCAAGCCGCAGCCCTTCTTGCTCCCATAAGAGCGCGTTATGCTTCGGACCAGGAATACCATGCCGCCCTCGGCCAAGCCCAAATTGACGAAGCGGATTTGCAGAAGCATTTGCTCGCGGGTTTGCAGATGTTGCGCTATACCGATCTTCGCTTCCGTCCCGAAGTGCAGGTGTCCGAAGAAAACGTTCGAGCGTTCTACAACAAGCTAGTCGAAGGCGGAGACCGGCTTCCGAGTTTCGAGGCCAGCCGCAGCGATGTCGAAAAACTACTGACTGAGCAGCAGACCATGCAGGCGCTCGACCGCTGGCTGGGCATGACGCGCAGTGAAACTCCCATCCTCTACCACGAGGCGGTGTTTCAATGACCCGTGCACGGCACCTGACACTACAAGCACTGGTGGCAGCCGCCATTCTGCTGCTAGTGTTGGCTGGTGCGGGGTTGCTGATCGTTCGCAGTGGATGGTTCCGCGAACTGGTCCGGCAGCGAATTGTCAGCGAAATCGAAGAGGCCACCGGCGGGCGGGTTGAAGTTGGCAGTTTCTCTTTCAAATGGGAAACGCTGGTTGCAACGATTTCGCCGCTGGTGCTGCACGGCACGGAACCAGCTTCCGAAACGCCGCTATTGCGGGTTGAATCCGTCAGCATAGGCCTGCGCGTCATCTCTATGCTGGAGCGCAAAGTCGATCTCTCCTCGGTAAGGCTCGACCAGCCCCGCCTGCGCATCGTCATCTATCCTGATGGATCCAATAATTTACCGGTTCCGAATGGCCCGAGCAGCGGTAAAAGCTGGGCGGAGAATCTGGTAGATCTGGCAGTGCGCCGCTATGCAGTGTCAGGCGGCATCGCTGAAATCGACCTCCGACGGATTCCGCTGAATTTCACTGGCGAAGATCTGCACCTGCAAATGACCCGCGAACTGCCAGCCGCACGATATCGCGGCGATATTACTTCGCGCCGCGTGCGTGTGGCGTCTAACGTCACGAGCCCGACGGAGGCCGATCTATCCGCATCATTTACGATTGATGCCGCGCGCTTGACCCTTTCACCCATGCATCTCATCGTGGGGCGCTCGCGCATCGATCTCGACGGCGCACTCACCAACCTTAGAGCTCCTCTGGGCGCCTTTAAAGCGACCGCCGCGATTGCGGTTGGCGATGCTGTGTCGCTGTTCTCGCTCCCTATGAAACCCGCAGGAACAGCGGACTTCAAGGGCGACCTGGCGTTCTCTTTTGATAACGGCTTCGACTATAGCGTGGAGGGACGGATCGAGGGCCGCGGTCTCGGTTTCGAGCAGGATCGCCTCCACATCCAGAACGCAACCGCCGCCGGAGCGCTGCGTCTCACTCCGGACCGCCTTACTCTGCGCGGCATCCGCGCCACCGCGCTGGGGACCGACATTACAGGCCAAGCCGAGTTGGCTCGCTGGAAGGACTTCCACTTCGACGGAAACTTCACTGGCCTCGAGGTGCGCACAGCGGCTGCTTTGGTGACGGTCCGCCCAGTTCCCTGGAATGGAACGTTGTCGGGGACCGTGGAGGCCGATGCCGTAGTGGGCCAGCATAGCGCCAAACTGCACACCGCTACTACCATCGCCTCCTCTGGCAGCGGCGCGCCGCTTACGGGACAACTCGAGCTTCGGTACGATGAACGGGCGGGAACCGTCAATTTCGGCGAATCGCATTTGAGTACTCCGGCTACCAGCCTGATCGTATCCGGCACGCTAGGGCAAAATCTCGATATCCGAGCCCGCTCCACAAATCTGGATGAACCAGTGCCGGGGCTTGCGCTCGTCAGCGCCAGTGCTCCAGCCACTTTACCGCTGAAGCTTGATGCTGCGAGGCGAGGCGAAGCCGCGGCGGTGGGCACGGTCAGCGGGCCGCTCGACGCCCTCCAATTTCAAGGCCAGGTCACCGTCGCCGGAGCCAGCGTCCAAGGCCACAGCTTCGATCGCCTTATAGCCGACGTCCAGGCCTCGCGCGGGGCCATCGCCCTCCGGCACCTGACGCTCTCGCGCAACCAGATCGAGGTCGCCGGGGATGTGGTGATTGGGGCAATCGGCCAGAAGGATTTGATGGATGCTACTCTCGCAGCTCAGGTGAGCGTCAAAAACCTGCCGGTGGCCGCCACGGCACGCGAGTTCGGCATCAATTTCGATGGTGACGCTCTGGCCAATGCCGTCGTCCACCTTTCCGGCACAGCCCACCGTCCGGAAGCCGACATCTCGCTTGACGCGAGCCAAGTTGCAGTCGCAGGCGAAAAGTTTGAACGCGTTCGTACGAATATTCATTACGGCCCCGAGTTGCTCGCATTCAGCAGCGGACAAGCGAGCCTTGGTGCAGGCAAAATAGGTTTTTCGGGAACCTACCAGCACCCCGTTGCCGACCTCCGCACCGGCGATCTGCGGGCCGACATCGTCGCTGAATCCGTGACCGCGTCCCGCGTCGCTGCGGTTCATCAACTCGAACCCGGCGTCGAAGCCCGCCTCGATGCCAAGACCGCAATCCAGGTCCGCGTCGATCGTGGGATGTTCCTGCTGCGCTCTGTCACTGGCGAGCTCTCTGCGCGTGGAGTCACCCTCGACCGGCAAAACCTCGGCGACGTCAACCTGATGGCGTCGACCAGCGGCAAGGAAGTGGCGCTGCAGGCTAAGGCGCAAATACGCGGCGCCGCTTTCGAAGGCCAAGGAAAATGGAGCCTCGAAGGCGATTATCCTGGTTCGGGCACCCTCCGCTTCCCGCGCATTACCGTCACCACGCTGCATGATCTGGTGATGCTGCGCGGTACGGCGGCGCAGAAGGCGGCTCCCGTCCCCTTTGATGGTTTCCTCGAAGGCGGCGCTGCCTTTACTCTGGCGTTGGGGAATCCGCGAAATTTTAAAGCAGATTTCAAGATCGACACTTTCGAGCTCAACGCCAAGCCGCAGCAAGCTCTCCGCCTCGACGTAGAGACACAGGATGTCCAGATTCGCAATACCCAACCCATATTGGTCGCGGTATCCGCTCAGGAAGCCCGCATCGGCTCCGCCCACTTTACCGCCCGCGACACGAACCTTGAGGCCACCGGCGTCATTCCGTTTAAAGTGACCGGCGGTGCGAATCTGGCGGTTAAAGGTACGGTGAACCTGGCCATCCTCCAGCTGCTGAATGCGGATTTACTCGCCCGCGGCAGCGCCAACGTGAACGCCACTATCCGTGGCTCGCTGCGGGATCCCCAACTGAACGGCCGCCTGGAGTTCGCCAATGCATCGCTCTACATGAACGACGTTCCGAACGGCATCGACAACGCCAGCGGCGCTATCCTGTTCGACCGTAATCGAGCCACCGTTGAACGCATGACAGCCGAAACCGGCGGTGGACAGATCAGCTTCCGTGGCTTTCTGGAATTTGGCGATACCCTGATCTACCGGCTCCAGGCAGACGTGCGCCAGGTACGGGTTCGTTATCCCGAAGATGTCAGCTTCACCGCGAACGCGCAACTGGCGCTCAACGGCACCTCCGATGCGAGCACGCTCTCGGGCGCCGTGACGCTGAACCGCGCCGCCATCAACGCGGGAGTCGACCTTGCAAGACTATTGGCCGAGGCCGCCAAGCCCTCGCCCGCACCTCCCAGTCCCAACGACTATTTGCGCGGCATGCGTTTCGATGTGCGCCTGCAAAACGCTCCGCTGTTCGAACTGGAGACATCGCTCACCCGCAACGTGCAAACCGAAGTGGATTTGCGGCTGCGCGGAACTCCGCTTCGTCCGGCGCTCCTCGGGACCATCACGGTCAACAGTGGGGAAATCCAGGTGTTCGGGAATCGGTATAGCGTCAATCGCGGTGACATCCGCTTTCTGAACCCTGTGAAAATCGAGCCTACTTTCGATCTGGATCTCGAGACTCGCACGCGTGGAATCACCGTAACCGTGACCGTGGCAGGCTCACCGGAGCGGCTGGCAGTCAACTACAGTTCCGATCCCCCGCTGCAATCGAGCGAAATTATCGCCTTGCTCGCCGTCGGCCGCGATCCTACTTCGAATCTCGCCGGGGGCCAGATTTCGAGCGCAGGCACACCCTTCGGCAACGCCGGCAGTTTGCTGGGTGAAGCAGTTTCGCAGCAGCTTTCAAATCGTCTCCAGCGCTTCTTCGGCGCCAGCCGCGTCAAGATCGACCCGACTCTCAACGCGGCCGAAAACCTGCCGGCGGCCCGCTTAACTCTCGAACAACAGATCTCGCGCGACATTACTCTGACCTACATCACCAATCTGAATCGCACTCAGGAACAGACCGTCCGAGTACAGTGGGATTTCAACCGCGAATGGTCCGCAATAGCGGTCCGCGACGTCAATGGACTGTTCGGCATTGACTTCCAATACCGCAAACGCTTCAAGTAGCTTACGTTTTCTCCCGGATCAACTGCAAAATTCGCGCTCCGAACCGCTCCGCTTTGCGCTCTCCGATTCCGGGAACCTCGAGCAGCTCCGCCATGTCCCGTGGCCGCGCGCGGCACAGCGCATCAATGGTTGAATCGTGCAGAATGACGAAGGCCGGCACTGCTTGCTCTTTGGCTAACTCGCGCCGCCAAGTGTGCAGCTTCTCGCGGAGCGGGTGTGCCGCGGAGTCCGGCTCTGGCTTGGCGATGCGCGCCGGGGCAGCCGCCGCCTTCCGCGAGGGTGTGTACTTCTTCGTCGTCCAATCGAGCGTGACGCCGCACACATCGCATGCTCCGCAAGTTTCCCAGCGTGGCGTTTCGCCGAAATGAAGGCAGATCTGGCGATGACGGCAGCGTGGTTGTTCGACGAAGCGGCGAAGAGTCCGGTAACGCTGCCACGCACGCTCTCGTTCGGCGGAGTCCTCGATCTGCTGCACGAAATGGGTCAGCAGCCCGATATCGCGCTTCTGCCATAGCAGGACGCAATCGGCCGGTTCGCCGTCCCTTCCGGCGCGTCCTGCCTCCTGATAAAACTGTTCGATGGTTTTGGGGAGCGCCAAATGAATCACGGCTCTGGTGGCGGGCTGATTGATCCCCAAGCCGAATGCCAAGGTCCCCACCAGCACCCGCTTCTCTCCGGACATCCACAATTCCTGATTCTTCTGCCGCAGCGCCGTATCCATCTTTCCGTGGTAAGGAACAATGGGCACGCCCTCGCACCTCAATCGATCAGCGATGTCTTCCACCGCCTTGATCGTGGGCGCATACAGGATCACGTTGCCGTCCCGATACCGGTCGAGTGCGGCATGGAGCAATGAATCCTGTTGCCGGGGCGCACATTGGTGCACCACGTAACGAAGGTTAGGCCTGTAGAAACTGCTGACGGACAGCACCGGATCGCGCAGACCCAATTTCGCCACAATGTCGTGCCGCACCACCCGCGTGGCACTCGCGGTGAAGGCCGCAATGGGGACCGCCGGGAAACGCTCCCGCAAAATCCCCAATTGCCGGTATTCCGGTCGAAACTCGTGGCCCCACTCCGAAATGCAGTGAGCTTCATCGATGGCGAAAAAGCCCAGCGGCAGTTGCTTCAGCCACGCCAGCGTGTTCTCTTGAACCACGCGCTCCGGTGATACATAGAGCAGTTGCAATGTGCCCGCTTCCGCTTTGCGTCGCACATCGCGCGCGCATCGTAATCGAGCGTGCTATTGAGGAACGCCGCATTGACGCCGATTTCGCGCATGCTGGCCGCTTGGTCCTGCATCAAGGCGATCAGGGGGCTCACGACAATCGCAGTTCGTCCGAGAGCCACCGCCGGAAGCTGATAACAGAGTGATTTACCTCCGCCGGTGGGCATTACCACGGCAACATCGCGCCCTGCGAGGATGGCTTCGACGATAGGCTCTTGCCGTGCGCGGAATTCAGAATAACCCCAATGCTTCTTCAGCAGCACCCGGAGGTCCGAAGACAAGCGTCTACTTCTTTCCCACGTGAAGCGCGACCGCTCCAAAGGTAAGGCGCTCGAACTCGACACCGGAAAATCCCGCAGCCTGCATCTGCTGCGCGAGTCCTTCGGCTCCAGGAAATTTTCGGATGGACTCCGGCAAATACGAATAGGCGTCGCGCGATCCCGAGATTAATCCTCCTACCCACGGCAGCAGCCGCGTCGAAAAGATTCCGTACAATCGCGCGAACGCCCGATTCGTGGGCTGCGAAAATTCCAGAATCGCCACCACCCCGCCGGGTTTCAGCACGCGAGCCAGTTCCTCCAGCCCCTGTCCATAGCTAGTCAGATTTCGGAATCCAAATGCGACCGTCACCAGGTCGAGTGATCCCGAAGCCAGCGGGAGGGCCAAAGCGTCCGCCTCAAACAGCGGAGCGTATGGCCTGCGATGGTTCCGCCGGCGCGCATCCATCTTCCGCTTCGCTTCGATGAGCATAGGATGGCAGAAATCACTGCCGAAGATCGTCGCGTCCGTGCGGCGCCCGCTTAGCGACAGCAATACGTCTCCGGTCCCGCAGCATAGATCTAAAACCTTGGCCCCCGGACGTGCCAATACACCTGCCACTCGCGCCACCAGGCGCGCACGCCATTGCCGATCCAGGTTGAAAGACAGCAGATGGTTCAGCAGGTCGTAGCGGCCCGCCACGCGCCCGAACATCCCCCGCACCCACCGCGCAGCATCCTCTTCGGTGGTGATGCCTTTAGGCGTGGTGCCTCTCGCCGGCGTCATGAAGCGAGCGCCGATTCAATCGCTTCAATTACCGCGCCATCGTCCACGCCGGTGACGATCTTGACGTCGCCGATCTTGACCGGCAGTACGAAGTGCACTTTGCCCTGCACCGTTTTCTTATCTGCGCTGAGCCGCCGGAATAAGCTCGAAGAAGTAATGCCTGCGAGACTCGGGATGGGTCCATACGCTCCAATCACATTTTGAATCCGCGTCGCTTCGGCCTTCGGGAGCTGCACCACGCGCTCCGCCAGCGCCGTCGCAGCTCGCATACCGAATGCGACCGCCTCACCGTGCAAAAACCGCTGGTACTGTGTATCCGCCTCGAGGGCATGCCCCACCGTGTGCCCAAAGTTAAGGATGCGCCGCAGATCGCCTTCGCGCTCGTCGGCCGTGACCACCTCGGCCTTGATGCGCACGGCGTCCGCGATTATACGATCCACCGTCTCCGGCTCCTGAGCGAACACCCGGTCTGCGCCTTCCGCCAGCACACGGAATAGCTCCGCATCCCGGATCACGCCGCACTTGATGATCTCGTAGAGCCCCGCGCGGTATTCACGCTCAGGCAGCGTCTTCAGCACCTCGGGGTCGATCAGTACCACCAGCGGCTGATGGAAACAGCCCACCAGATTCTTGCCGGCCACCAGATTCACACCCGTCTTCCCGCCCACGGCTGCGTCCACTTGCGCCAGCAGAGTCGTAGGAATCTGGATCACCGGAACGCCGCGCATGAATACCGCGGCCAGAAATCCCGCCACATCCGTCACGATGCCGCCGCCGAAAGCCACAATAACGCTTGAGCGATCGCCGCCGCCGGCCATCATCTGCTCGGCGAGCGCCTCCACTTCGGCCATCTTTTTGCGCGGCTCGCCGCCCGGAAAAAACAGCACCTCATGCGGGCGCCCCGCCAGCGCCTGCTCGACCCGCCCACCGTGGAACCCCCAAACGTCCGCCGTTGTCACTACGAAGACTTTGCCCGCGCGGGGGGGCAAGAATTCGGCAATGCGCGCGAGGGAGCCGCGCTCCACGATGGCGTCATAGCCGCGCTGCGGTGTTTCCACGCGAAAACCGGGCATACGTTCGTTGTACCATGGGCTCTTGCCCCAAGCCGTCTATCCTTTATTTCTTTTCTTCCTCTTCCTTGCAGCGCCCTTGACGGAAACCAGTGCTACGACGGTGCTTTGGACCGCGCCGGCTATTCTGTTTTCCGCCCTTATGATCGCCTGGGCCGCCGAATCCGCCCAATATTTCGTAGCCCAGGGATTCGCATTGGCAATGCTCGCCTGGCTGCAAACGCTTCCCGAGTTCGCCGTCGAAGCGGTCCTAGCGTGGCACCAGCAGACCCACTTGTTGTTGGCGAATCTCACCGGCGCGCTGCGCCTGCTCACCGGGCTCGGCTGGCCGGCCATCTATTTCACGGCCGCTCTTTTTCATCGTCGCGCGACGCGGCAGCCATTAAGGTGCATTGTCCTCAAAGAGCATCACTCCGTAGAGGTAGTAGCCCTGATGGTTCCACTTCTCTATGTTCCCGTCATCGCGTTGAAAGGCTCGCTGACGGTCTACGATGGCGCGATCCTGATCTTGATCTACGCCGCTTACTTATGGATTCTCGGAAAACTACCCTCTGAGGACCACGAGACCATCGACGACCTGGAGATCATCCCACGCACCATCGTCAAAGCGCGCCGCGGCACGCGCATGTTTGCGATTGGCGCGCTCTTCATCGCAGGCGGCGCACTCATCTATTTCAGTGCCGAGCCGTTTCTGGCCAGTCTGCTCGCGCTCGCCACCCTGGCCGGCGTCCCCGACTTCATCTTCGTCCAATGGATCGCCCCCCTGGTGAGTGAATTTCCCGAAATGCTCTCGACGCTTTACTGGGCCCGCCGCTCCGACCGCGCTCCCATGGCCCTCATGAATATGGTCTCGAGCAATATTAATCAGTGGACCCTTCTCACGGCTATGCTCCCGATCGTATACTCGATGAGCTTCGGTGCCATCACGCCCATAACTTTCGACGCGAAACAGGAGATGGAACTCTGGCTCACCTTAGGGCAGGCCGCCGTTGCCCTGGTATTCCTAATCAATATGGAGTTGGCCTGGTGGGAAGCCGCCGCGCTCGCCCTGCTGTTCGCGATTCCATTCTTCAATTCCGCCACGGAGCCCTTCATCACCTGGATCTATTTCGGCTGGGCTGCGCTCGAAGTGGCGCGTATGTTTGTGCGCCGGCGCGTGCCTCAGGCTTTCCCGCTCTTTTTGAAAGTATGGAGAGATCATATCCAGCTCACCGGTCGCGCGTGAGCTTCGCCTCCAGGTCTGCTTTCACCTGCGGCCACTCCTTATCCAGAATGCTGAAATAAACCGTGTCGCGTGTTCGGCCGTTCCAGGTAATCGTGTGTTGCCGGAGCGTGCCTTCCTCTTTCGCACCAATCCGCAAAATCGCGGTGCGCGATTGCTGGTTGAGTGCGTCCGTCTTCAACTCCACGCGCACGCACCCAAGTTCTTCAAAAGCATGCCGCAGCATCAGGTACTTGGCTTCTGTATTGATTACGGTGCGCTGCCAAGGCTTCGCGATCCAAGTGCCGCCGATTTCGAGCCGCCGATGCGCACGCTCAATATTCATAAACCGCGTGGACCCGATCACGCGTCGCGTCCGGCGTTCGATTGTGGCGAACGGCAGCATGGTCCCCGCCCTCTGCGCCGCGAGCATCGCCTCAATACTCGCCCTGAGTTCGTCCGGATCCCGTATCGTAGCGACATTCAAGCGCCACAGATCCGGATCGAAAGCTATTTTGCTTAGCCCCTCGATATGCGCATGGCCCAGCGGTTCGAGCAATACGTGCGCGCCCTCTAAGATCACAGGTCCGATTTCCATGATTATGACTATCGGGTAGCCGTCGCATATTCGCAACTCGATTGTGCACAGCCAACGCAACCAACTGAACCCTTCAGGCGTATTTGTCTTATCTCGACCAGGCCCTCAATCCAAGTCCATAAGCGAATCCGCGAGCGGCTAGGGCTGCACTCCGCCTACGGCGAGCTTGATCCTGTACAATCCCGTCCGTGCCGTGATGTATAGCGACTTTGCGTCCTTATCGCCCCAGGCGCAATTCGCCGGAACTTCGGGCAGTTGTATGGTCCCCAGATGCTTCCCCTCGGGCGAGATGACTAGCACGCCTCCCGGCCCTGTGGCGTAAAGGTTACCTAAACGATCAACCTTCATTCCATCCGGCACGCCTTCGCCTGGATCATTGCTGAGGTCAAGAAGCTTTTTGCCGTTCGCAGGTTTTCCGTCCGCCTGAATATCGTAGACCATCCAGAATTTGTCCGGCCGCGAATTCGCAATATACAGCTTTTTTTCGTCCGGCGAGAATGCCAGCCCGTTTGGATACGGCACGTCCTTGGTCATCAGTTCAAATTTCCCGGCAGCGGTCACGCGATAAACCCCGTTAAATCCGAGCTCGGGCTTGAAGTCATTGTGGGGATCGGGAGGATTGTTGCGCGCTACGGAATTTGGATCGGTAAAGTAAATGTCTCCGTTGCGCTTGACCACCAGATCGTTCGGACTGTTGAGCCGCTTACCCTCATAACGATCCGCCAAAGTGGTAACCATGCCGTCCTTCTCGGTTCGCGATACGCGCCGGTTGCCATGCTCACACGCCACCAGGCGGCCTTGCCGGTCAAACGTGAGTCCGTTGGTGCCGATTTGTATTCCAGGCGGAAATTCGCGCGGAAAGACCGGTTTGCGAAAAACGGAAATCCCGCTGCCGGGAGTCCACTTCATCACCGCGTTTGCCGGTAAATCGCTGAATAATAGGTAGCCGCCAGTGCGCGACCATACCGGTCCTTCGGCGAAAAGAAGACTTCCGGTCACCTTCTCGATCACTGCTCCGGTGGGAATGAGTTTGTCCAGAGCAGGATCAAGTCTCTTTACGCTGCCGACTCCAGAGGACTGCGCCAGTGAAGGCAGGGCGCTAGCCCACAAGAAAAAGAATACAACTTGGGGATGTTTCACGGATGTGATTCTACTAACACTGCGCGGGAGGACGCAACAATCGGTTGACCTAAGCACAATTCGGTGTAGCGTGTGATACCTTTGATCGATGTTCACTTCGGGAGGACCAGTGATTACTAAAGGAACGAAATTCATGATTGCCTGTACCGTTGCTGCGCTTCTGGGCTTGCTGTTGAGTGTCGCCCTTCCGGCCCAGCAGAAAGCACCAGCCAAATCCAGTGGATTGTACGTCGTCACTTACGTGGACGTATTCCCGAACTTCGTGGACGTCACCGTAAAAGCGCTGCAGCAGTTCGCGGCCGATAGCGCCAAAGACCCCGGTTCCGTGCGCTTCGAGTTTCTTCAGGACGTCGTGCGCACCAATCATTTCAGCATCGTAGAGGTCTGGCGGGACCGGCCGGCCTACGACGCACATCTGATGCAAGATCACAGCAAGCGCTTTCGTGAAAAGATTCAGCCCGGGTTGGGCAGTCCCTTCGACGAACGGCTTTATAACCGTCTCCAGTAACCGCGCCGCGGGGTGTAACATGATTCCCATCCCGCCCATCTCTACATACAAGGATCTAGCCATGTCAAAACGCGAAGGCGAAGTACGGGAGATTCCTTTCCTCGGCAACGACATGAAGAATCAGGTCCCCACCACGGGCAGACGTTCTGATCAGGCAGACGCCCCGGGCAAAGCGGATTCCGAGTTTACCGAAGAACAAGAAAAGGAAAGACCCATAGGCAACAAAACCGTCGATGCAGATGATGCGCAGTTGGATGAGAACCCCCAAAACTAGGTGTGACTGCAAGTGCCACGAAAGCACGTCTTCTTCTCGGTGATTTTAGCCCTGACCGCCGGTCTTTTGCTCGCGCAAAGCGACAGCGACTATCAAGGCTATATGAAAACAATCGGTGCGGCCAATGGAAGCTTGCAAAAAAATCTCGCTGCCAAAGAGGGTTCGGCGGTCGCCGCGGATGTCAAGAAGCTTACTGATACCTTTTTGCTTGTACAAGCGTTCTGGGAAAAGCGGAATGTGCCCGACGCCGTGAATTTCGCGAAAGAAGCCCGGAACAGCGCAATAGAAGCAGGAAAATCCGCTATGGCAGGCAATATCGAGCAAGCTTCGGCCAATGCCAAAGCCATGGCCATGACCTGCGCGGCCTGTCATATGGCGCATCGCGAAAAGACCGAGGCCGGTTTCAAAATCAAGTAGCGTTGCTATGGCGCCCTAAGGCGTAAAGGTGCTCGGATTGCTCTCACTTCGGCATGCGTATTTTGGCGAAGTGGTGGATCTGTGTGGCTGGCGTGATCTCCACGTATGCCCAAACTCCGCATGAGCGCCCTTCCTCCTTGCGTCTGCAAGTTCTGCTTGATCGTGCGCACTTTTCGCCCGGCGAGATCGATGGTGTCGCCGGGGCGAATACCACGAAGGCGCTGCGCGTCTTTCGCGCCGTTCATGGGCTACGTGAAACGGCCGCTTTTGGCCCCCGCACACTGCGCGCGCTGGAGGGCAAGGATCCTGTTTCTACTCTGGTGAGTTACAAGGTCACCGAGGATGACGTGCGCGGGCCTTTTGTTATGATTCCGAATGACTTAATGCAGCAGGCGAATCTTCCTTTCCTCGGTTATCAGTCGGCGGAAGAAGCCCTGAGCGAAAAGTTTCATATCAATCCGGAACTGCTGAAACGCTTGAATAAAGGCAAGAATCTTTCGAATGCCGGCGAAGAAATACAAGTACCGAATCTGCGCGACGATTTACCGCCCAAAGCAGCCAAAATCGTGGTTTCGAAATCCAAGCATTGGTTGGAAGCGTTGAGCGCATCCGGGCGCGTTGTGGCGGAATATCCGACCACCAGCGGCAGCAAGCACGACCCTCTGCCTCTCGGAAACTGGAAAGTGACCACCATTCGTCCTAATCCGATCTTTTATTACAATCCGGACCTCTTCTGGAACGCCCCGGAAAGCGATGCCAAAGCCAAAATCCAGCCGGGGCCAAACAATCCCGTAGGAGTGGTCTGGATAGGGATATCCAAAGAACATTACGGTATTCATGGGACGCCTGAGCCCTCGCTGATAGGGCATACCGAATCGCACGGATGCGTCCGCCTGACCAACTGGGACGCCGCTGAACTGGCAAAAATGCCAGTGATCTTTAGGCCATAATTGATTCGCAATCACCCTCGGTTCACGAGAGGTGCGCTGCTGTTTACCGGCGCATTGATGTGCCTGACCGATGTCCGGGCTGCCGACGACGACCGATTATTGATGCAGCGTAGCCTTCTGCTGCCCATTCGCGGGTTAACCGCTCGCGATATTCAGGACACGTTCAACCAGGGACGCGAAGGCGGCAAGCCGCACGAAGCCACCGATATTCTCGCGCCGACCGGCACTCCCATCAGGGCCGTGGAGGATGGCGTAATTCAGAAACTCTTTTTGAGCAAACTCGGCGGCCTCACCATTTACGAATTCGATCGCGAAGGCGTGTTCTGCTACTACTATGCACACCTCGACCATTATGCTGAAGATCTGCGCGAAGGAATGCCAGTCAAACGCGGGGACCTGATCGGGTACGTGGGCACGACAGGTAACGCGCCTCCGCAGACGCCGCACTTACATTTTGCGATCTTTCGTCTTGATCGAGAAAAGCACTGGTGGCAGGGCACGGCTCTTGATCCATATCCCGTCTTGATGGAAGCCCTCAGAAAAAGTAGATCGCATCGCAACCGGCGCGAAAACTAAGCGATTTACTCGATTTCCAGTTTTGCCGAAATAGTCTTAGCATAGAGGCGGGAGCATCCATGACCTCGAAACCTACGCTGCTGGTGTTAGTGTCGGCTTGTGCCCTAAGCGCTTCAGCGCAGACGAACGCGTGGGAGCTGGGTCATCCCGATGCGAAGCTGCTCATGGGAATAGACCTCAAGAGCCTTCGCGAATCGGCCGCGGGAAAATCCATGCGCGAGCAGATGCGCGCGCAGCAGGCAGCAGCTGCAGCCGCAGCCCCATCGCCATTGCAAGCCTCGTTCCAGGCCATGGCCTTTGGAATCCTGGATCAAATAGACCGTGCGTTTCTGTCATCGCCCGCGAACGCCACCGTGGGCGCCAAGAATAATCCGCCGTTCCTCTTGGTTGTAGAAGGCCGGTTCCCCCCGGAGCAGCTGAGGCCCTTCTTACAGGGTGTGCCCCGCCCGTATCGCGCAGCACAGGTATACCGCACCTCTAAGACCGATACCACCAGCGTGGCGCTGCTCGAAGGCGGAACGCTCCTGCTGGGGGATGAAAAATCCGTCTTCTCTGCGCTCGACCGCCGTGGGCGCGCGCTTCCGCCCGCCTCGGCATTGCTGGCGCGGGCGCAAGCCCTGGCGTCCACGCACGATTTCTGGGCCATCGCCGACGCGCCGCTTTCTAAATTTCAGCCCGGGGGAGCCGCCGCGGGGAATCCCCTCGCGTCGCCCCTGGCGTCGCAAATTGCTTCCCAGATCAAGGGCATTGAGGCTGGTTTGTCCTTGCGCGATGGCTTTCAGTTCGAATTGAGCCTGGCGACCGATAGCGAAGCTGCCGCTCTTCAAATGTCGCAACTCGTCTCCACGCAAATGCAGGCTGCGATGCTGGCCCAAACCACTCGTCCCGAGGAGGCGGATATAGTTCGCAAACTTCAAATTGGCGCCGAGGGAAATCGCATGCGTGTAAACCTCGCATTGACCGCTGCCGAGCTGCAGCAACTGCAAGCGGCCCAGGCCGCGCGCGCCTTGGCCGCAGCGCATACTCCACCGCCGCCCGCGAGGCCTGCGAAGCCCGCTACTCCCGGCAAGATCGTAATCTATGGTCTCGAGGGCGGTCCGCGCGAAATTCAAACCACCCATTAACGCGCGCTCGGCGGGTAACATGAAAGCATGCTTACCCTGCGGCCTGCAGATCAGCGTGGCCACGCCGACCATGGCTGGCTCAACTCGTATCACACCTTTTCGTTTGCCAATTACTATGATCCTCAGCACATGGGTTTTCGCGCGCTGCGCGTGCTGAACGATGACCGCGTGGCTCCCGGCAGAGGTTTTGGGTCGCACGCGCACCGCGATATGGAAATCATCACGTACGTCCTCAAAGGACGTCTCGCGCATAAGGACAGCACCGGCCGGCAAGAAGTGCTCGAGCCCAACATGGTGCAGGCTATGTCGGCGGGTACAGGCGTAATCCATAGCGAATTCAACGGATCTACCCAGGAGCCAGTACACTTTCTGCAGATCTGGATTGAGCCTGCGGAGCTGGATGTAAATCCCTCGTACCAGCAGTTCGCTTACGACCCGTCGGAAAAGCAAGGGCGCTTGCGTCTGATCGCCGGGCCCGATAAGGCCACTCCGGATCCCGCGGCGTTCATTCATCAGGACGCCCGCATGTATGCGTCAGTGCTGGCGGCAGGGGGCGAACTCGAACAGCCCATTGGCAAAGGGCGCTACGCCTGGGTGCATTGTGCTCAGGGCAACATCATCCTCAATGGTTACCCTCTAAAAGAGGGTGACGCCGCCGCGCTCCGCGATGAGCCGTCCCTGCAGATTGCAGGCGCCGGTCCCCATGGCGGCGAGGTCCTGGTGTTCGATCTGGCATAGCGAGTGCTGTTTATGACTGATGTGAATGTGATGGTCGTGTTCTACTCACGCTATGGAGAAACCGAGCGGCTTGCTCTCGCGGCGGGCTTGGGAGCCGTCCAGGCTCATGCCAACCTGAGGCTCCGCAGGCTGAAGGATCTTGCAGACCCGGAAAGCATCCTGCGCGACCCGCGCTGGAGCGAGAGCCTCGAGCGTATGATCGCCGACTATATTGCCCCGCGAGAGATCGACGCCGATTGGGCCGACGTGATCCTGCTTGTGTCATGCCCGGATTCTCCGGCAGAGGCCGAACAGTATCGGACAACTCTGCGGGCGCATGGTGAGAACGGCCGCAAATTGCATATCGTGTCTGCGGCAGACGATCCGGCCGACCGCCTGCCTTCTGCTCTGGCTCAAGGCAAACAAGCGGTCGAAGCAACGCGGCAACGCAGGTTAGGAGCAAATGCCTGAGCGGGTGATCCAGCAACTGGTCCGCTTCGAGCGCGACCAGAATATGGCCATCGTCACTATCGAGAATCCCCCGGTCAACGCTCTCAGCCCTGGAGTACCCGAAGGACTTGCGGCCGCCATCGAACAAGCCAATGCCGATGCCGAGGTGCATGCCATCGTCCTCATCGGGAGCGGGCGCACCTTTATCGCCGGTGCCGATGTGAACGAATTCGGCAAAGCCACCGCAGGCCATTATCTGGCCAGTTTGACGGCTGCGGTGAACGCGGTAGAAGATTCCGCCAAACCTGTAATTGTCGCGATTCACGGTTCAGCCCTTGGTGGCGGACTCGAAACGGCAATGGCCGGGCACTACCGCGTGATCGCAGCGTCGGCTCAGGTGGGCCAACCGGAAGTGAAGCTGGGCCTCATTCCCGGGTCAGGAGGAACTCAGCGCCTGCCTCGCCTTGCGGGCGTCGCCAAAGCGGTGGAGATGTGCGCGTTCGGCGCCCCCGTCAAGGCGCAAGAGGCGCTCGCTGCCGGCATGGTGGATCGCATTATAGAAGGCGACTTGCGCACCGGAGCATTGGCATTCGCGCGGGAAATCGCGGGCCAGCCTCCGCGGCGCACGCGCGATCTCAACGGAAAGATTGTGAACGCCGATCCGGCAATCTTCGCGGCTGCACGCGAACAAGTACGTAAGAAGATGCGGGGCCAGACAGCGCCCTTGGCGGCAATCGACGCGGTGGAGGCAGCTACTAAACTTTCATTTGCCGAAGGCCTCGAGCGCGAGGCCGAATTGTTCGGCGAGTGCCTGCGCGGTCCGCAATCAAGGGCTCTGATCTACGCCTTTTTCGCAGAACGCGCGGTCACCAAGATTCCCGGGATCGCGACCAGCACGCCCGCCTACGACATCCGCCGCGCAGCCATCATCGGCGCAGGCACCATGGGCGGAGGCATCGCCATGGCCTTCGTGAACGCCGGCATTTCGGTGTCGATCAAAGAGTCCAGCCAGGAAGCGCTCGATCGCGGCACGAATCAGATCCGGCGAAACTACGCACAAGCCGTCAAAAGCGGGCGCTTGACGCAATCGGCCATGGAGCAAAGGCTCGCTCTCATCACCCCGCAGCTCACGTTCGACGGATTCGATGCGGCCGACATTATCATCGAAGCAGTATTCGAGAACCTGCCGGTGAAGCAGCAGGTATTTCGCGAAATCGACGCCCTCGCCAAGCCCGAGTCTGTGCTGGCAACCAACACGTCTTCGCTCGATATAGACCAGATCGCGAAAGCTACCAGCCGGCCCGAGATGGTCATCGGCCTGCACTTTTTCAGTCCCGCGAATATCATGCGCTTAGTAGAAATGGTGCGCGGCAAACATACGCGCCCCGAAGTGGTGGCTACCGCCACAGCACTGATCAAAAAACTCGGGAAGATCGGCGTAGTGGCCGGCAACTGCCCCGGCTTCATCGGTAACCGCATGATTAACGTATATGGGCGTGAGGCCCAGTTCCTGGTCGAAGAAGGAGCCAGTGTCGAAGACGTGAACCAGGCATTGCTCGACTTTGGCATGGCGATGGGGCCGCTCGCAATGTTCGACCTGGTCGGCAACGACGTGATGCGCGACATTGCAGAAGTTGCCGGGCTGCCCGCGGGGGCTCGGCGTCCGCTAGTGCTCCCGCAATTGTGCGCGCTGGGGCGCTTGGGGCAGAAAACCGGCAGCGGCTGGTCCCGCTACAACGACGAGCGCAAGGCATTGCCCGATCCGGCAGTGGCGGAATTGATCGAGAATACCGCCCGTTCGGCGGGCATTCAGCGCCGGGTCATTTCACCAGAGGAGATCATCGACCGGTGCGTCCTGGGCTTGGTCAACGAAGGTGCACGCATTCTCGAAGAAGGAATGGCGCTGCGGGCCTCCGACATCGACGTGATTTATCTGACCGGCTACGGCTTCCCGGGGTGGCGCGGCGGCCCGATGTTTTATGCCGATACCCTCGGCATCCCACGCGTGCTGGCCCGGATCGAGGAATTCGCAAGACGCCACGGCGAGGCGCTGTGGAATCCCGCTCCGCTCTTAAGACAACTGGCTGCGCAAAAGCAAACATTCACCCAGGCCTCAGACCAGCCGCGCTCCTGAGATACGCGATTTATGCCCGAATGGCGCCCGAAAGCGAATCCCTGGCTTATAGCCCTTGCCGTAATCGTGCCCACATTCATGGAGGTGCTGGATACCTCCATCGCTTCGGTCGCGCTTCCGCATATCGCCGGAAATTTGTCGGCCACGATTGATGAAGCCACATGGGTGCTCACCAGTTACCTGGTGGCGAATGCCATCGTCTTGCCCGCGAGCAGTTGGTTCGCCTTGCGCTTCGGACGCCGCCGCTTCCTCCTGTTCTGTGTCATCGCGTTCACGGTTGCATCGTTCTTTTGCGGAGCCGCCACCAACCTGGGAATGATCCTGGTGGCGCGCGCCATTCAGGGAGCCGGCGGCGGTGCCCTGCAGCCGCTCTCGCAAGCCATCCTGCTCGAAAGTTTCCCGCCCGCCAAACGCGGCGCCGCCATGGCCATTTTCGCGCTCGGAGTGGTGGTGGCGCCGGTGCTTGGTCCTACCTTGGGTGGGTATCTTACAGATCAGTACTCCTGGCGTTGGGCGTTTTACATCAATATCCCGATCGGCGCGCTGGCCCTGTTTATGGTCTCGCGCTATGTGGAAGATCCGCCCTACATTTCTTCCGCGAAGCCCGGACGTTTCGATGGGATCGGCCTGGGGTTGCTGGTCATCTGGTTAGGAGCCCTCCAAATCATCCTCGACAAGGGCCAAGAAGACGACTGGTTCTCCGCGATCTGGATTCGGTGGACGGCCGCAATCGCAGCCGCGGCTTTCATCGCGTTTCTGATCCAACAGCTTCGCGACCCTCATCCGATTACCAACTTGCGGGTATTTACGAATCGGAATTTCGCGCTAGGGTGCATCGTGATGACTCTGTTCGGCGGAGTGATTTACGGAATCGTCGCGATCTTACCGTTGTTTTACCAGACCGTCATGGGATACTCGGCGCGCTCCGCCGGATTAGCTGTCAGCCCGCGAGGTTTGGGAGCCATTTGTGTCATGCCGCTAATCGCATTTCTCACCAGCAGGGTTGACAACCGCTGGCTGATTTCTTTGGGATTCGTTGGTTTTGCAGGCGCCGCCCTCTGGATGAGCCGCCTTACACTCGACATCTCTCAATGGTCTCTGCTTACACCGATCATCCTCAGCGGCGCGGCCTCGGGTATGGTATTCGTGCCGCTCGCAACCACCTCCATGGCGACACTGCGCAATGAAATGATCGGCAATGCGAGCGGCCTTTATAATCTGCTGCGCAACGTCGGGGGTAGCGTCGGCATTTCGGTTGTGAACACAATGGTGTCGCGCCGCCAGCAGGTGCACCGCGCGGAACTGAGCCGCTACATCAGCCCCGGTCCGGCGTTCGACTCCGCCCTGGATTTCTTTCGGAGAGCCATGCAGCCGCTCTCCGATCCGCAGATCGCGGGCGCACGTGCGTATGCGCTGATTGACCGCGGCTTGAATCAACAAGCAGTGATTTACTCCTATGTCGATGACCTTCGGTATATAGCGGTAGTGTGCGTGATATGCATTCCCATCGTATTTCTGCTAAAGAAAGTCAAAGCGAAAACCAGTGCCGCAACGGCCGCCCATTGAGCCGACCCGGCACGCAATCTGAAATGATAAATTCGAACCATGACTGAACAAACCGCCGCCAGCTCAGCCGCCACTTCAATGGATAGGGTCGTTTCTGAAGCGATAGACACGTGGAACCGGCACGACATGACTGCTCATACCGCGCTCTTCCACCCCGACGCTGATTTCGTAAACGTGCTCGGCAAGCGTATGCGCGGGCGCACCGAAATTGACGCAATCCATCAGAATTTGCACCGAACGATTTTTCGCAATAGCGTGCTTCGCTCGCAGGGCCATACCGTCCGGTTTCTAAGCCCCGCGATTGCTATCGTTCATTTGAATTGGCAGATGACCGGAGCCGAAGGCGTGCAAGGTTGGCAGCCTGCGGCCACTCGCCACGGCATTATGACCTGGGTGCTGGTTGAGCAAAACGGGAGTTGGCTTATCATCGCCGCGCACAATACCGACACCGTCCCCGTGCCGATGCCTCAGTAGCCTTTTACGCCCGCATGGGTTTATGCCCGGGTGGGTTTCGGCATAGACAGGAACGCGTGCATCGCGTGCCAGAATACCTGGCGATTCAGACCCTGAACGACCGAGTGCGCCATCCCCGGCAGAATCACGAACTGGCGGTCGCCATTCGGAAGCTGCGCGAAGAAGTCGGAGATATCGCTCACAGTGGCAATCCCGTCGTATTCTCCTCGCACCAGCAGCACCGGCGCCAGCACCTTTTTGGGATCCACCAGCGGCAGTTTGGACGTCATGTCGAGATAGGTTCCAGTCGGCACCTGATCCCCGTACTTCAGCTCCTCGTCCGCCAGGAATTCCGCAATGGCCGGATCGGTAGTGCCTGGTTTGTCGCGCGTAAAGATACTCCGGATCATGGCCCGGTCGCGCAGACGGCGATTGTGAGTGCGGTAAAACTCCAGACCCTTCGCGCGCTCGGTCAACGTCGGCGAATTGTCGCCTTTATAAGTGAACGCTCCCAGCACTAAGCGATCCACGCGCTCCGGCTGCAGCATCGCATAGACGCCCACGCGAATCGCGCCTGAGGATTCGCCGAACAGGTGAACCTTCTGCGCCCCAGTTTCCTTCGAGATCACGTCCACGCCGGCTTTGATGTCCTGCGCTCCGCTCGCAATATCCGAGTTGCTCTGCGTCTGGCTCGATCGCCCATAGTTTTCGTGGTCCATGGTCCACACGTCGTATCCCAGTCCCGCGAATACGTTCATCACCGAGTATTCGCCCCGCCCCGGCGTAGCCAGATCGAACGAAGACCTGCCGGAGTTAGACGACCCATGAATCAGAAACAGCACCGGCAGCGCCTTCTCGCCCGCCTTCGGAGCCGAGGCCCTCTTGCGGAACATGTACAGCTTTACATCGCCCTTCTGCGCCCAATATTCGTTGGACCACACTTTGCTTGACGTTCCCGTCTTAGCGAAAGCCTTGTGTACGCCGCCCGGCGCGGAGCTTTGGGCCAACGCCGCCGGAGCCATCAGCGCCCCCAACCCGGCGCCCGCCATCATCTTGCGGCGAGATAGAGAATTGCTGTCCTTTTTCATGGCTGAACCTCCACCGAATTATATCTCTAATGCGGCAGGTAAAATGGAGTTGGCAAATACCAAGGACCAAACTTGAACCGAATCCTTTTCGCATTCCGCAGCTTCTTCTCCATACTGTTTAAAGGGACGCTCGCGCCCGACATCGCCCTCGCTTTCGGCTATACGAGGCCCATGCCTGTGAAGCCGGTCGTTCCGCCCCAACCCCAGGCGGGGCCCGCCGATGGCGCGGTGCAGATTCTTTCTCTGCTGCAGCGCGACGCCCGCCTGCTGGATTTTCTGATGGAGGACATATCGGCTTACTCGGACGAGCAGGTGGGCGCCGCAGTGCGCGACGTCCAGGCGCAGTCGAGGCAGTCTCTCGAACGATACCTACAGTTCCAGCCGGTCATCGATGGCGTCGAGGGCACCTATACGAAGACAGCGGGCGCCGCCGCGGGCGCGGTCAAGCTCATCGGAAACGTCCCCGCCAGCGGACAGGTTTCGGGTGGCGTGTTGCGCCATAAGGGCTGGCAGGCTTCGAAGGTCGATCTTCCGTCGACCGCGCCCGGCAATATCCTCGCGCCGGCCGAGATTGAAGTCGAATAGCGATCTCCTCGCCATCAAAGATGTTGAAATGTATATAGGTATTGACCTCGGCACGACCAACTCCGCGCTCGCCTTCACGGATGCAAGCGGCGAAGACGATTACCCTGCCATTCATGTACTGAATATCCCGCAGTATATTGCCCCCGGCCTCATCGAGCCGCGTCGCACGTTGCCGTCGTTCCTTTATTTGGGTGATCAGGAATACACCGGTGTTTACGCACGCGAGCAGGGCGCGATCGTGCCCACCAAAAGCGTGCACTCCGCCAAAAGCTGGCTTTCGAACCCTGCTGTCGATCGCACTGCGAAGATCCTGCCATGGGACGCCCAGGAAGGCGGACGGGTGTTATCGCCGGTCGAAGTGTCCACGCGCATTCTCCAGCACCTCGCGAATGCGTGGCAGAAACAACAGGGCTCCGCCATCGCGGAACACAACGTCGTGCTTACTGTCCCCGCCAGTTTCGACGAAGAGGCTCGCGAGCTCACAGTCATGGCCGCCCGCCAGGCCGGAATCGAAAAGTTAACCCTGCTTGAAGAGCCCGCCGCCGCTTTCTACTCCTGGATCGCCAACGATCTCACGCGATCCCAGAAAAGCCTCTTCGACGGCCAGACGGTCTTGGTGTGTGATGTTGGCGGAGGCACCAGCGATTTCACCCTGATCCGCGTCGCCCGCGAAAACGACCGCATCGATTTCACGCGAACGGCGGTTGGGCAGCACCTCCTGCTTGGCGGCGATAATCTCGATCTGACCCTGGCCTGGTTGGTTGAGGCAAAGCTCGGCAAGACTCTGTCTATCCGCCAGCGCAGCGGCCTGCGCCGTCTATGCGCCGCCGCGAAGGAGCGACTGCTCGCCGATCCCACTCTGCCCAGCGCCGAGATCACTGTATTGGGTGGCGGCTCGTCGCTCGTCGGCGGGACTCTCAAGACTGAGATCCTCCGCGAAGAGGTTCTCGAACTCGCGCTCGACGGCTTTCTGCCTGTGTGCGAGCTGAGTGACCGACCCAAGGAAGAGGAACGCAGCCCCTTCCGCGAACTCGGCCTGCCCTATGTTTCCGACCCCGCCATCACCCGGCACCTGGCCGCTTTTCTCGCCAGCGCCGGCGATGCGGTTCCGAACGCGATCCTGTTTAACGGCGGTTTCTTCATCCCCGAGATCCTGCGCCAGCGCGTCGCGGATGTGCTTGAACACTGGTATGGACGCCGCCCTCTCGTTCTCGACAATCGCGATCTCGACCTCGCCGTAGCCGTCGGCGCGGCCTACTATTCGTACGTGCGATCCACCGGCCAAGGGTTGCTGGTTCGCGGCGGCTTGCCGCGCGCTTACTTCATTGGATTGGAAAGCGACGGCGACCATCGTCGTGCCCTCTGTCTGGTTCCCCGTGGGTCCGAAGAAGGCTCGACCGTCGAGATCGATCCCGGAAACCTCCAGCTGGTCGCCAACAAGCCTGTATCGTTTCGCTTGTACAGCTCGCGCACCCGCACAGAGGACCGTCCCGGTGAAGTAGTCGAATTCCCGCGCGAGCCACAGGATGGCGAGCCCCACCTGCACGCTCCTCTTAACGCCGTGCTCCGCTTCGGCAAAGCCGGTGAGCGCCGCGTGCCCGTCAAGCTGGGTGCGAAACTCACCGAAGTGGGCACGCTTGAAATCTGGGCCGATTCCAAAGAAACCGAGCACCGCTGGCGGCTTCAGTTCGAACTGCGCAAGCCTGCAAAAGAGCAGACCGCCGCGCGCCCCGCCGCCGTCATCAGTGAAACCTCCGTCGTTCTTGCCGACACTCTTGTCACCGATGCGTTCATCGGTGATACCATCGAACCCCCGCAGCTTCCCGCCCGCCTCGAACAAGCGTTGGGCTTGGGACGCAACTCCTGGCCCCTATCGGCCATCCGCAAGCTAGCGGACCGCATGCTCGAACTCGCCGAGAGCCGCAAGCGCAGCGCCGCCCACGAACTACGCTGGCTGAACCTTTGCGGCTTCTGCCTGCGTCCGGGCTTCGGTTTTCCCGGCGACGACTTCCGCATCGAGCAAGCCCGCCGTGTGTATGCTTCCGGCCTCGCCTTCGCCAACCACGTCCAAAACGAGATCGAATGGTGGATCTTCTGCGGCCGTGTCGCCGGAGGGCTCAACAAAAATCAGCAGACTGATGTGTTTCAGCGCCTTTCGCCCACTCTGCTGCCGCGCGCCTCAAAAAAGACTTCGCGTGTAAATCCGAGTCTGCTGCGCGAGATGTGGCGCGCTGCCGCCAGCCTCGAGCTGCTGCCTCTCCAGACCAAAACGCAGCTCGGCGACGAGCTCCTCGCCCGCATCGCCAAGAATGATTTCGTCGAAACCGGTCTATGGTGCCTCGCCCGGCTCGGCGCCCGGCATCTTTTTTACGGGCCCATCAATCAGGTGCTGCCCCCCTCCACCGCCTCGCGCTGGGTCGACGCTCTGCTCAAAGTTCCCAACAGCGCCGATACCATCGCGGTTATCGCCCGCATTACCGGCGACTCTACTCGCGATCTGCCGCCTCACACGTTAGAGACCGTGCGCCGCGCATTCCCGGATCTCGACCTCGAAGCCCAGCCCGCCGGAGATCTCGCCGCCATGGGGAGAATCTTTGGTGAGGAATTACCCTCGGGGCTCGTTTTTAATGAATGAACTTGCCTTGGTCGAAAGGCTTCGCCGCGCTGCACCTGCCGGCGAAAATATCGCCCTGGGAATAGGCGACGATTGTGCCATCTATCGCCCGCGGTCAAATGAAGAGCTGTTGTTCACCGCCGATCAATCTATCGAAGGAGTTCACTTCCTTCCCGGCCAGCCGCCCGCAATCACCGGTCACAACGCCCTGGCCCGCAGCCTGAGCGATATCGCGGCCATGGGAGGTCGGCCCCGTTTCTGTCTGGTGTCTCTCGCCATGCCCGCGGCGCAGAATGAAAAGTTCATCGCCGCTTTTTATCGCGGCCTTCTGGCACTCGCCCGGCGCACCGGCACCGCGCTCGCCGGGGGCGACCTGGCCCACAGCGAAAAAATTTACTGCGATGTGATGGTCTGCGGATCGGCTCCGCAGGGCAAAGCCCTACGCCGCAGCGGCGCTCGCCCCGGCGATTTGGTCTACGTCTCAGGCCGCCTCGGCAAGTCCTGGGGCACGCGCATTCAGCCCCGCCTCGAACTCGGGCAGGTCTTGCGCGGCCGGGCAACGTCCTGCATGGATCTGAGCGATGGCCTCGCGCTGGACCTTCACCGCCTGTGCCTCGCCTCCGGAGTGGCGGCCGCGGTCGAGCGCGTGCCACTCGTCCGCGGCGCCACCCTCGAGCGCGCCCTCCATGGCGGTGAAGATTACGAGTTGCTATTCACGCTGCCGCCTCGCCGGCCTGCTCCCCGGGGCACCACTCTGATCGGGAACATCGCCTCCGGCCGGGCCGGTCGAGTGCTGTTCCAAGGTCAACCCCTCGCGCCTCGCGGCTACGATCACTTTAGCGGGAGCTAATCGCAGCGCGTATTCTAGAATCTGACGGGCGATCCATGCACATACCCGATGGTTATCTCAGCCCCGCTACCTGCGCAACGCTTTATGCCGGTGCGGCGCCCTTCTGGTGGGTTGCTTTAAAGCGCACCCAGCGCGCGCTGAACACTCACCTGGTGCCTCTGCTTTCCGTGTTCGCCGCCTTCTCGTTCATTATCATGATGTTCAACCTTCCGCTGCCAGGCGGAACCACCGGCCATGCCGTCGGGGTCGCCATCGCAGCCATCATCTTAGGGCCGTGGACCTCTATCCTAGCCATATCCGTCGCGCTGACCATACAGGCACTTCTCTTCGGCGATGGAGGCATCACCGCCATCGGCGCCAACTGTTTCAACATGGCAATCATCGGATCGCTGGTCGCCTATGCAGTCTACAGCCTGCTATCGGCAGGGGCGCCGCTCGAATCTCCGCGCCGCGTGATGGCCGCCGCGGTCGCCGGCTACGTAGCCATCAATTGCAGCGCGCTCGCCGCGGCCGTTGAACTTGGGCTACAGCCCTTGCTATACCGCGATGCAACCGGAGCCGCACTATACGCCCCCTATCCTCTCGTTATCGCGATCCCCGCCATGATGGCGGGACATCTCACAGTGGCAGGCCTCGCGGAAATGGTGGTCTCCGGAGGAGTCGTCGCCTACCTTCAGCGCGTTGAACCCAATCTTCTACGTGCCACGGCGGCTGGCGCTCAAGTTGCCGTAAAATCCTTGTGGATCGCCTTGGCACTCTTGGTAATTTTCACTCCTCTGGGCATCCTAGCGGCCGGCTCGGCATGGTCCGAATGGTCCGTCACTGATTTCCTGCGTCCCGAAATACGCCGGCAGATTGCCGACGCGTCTGGGGGACAAGCCCCGCCCGTTCAGCCGCCCGCGGGATTGCAGCGGTTAGCGCCGCTATGGGCAGCTCCCTTTTCTGGATACGCCCCCCCGTTCCCGACCAGTGCAGCACTGGGCTATTTTGTTTCCGCTGTGCTCGGAATAATCGCCATCCTCGTAGTCTGTCTGCTCGCCGCACTCCTGCTGCGTCGATTGGGTCTCCGGCGAAACCACAGCTTCCTTGAGCGCACTCTTTTGACGCTGCTCCACGCCTCCGAATACGCCGCCAATGCGGAACATTTTGCGGAATCCCGCGGCGCCCTCCAGCGCGTGGATCCGCGCGTGAAAGTCGTGTGCTTGCTGCTTCTGGTGGTGGTCGTCGCGGCGTCTCATCATCTCGCAGTGATCGGCGCACTTTTCGCCTTGGCCTTAACCTTGGCTCTCTTTTCCGGCATCGGCCCCGCTAAGCTCGCGAACTGGGTCTGGATACCGGTACTGCTATTCACCGGAAGCATCGCGCTGCCTGCTATCGTGCTGACACCCGGCACACCGGTTCTTCGGATTGGCGAGTTCGCCATCACCGCCCAAGGTTTACGCGGAGCCGCCTATCTGCTCTGTCGCGCGGAAACCGCGGCCACGCTGTGCGCGCTGCTGGTGCTCACGACGCCCTGGCCGTGGGTCCTTAAGGCTCTGCGGGTTCTGAAATGTCCTACCGTTCTGGTAGCGGTGCTGGGTATGACCTATCGCTACATTTTCGAAATCCTGCGGGCTGCGTTGGACATGCTCGAATCGCGCAGGAGCCGGACTGTCGGCGTCCTGACTGCGGCCGACAACCGCCGCCTGGCTGTATCCACGGCCGGAGTTCTGTTGAGTAAAAGTTTTCAGTTAAGCGGTGACGTGCACATGGCTATGCAATCGCGCGGCTTTCGCGGCGAAGTGCACGTGCTCCCGGATTTCCGCGCCCGTGCAGCCGATTGGTGCTGGCTCACTGGATTCGTAATCGTCGCGATAGCCGCGCTATGGTGGGGTCGCTAGCGAGTGCCATCACCCGTATTCGAACTGGACCAGGTGTGCTACAGCTACGACGCCGTAGTGGCCCTCGCAAACGTGTCCCTCTCTATCGAAGCCGGTAAACGAACCGCATTGTTAGGAGCTAACGGCTCCGGCAAATCTACGCTTCTGCGCTTACTGGACGGCCTCTACTTTGCAAGCGCCGGCAGAGTATTATTTCACGGCAGTGTTCTGGCCCCCGAGGCCCTGGCCAATGACGAGTTCGCGTTCGATTTTCGCCGCCGCGTGGGCTTAGTGTTTCAAAATCCCGAAGTCCAGCTTTTCAACCCAACCGTGTTGGATGAACTTGCGTTTGCTCCCTTGCAGCTCCGCTGGCCTAAAGAGCAAATCCGAGAGCGAGTCACGGCCGTACTCGATTTCATGCAGATCGGCCATTTGAAAACCCGTCCGCCGCACCGGCTCTCCGGCGGCGAGAAGAAACGAGTCGCTCTCGCGTCGGTTCTGGTGCTCGATCCGGAAGTCTTGCTGCTCGATGAGCCCACCGCCGGTCTCGATCCCCGCAGCGAGAGCCAGATTATCGATATGCTGATCGCCTGGGGCAAAGGCGCGCGAACCGTGATCACAGCCACCCATGACCTCGGATTAGTCGAGGACATCGCCGATCACTGCGTCCTGCTCCACGAGGGCCAGATCGCGGCGCAAGGCGAACCAGCGGTTTTGTTGCGCGACCAGTCTCTGCTAGCCCGCACCAACATGGTGCATGCCCACCGTCACCGCCACGCTACCGGAGTGGTTCACTCGCATCCGCACACCCACCCCCATCGCCACGATTAGGGAGTAGCTACTCCGGCAATAAACTGCGATTGACGAAAATCGGATTCCACGGCCGCACTACCCAGGATTTAAACACGCCTTCTTTGACGAACGGATCGGCAGCCATCAAATCCGCGACCTGTTCCTTGGACTCTGCCTCCATCACAATCAGCGCCCCGCCGCCCTCTGTGAACGGGCCCGAGATCACCAGCTTTCCGTTCGCACGCAGCTCGCTCAGATACTCGCGATGCTTCGGGCGGACCACAGGCGCCTTCGGATCGGCTGCGTCATATTCGACAATCACTGCGTATTTCATGCGTACACCCTAACGCCGGCTAATACGTACGGGCCTTCGGGAACCACAGCAATCAGCGCCCCCGGCTTCAGCCCTGCGCACAACGCATCAACCGCTTCCTGCGGCTCCGCGTAAGCTCGTCCCCAAACTTTGCTCTGATATTGCGCCGGCAACCCGGGCACTGCATACAGCACGTCATTTTTCTGGCTGACCAGGGCCAGTTTTTCGAGCTGCCATTGGTCGATCGTCACAGGCACGCTTTCGATCTGCTGCAGAAATTCGGTGTCCGAGCCACACCGCAGCATCATTTCGCTGAATTCCGGGCTGCCCACCCCTTCTGAACACTCGCCCACCATCAAAATGCGCCCGCCGGGACGCACCATGCTCTCAGCCGCGGTGATGCCCTTGATGCATTGATAAAAAGTCATATCCAGCGGATAACCGCCTCCGGTCGTGATCACCGCATCCGCTGCATGTTCCAGATGCTGCTCGAGCGTCGCACGAACCCACTTGACTCCTGCCCGGTGCGCGCCCACGGGCTCGCCCGCGAATACCGCCGCAATGCGGCGATCGTGTGAGAGCGACACGTCGATTAAAAAATCGTGCCGCGCCAGACGCGCGATCTCAAGCAGCTCGGCGTGCAATGGGTTGTCGTCAATCGAGCCCTCGCGCGAGCGCGGGTCGCGCATGAAGCGCGGGCTGTGCAACTCTTTGATGGTTTCCTGTGCCGCCAGACCGGGAGCAATCAGCTTTCTGCCGCCCGAAAAGCCCAGCATCAGGTGTGGCTCGATAAACCCTAAGCTCAGATGCAGATCGGCGCTGATGAAACGCTCATCGATCCACACCGGGGTCCCCGAGCGGGTTGTGCCCAGATGCCGGTGATCCTCCCGCTTACGTGCATCGTGATTCACGATATTGTAGGTCGCTGCGATCTCCGGCCCCACAATCTGCCGGATCTCGGCTTCCGTGGCAGCGCGATGCAGCCCGGTCGCAATCATGATTGTGATGTTCTGCCGCGCAATGCCGCCCGCTTCGAGCCTTTTGAGCAACGGAGGGAGCACCACAGAGTTGGGGGCCGGCCTTGTGATATCGCATACCGAAATGGCAGCCGATTTTTTGCCCGCGATCACGCTGGTGAGCGGCGGCCCCGCTGCCGGATGATCCATCGCCTCTTCGAGCGCCGCCACCGGGTCAGGCAGCGCGGGGGCAGATTTCCAGTTCAGAACCTGGCACTGATATTGATCCGGTATGGTGACTTTTAAGCCGTGTTTTCCAAATGCGAGTCGTGTGTCCACTCCATGAGTCTACCGCGATCGCAATTCCGTGCGGCCTAAGCCTTCGCGTCGTTCCCCGGGACGGTCTGCATAGGCAGCGCGGAGCCCACCGTCGACTCCTCCGCAATCTCGCGCTTGCGTGGCGGGTTGACCAGAACCGGCAAAATCATCGCCGCCGTAAGCACCGCCGCGATTAAATACAGCGCCTGATTGTAGCCGCCCGTGGATTGCCTCATGTATGCGAATAGCAGAGGACCAAACGCCGCCGGAAACGCCCACGGCAGCAACATCAGCCCGAAGATCGGACCCACATGGCGCGGTCCAAAATAATCTGCCGCGAAGGCCGGTGTGATTCCATAAGCGCCCCCGTAGCACATCAGCACGATGAAACTCGCGGCCAGAAGAATGGCAGGAGATGAGATGCTGTGAAAACTCCAGAATATGATTGCCTGGATCAGGTACATCGCGAAGAAGGCCGTCTTTCTGCTGGTCAGGTCAGAAATCCACGCCCAGAATACACGCCCCGCTCCATTGCCCAGGCTGATAATCCCTACGAAGGTCGCTGCCGTAACCGCGCTCACCTTGCCCAGTTCCTGAAACATCGGAGCCGCCTGAGAGACGATCGATATGCCGGCGATCGTGTTAATCGACAACAACGCGCAAATGGCCCACCACTGCCACGTTCTCAAGGCTTCGCCCAGGCTGTAATCCCGATCCGAACGCTGCGATACCTGTGCCGCCGACGGACTCCACCCGGCGGGCTTCCAGCCCTCGGGAGGATTTTGCATGAAAAACGCGGAGCAAACCGCGACAATCCCATACGCGATACCCAGGTACATCAAGGTGGCCAGCGGCCCCACGCTTTGGATCAGCCGTCCTGCCACAGGTGCCGCGACCAGCGATCCCGCGCCAAAACCCCCGACCGAGAGGCCAGTGATCAGTCCCCGCCGGTCAGGAAACCACTTGACCAGCACGGCAACCGGAACCACGAACCCCATCCCCAGTCCGATTCCGCCCATTACGCCCTGAGTGAGATACAGCCACCATAACTTGTCTGCCGAAAAGCCCGCCAGAAACACTCCGCCGCCCCACAACAGCCCGGCCACAATGCCAACCACTCGGGGACCAACTCGAGTCAGCCAGAGGCCCCCCACTACCGCCGAGAGACCAAGGAACAGCCAGCTGATCGAAAACGTGAACGAGACTTCGGAGATGCTCCAGCCAAATTGTTTAACCAGCGGAATGCGAAATACGCTCCACGCATAGCCGGCTCCCAGAGCCATTTGCATGCATACGCCTGCGACCGCGATCCACCATCGATTGACTGAGGGCATGATCTCTCCTCGAAACAGACTCCATTCTGTCATCGCCACCTATGTCCGTCAACACGATCAAGTGCTAAGAGTAAAGATGGTTTCTTCCAGTCTATCTAGTGCGCCCGCAAAGAAGTGGTCCTGAGCCTCCACCAGCAACAACTGTTTAGGCTCAGGCAGTGCTTGGAACAATTCCTCCAGTTCATCCACTGGTCCGAACTGATCATGGGTACTCTGGACGAAAATGCGCGGCGCAGTGCAATGATCGAGAAAGCTCCGGTCCTTGTAAACAGTAGGAAAACCAACCGCGATAGCGCGGGCAATAGCCGCGCTACCGTTGCCTTTGGGGTTACACGCCAGGGACAGCACGATTCTCGATCCGAACGAAAAGCCCGCAAGTGTCATGGGCAGAGATGGATACCGGTTTCGCAGGAAATCGAGCGCCCGGCGAGCATCCTCGCGCTCCCCCTCGCCATGCGCGTAGCTGCCTTCGCTGAGATTGACGCCGCGATAGTTAAACCGCAGGACCACGTGCCCGGACCGGCGCAGCCCGCGCGCTACTCTGTAAACCACCTTGTTGTGCATCGTGCCCCCGTGGCTCGGATGGGGATGGCAGACCAGTGCGGCGCCGATCGGGGTCTCCTCCGGTTCCTCCAGCAAGGCTTCCAGCCGCCCTGCGGGGCCGTCCAGAAATAGGGCTTCAATTTTGCGGGACATCGGGGGGCTTGGGTTCGCTTGGTTTTTTCGAGCTAGTTGGTGCGGTAGTTCGTTAACTGCATATCGATGCCGAAGTCGTGCCCCCGCAGCAGCGCAATAATTTCCTGCAGCGTGTCGCGATCCTTCGCGGCCACCCTCACAAAGTCGCCCTGGATCGAAGCTTGAACCTTCTTCTTACTGTCTTTTATGACCTTTACGATTTCGCGCGCTTTCTCAATGACAATGCCTTGTTGCAAGGTGATCTCCTGACGCACCGTCGAACCGCCGGCCGGCGTAATGGGGCCGTACGTCAGACCCTTTAGCGGCACACTGCGTTTGACCAGCTTGGCTTGAAGCACATCGGTGACGGCCTTCAGCTTGAACTCATCCTGGCTCGCCAGCAGGATCTTGTTCTCTTTCTCTCGCAGTTCGATTGACGAGCGGCTGTCTTTTAAATCGAAACGCTGCTGGATTTCCTTGATGGCCTGCTGCACCGCATTGTTGACTTCGGGCAAGTCTATCTTCGAAACAATGTCGAAACTGTTGTCTGGCATAAAAGTTTTGGCTGGAAACCTAGCGGCGCAGGGCCGCCAGCACTTTCTCTGTAAGTTCGTCTATTAACCGAGGCAGTTCGCGCGCGATTGTCAGCTCCACTGCCAGGCGGACGCGGTCAGCGGGGGGCGCATCAGGCTGAGTGGCATTGCTCCCGGCGGAAACCATTCTGCGCACTTCGCCGGCTTCCCGAGCGAGAGGCCGCAGCACAGCCATCACCTGCGTTGCCTCAAAGGGCTTCCTCAGGATGGCATCGCAGCCTGCGCCGCGGGCAGCGGCTTCATCTAGAACTTCGAGCGACCCCGCCGTCAGGATTACCCGTACGTGGGGGCTACTGGATTTAACATACCGGCACAGATCGACGCCGCTCAGTCCCGGCAACTGTGCGTCCGCGATCACCACGTCCGGATTCGACTCGCGAAAACGCGATGCCGCCGCTTCGCCATTGTCAACGCATTCCACTTTATGACCTTCCACGCTGAGAATGTGCTCGCCCATCCGCTGCGCATGCGGGCTGTCATCCGCCAGCAGGATCAAGCTCATTGCGCGCTATTTTTTCTTTTTCTTGCCGGCCGGCGTCGGCGCCGCGGAATCGGCGGCCTTTGGGTCTCCGGATTTGGCCGAATCCGCTGCCGGCGGAGTGGTGCGCGCATCCGGCTGCGTATCAAGCGCGGAGCTTCCGGTCACCGGCGCCACCGTAACATCGCCCGAGAAGCCCGGCGTCGCATCGGCCGTTACCGGAACAGTAGCCGGAATGTCCCGCTTGGGCGGCTCCATCGTGGGCGTACCGCTCTTGGCTGCATCGCTCACATCCGGGTTGCGCCGCAGAAAGCCGGTCATTTTATGGAACTTGCTCGGTTCCACGTGATTGGCGGCCTCAAACTTCATACGCTCTACCGCGGCCGGGTCGGGGTCAGGCACCGGCATCTCCATTTCCTGGAGTTTCTTTTTGGCCAGGTCGGCGTACTGGCTCAAAGGATAATCGCGCACGATTCTGGTATAAGCGTCGCCGGCTTTGGGCCGGAAGCGCGCTCCCATGCGGGCGTAGGCATTGCCATCCAGCCACAACGCTTCCGCCGCCCGGCTATAGAGCGGGTATTGCCCCACCAGGCCGCTCAAGCGGTTGGCGGCCGCCGCAAGCGACCCCTTGTGATAGTAATAATCGCCCGCGACCATTTCAGATTGTGCCAGCGCTTCCTGGATCTCCCGCAAACGCTGCTCGGTCTCCGGCGCAAATTTGCTGTTGGGATACTTGGTCAGCAGATCGCGGCATTCCTGCTCTGCTCGCAGCGCATTATTGGGATCGCGATCGGCCTTTTCCATCTGCCGGACGTGGATCTCGCATATCTTCGACTGTGCCTCTGGCGCTTCCTGCATAGTGGGATAAAACAACTGAAAATCTTTGTATTCAGCTTCGGCCTGCGCCAGGCCTTCCGGGCCGCTCTGTCGCATCCAGCTATCGGCAATCGCCAGCTTCGCTTTTGCGAGGTATTCACTCGAATCGTAAGTGTTGATCATGGTATTGAGCGTGAGACGCGCTACTTCGTAGCGGCCTTTCTCAATGTCTTTGATCGCCTTGTCGAACAGGACCTTATCCGGCTGCTCAGTATCTTTGGTGATAGGGTTCTCGTACTTCTTCCGGTGAAAGCCGCAGCTGCCGGTGGCAACCACCGCCGCCAGCGCCAAAATCCCTAGCTTTTTGGAGTTGAAAATCATCTGTTTATTCCTTACGACTATAGCGGAATCAGACCTAAACGTGTACTACTCCCGCCGCCTGAGCGTGTTGCCTCAACTCGGCGAATGCGGCAGCCGGTTTCCCGCCCCCGAAAATCGCGGACCCCGCCACCACCCAATCGACCCCCGCTTTGACCACTTCGCCTATGTTATCGAGCGTGATTCCACCATCGATTTCGATGGGGAAGTGCAACCGTTTCTCGCGCATCCTGCCGGCCAGTCGACGAACTTTGTCCAAAGTATAGGGGATGAACTGCTGTCCCCCGAACCCGGGGTTCACACTCATGATCAGGACGTAATCGACGAGCTCCAGAACTTCATCGAGCATTGCCACCGGAGTCGCGGGATTCATTACCACGCCGGCGCGAGCCCCCAGGCCCTGAATCATCCTCACCGTGCGATCCAGGTGCAGGCACGCTTCCTGATGCACAGATACCTGATCGGCTCCCGCCTCTATGAAGAGCGGTGCGTAACGATCCGGGTCGGTAATCATCAAGTGAACGTCCAGCTTCAGGCGAGTCGCCTTGCGCAGAGAGGCTACCACCGGAGGGCCGATGGTCAGATTGGGGACAAAATGCCCGTCCATAATATCCACGTGCAGCATGCGGCAACCGGCTTGTTCAAGTTCCGCAACCTGTTCGCCTAAACGGGCGAAATCGGCGGAAAGGATAGATGGAAGGATCTCCGTCATGGCGAAACGGCCCCAAAAAGCGCTATTTCCATGCTATCACAGCGGCGAAAAAACCATCCCCTGGATCGCGGCCGGGAATCCGCGAATGGGTTGCAAGCACTGGAAATCCGTCGATCACTGCTTCATTCTCCTCCGGCTCGAGAGTACAAGTGGCATAAACCAGGCGTCCGCCGGGTTTCAAGTGCTGCATCGCCTGTTCGATTATCCTGCGCTGCCGCTCGTGAAACGCCTGAATGTCGGACGGCTCCAAACGCCATTTGATTTCAGGATTTCGCGCCAGAGTGCCGGTGCCGGAGCAGGGAACATCGAGCAGAATACTGTCGAAGCAGCCAGCCGGGAAAGGGAGCGGCTCCGAAGCGTCGAGAACCACCCGGGCGGCTTCGCAGGGCACCTCAAGCAGGCGGCGCAGATACCGGTCACAGGCCGTGACACGTGCTCCGGCAGCCAGCGCCTGCGCCGTCTTATTGCCTGGGGCGGAGCATAAATCGAGGACCGTCATGCCGGGCTCGATATGCAGGAGCGGCACGATGGTTTGCGCGCCAATATCCTGCTGGCGCCCGGTAGCTGGATTTACGTGCAGTTCCGGAGCCGTAAGGGCTGCCAAGGCGATACCGCGGGCCACGCTTGGCCCGTAGTGGCGCTCCCAGCGCGCGAGCATCCATTCGGGTATTGATAGCTCAGTCGCGGCGTCCGGCCAGAAAACCGGCTCGCGGTTCACTTTGCGCAGCACGGCGTTCACGAAGCCGGTCGCGGAGCGCTTGTGAGCGCTCCTCACCAATTCGACGCTTTCAGTTACGGCGGCATGGGCTGGGATCCGGTCGAGGTAGCGCAACTGGAGGATGCCCATTCGCAGGGCTATGCGCACTTCCGCATCGAGCTTGGCCTGAGCACGCCCAGAAAAATGCGCGATCAGGAAGTCAAGCTGGCTTTGGTAGCGCAGGCAGCCGAACACCAGGACTTCGGCTAATGCGGCGTCGCGGGAATCAAAATCTGCGGTTTCTTGGCGCAGCAGGTCCGATGCATAGCCGCCGGCCTGTACTTTTCTGAGGATGCGAAAGGAGACTTCTCGTGCGGCGGAGATAGCTTTCACGGGCTGCGCTCAGCATAGCATCACGAAAGTGTGCTTGAGCTGATCGCTCGAAGACTAGCTTCCCTGGCTGGCTGCCGCAGCCGTGAAGGTATTGATCTTCGAGAAAATTGTGCTCACTCCCGGCATTAACGTGGTGGGGAACACCGCTCCCCCGGCCACCGCCACAAAGCCCGCCATCAGAGCATATTCCACCAGATCCTGTCCCCGCAAATCGTTCCGGAGCCGGCAAACCCATGCGTAAAGTAGCGCTGTCATAAGAGATCCTTGTCTCGGTCCGCGTGACCGTCTGTGTCTATATTGGTCGAGGTGGTCGCCAATGGCAAGGGTGATATCACCTCAAATCCATACCCTAAAACTCCTTACTCCACAGGTCTAAGGTGCTCTTTCGGGCCCTATGGATTGGTCTGTGCGGGATACCGGATGACGGTGAAATTGCCCAGGGTCAGTATGTCGCTAGTGGATCCAGCCATTTGGCCCCGAAAAGAGATAGTCAAGCTCTGGGCGGAGTTCTCCGCGGCTGAGCCCAGCGTATTTGCTACGGAAAAGCTATTGCCCCAGCTTTGTGCGTCCCAGGACTGCGTACCCGCCAAAATACCAAAACTCAGGTGTGCCATAAGACCAACTTCGGCGGCCACCGAGCTTCGCGAGAGGATGGTTGTCGCACCCCAGCGCAATTCACTTGCAAAGGCCGTAGCGGTCCCGGTGTGGCGGTAGTGGAATTGAACTTCGATGCGGTCGCCGATAGTAAGCAGACCGGCGGGGATGGTGCAGCTTCCGAGCTGCGTAGATGCCGTGGCGCTGGTGCCGGTTCCGGCGCTGCTGCAGATCACCTGCGCCGCGGTTAATGTGCCCAGAGGATTGCTGGGATTGCCATAACGATAGCTCCCCACCAGCCTGTCGCCGGTTTGCGGAATGGACCCAGTCAAAAACGTAACGACATTCGCGGCAATCGTGAAATCGACACCCCGGCTCTGCAGCACGCCGTTTCGGAACAGGATCAAGCTGCCGACCGGTGATGGCGTAAAGAGGAGCGCAAAAATCGGGTTGGCCCCATCGATGGCGCCGCTGGGAATTTCGGCGTCGGCGAACAAGGGCGAGAGTCCCCCGGAAGCTCCACCGCCGCAGGTGTTCGCGCTGCCATCCACGTGCATGCAATCGGCCAGGTTCCCCGTTGCGGCGTCGATTTGGCCGGCTTGATTGATGATGGCAGTGCGCCCGATGCTGAAGCCGACACCCTGGGTGGGGCGGATGGCGAGCGCATTCGTTAATCCAGTCACATCGCTGATTTGTATGGGGCTGCTCGTGACCGGCGCCGGCCCGATCACGGTACCGCTTGATAGACGCACGTCGCGGACTCGGAGGGGCAGGGCACTGGGAAGCACGGCCCACACTTCCGTAAATTGATTGACACCCCCGCTCGCATACGTGACATTGTATTGCGCTCCTGGCGAAGCAGTGGTGGTGGGAACAAGCTGAACCCGCAGCACTCCGTTTATGACAGCAACGGTCACGTTCGCGGTGGCAATATTGGATCCACTGCCTGAAAGAAAGCTGTTGGCGCGGATGAATACTGTGCCGCTGAAGCGTGTTCCGTCGGCGCGATAAAGAATATCCTGTATGGTGGTGAGCGCGGGTTGTCCATACGTCCACCCCGCCATTGCCCCCAACAGCACAATTGACCGTCTGATACCAATCATCGACTCGCCTCCCGTCGCCCAGGAGTTTAAGCAAAGCGAAGGCGAATCCTCGCCGGGTTGGGGCGTCAAATGCTTGATTTCAGGCGGCGCGAATCACTTCGACACCGAGGTATGGGCGCAAGGCTTCGGGCACAATCACGCTGCCGTCGGCCTGTTGATAGTTTTCGAGGATAGCGACCCAGGTGCGTCCGACTGCCAGGCCACTGCCGTTCAGAGTGTGCACGAAATCGGTGCCGGTGCCGGATTTGGACTTAATGGAGGCCCGGCGAGCCTGGTAGGCCTCGAAATTGGAGCAGGATGAAATTTCTTTATAAGCATTCTGGCCCGGCAACCAGACTTCAATATCGTAGGTTTTGGCCGAGCTCGCGCCCATGTCGCCGGTGCATAGAACCACCGTGCGATACGCCAGGCCAAGACGCCGCAAGATGTCTTCCGCATCGCTCGTAAGAGCTTCGAGTTCGCTATAGCTGGTTTCAGGCGGCGAAAACTTCACTAGCTCCACCTTCTGGAATTGGTGCTGGCGAATGATGCCGCGCACGTCGCGGCCGTAGGAACCGGCTTCGCTGCGGAAGCACGGCGTATAGGCGCACAGCTTAATCGGGAGCTTATCGAAGTCCAGGGTTTCATTGCGATATAAATTGGTCACGGGGACTTCGGCCGTGGGGATCAGATAGTAATCGGTGTTCTCAAGCTTGAATAAATCCGCTTCAAACTTGGGCAGCTGACCCGTGCCGTAAAAGCTAGCTGAATTGGCTATGAATGGCGGCAGTACTTCGGTGTAACCGTGATGCTGGGTATGCACATCCAGCATGAAGTTGATGAGGGCGCGCTCGAGCTTGGCGCCGAGACCCCAATAAACGGCGAAGCGCGCGCCCGTGATCTTGGCTGCGCGCTCGAAATCGAGAATGCCGAGTTCGGGACCGAGGTCCCAGTGGGCCTTCGGAGCGAATGAGAAAACAGGAGGCGTGCTCCAGCGGCGAACCTCGACGTTATCGTCGGCGCTCCTGCCCGTCGGAACCGAGGCGTGGGGCGTGTTGGGAACACCAGCGAGCAACTGCCGGTAATTGTCGTCCAACTCTTTGGCGCGTTCGTCGAGGGCGGCTGCGCGGTCGGCGATCTCGCGGACGTTCTGCTGTCGCGCGGAGGCGTCCTGACCGGCCTTGATGAGTTTGCCGATCTCCTGGGATTCGGTCTTGCGTTGAGCCTTAAGCTGCTCGGATTCGGTGAGGGCGGCACGCCGCTCCGCGTCGAGCTGGCGGAAAGCTTCGACGTCGAGAGCAAAGCCGCGGTCGGCCAGCCTGAGTGCGATGGAATCGAGATTTCGACGGAACAAAGTGAGATCGTACATCGAGCGGGTGGCCCCTATCGCTCAGCGATGGGAACCCAGGGCTGGCCCACCGGGGTGCCGATGTATTCGGCTCGGGGACGGATCAGGCGGTTATTGCGATATTGCTCGAGCACGTGCGCCGTCCAGCCCGACATGCGGCTCACGGCGAAGATGGGCGTGAAGAGATCTATGGGAATCCCCAGCGAATAGTAGGTGGAGGCCGAGTAGAAATCCACATTCGCGTTGAGATTCTTGGTTTCCTTCATGTACTTTTCAATGCGGCTGGAGGTCAGGTAGAGATCCACGTGTCCAGTGCGCTTGCCGAGTTCCTCGGAGAGCGCGCTCAAGTGGGTAGCACGCGGGTCAATGGTGTGGTAGACGCGGTGACCGAAGCCTGGGATCTTGATCTTTTTCTCCAGGCGAGTCTTCACCATGTCCATGGCTTTATCGGCCGAGCCCGCTTCGAGCAGCATCTTCATCACGTCTTCGTTGGCGCCACCATGGAGCGGGCCTTTGAGAGCGGCAACTCCGGCGGTGACGGCCGAGTAAATATCAGATAGCGTCGCAGCCACCACACGGGCGGCAAAGGTTGAGGCATTCAATTCATGATCGGCGTGCAGCGTCAGCGCTATATCGAAGACGCGCTCCATCACTTCGTCGGGCTTCTTGCCGGTCAAGGTATAGAGGAAATTTGCGGCCAGGCCAAGCTTCGGGTCACCGACGACTACTTCCTGACCTTTGCGCAGCCGGTCAAAAGTTGTGACGATGGTGGCGGTCTGCGCCATCAGGCGGACGGCCTTGCGCTCGCTCGCTTCAATGGAGGTATCTTTGGCGTCCGGATCATAAAGCGAGAGCATGGATACGGCGGTGCGCAACACGTCCATGGGAACCGCTTTGCCGGCGCCTTTCAAGAATGCCACTACTTCGGCGGGGATCTCGCGGTTTGCGACCAGCGCGGTCTTCAGTTGATCCAGTTCCCCCTGCTTGGGCAGGCGCCCGTGCCACAAGAGGTAAATCACTTCCTCGAAGGTCGCGTGATCGGCGAGCACATGAATGTTGTAGCCCTGATAACTTAAGAGGCCCTCGTCGCCGTCGATAAAACAAATTTTGGATTCAGCGGCGACAATTCCTTCCAGACCCGCACCCGTGACAGCCATGTTTCTCCTTGCCCGATTTTGTTATTACGAGATTCCACATTGCCGGGTGAGAAGAAAACTCGCCTCGGCGGAAACTTATTTTAGCATTCGCCGAAGCTGAGGGGAGCGGGACCTGAGCAGGAGTGGCTCAAATTTTTCGTCAGCGGATGATCTGTCAGTGGATGATCTTAGTCAGGCGCCAGCCGTTTCCGTCACGCTCATATTGCAAAGTGACCGGCAGATCATCGGCGTAGCGGCCTTTACGCACACCCATAATGGCCAGGGGACCATCGAAGCAAGGGTGTGCGACTTTGATCCCAACTTTGGCCTGGACGATCTTGGTATCTTTATCGTCGCCATCTCTAGTCGAGACCACCTTATCCAGCTGAAGAGGGAACTTCCCACGCACCTGGGTGTAAGGCGATAAATATGCAGAATCGCCGGAGGTTACGTCGTCGCTGAAATTCAGCTTGCGTCCTTTTTGCTGCAAGTGCGCGATCGCGTGTTCTCCGTTGGCAGAGGGCTGCTCCCATAAATCGTCATTAGCGGCACAAGCCAATTGGTTATCCCGCATTGAAACCTGTTCGCTATCCAGCTGAAAGGGTTCACCTTCGGCAACCACTTTTGCGACGTTCTCATCGAACGCATTAGGATCGCCGCAGCCCGCGGACGCGGCGCATACGGCTGCAATCAGCAGCGCCAAAACTGCTCTGAGCTTCACTTTTTGCCCTCTGCAAGCAGGCTCTTGGCATGGGGAGCAGGCATGTAACGGCGCGTCAGGCTTTCAAACGACCGCTGCCGTATCCAGCCAAGACGATGCAGTTCGTATTTGAGCAGCAGCCAAAGGATGGATAATCCGTAAATCGAGCTTTGCACGAACGACGCCGAGGACGCCTCCGGGAAGTATCGGGTGGGTACCGGGACCTCGGCAATGCGCATGTTTAGATTCACTAGTTGCGCGATGATCTCCTGATCGAAGATGAAATTGTCGGAATTCATTTCCAGGTTCACTTGTTCAAGCGCGTCGCGCCGGAAGGCGCGGTAACCGGTGTGGTATTCGGCCAGGCGTAAGCCGAATATTGCATTTTCGACTTGTGTGAGGAACCTGTTCGCGCCGTATTTCCACCAGGGCATGCCTTGCGCCATTGGATGCCCGCCTAACAACCGCGACCCTAACACGACGTCCGCCTTCTCTTCCTGAAGGGGGCGAATGATATCGGGCAGCAGTGTCGGATCGTATTGATAATCCGGGTGCACCATCACTATGATGTCGGCGCCCGCACGCAGCGCCTCGCGGTAGCAGGTCTTCTGGTTCGCGCCGTATCCGTAATTTCGGTTGTGGACGAACAGCTCGAGGCCGAGTTCGCGCGCGATCGCAGCGGTCTGGTCGGAACTCCCGTCATCCACCACGATTACCAGATCGACGGTATCCCGCGGCAATTCCCCATACGTCATGCGCAGGGTCTGCGCGGCGTTGTAGGCCGGCATGACCACCACTACCTTGGGCTGCTTGAGAGACATGGGTACTTAGTACCTTCCCTATTAATAACGACCGCGGGGAGGGTTTTCTTTAGGTCACGGCATCCACTGCGGCCAGGATCCGGCGTAGTCCTTCGTCGAAAATGATCGGCGGAGTCAGCAGGCTCAACACAAGGAAGGCTTCCGATTCAAAATCATAGAAAAAGCCAGGCTGCACGAGAACTTCCTTTTCTGCCAGCAGATGCAACGCCCAATCGTCTTCAGTAAGGATTCGCGGCACTTCGAGAATCACGCTCCAGCCACCTTCTGCGGTGAGGCATCGGCAAGGCGAACCGCGCGTGCGGGTAACGGCCTCATTAAGATTGGTGCGGATTCGCTCGCGGATTTGCTGCTGCACGGATCCCGAGGCTGCCAGGATACGGGGGAGCGCCAATTGGACTGGCGTCGAGACAGACAAAAACGTGTCGGCGATCCACTCCAAACCCTCTAGCGCGGCTTCATGCCCTGGACCATCGACGGCGATCCAGCCTAATTTCATCTGCGGCAGCCCGGCAACTTTCGACAGGCCGCTCATTGCGAATGTGAGCACACTCTTCGAGCCTGCGAGCCCCGACGCCCGCTCGGGGGCGGGGCCGAGCGCGAAATCCGAGAAGACCTCGTCCGAAATGACAGGCAGTCCGAGCCCTTGCAGGCGTTCCCATTCATCGCGCTTCAGGTAAGAGCCGGTCGGGTTGTTGGGATTCACAACTACGATTGCGCGGGTGCGGGGCGTCACGAGTTTCGAGAGCGAGGCGAAGTCAAGATGCCAGGCCCCGTCGTAGCGCAATGGGTACTGGCGCACGCAGACGGATTCCAAGGCGGCAAGGTAATCGAACAATGGATAGGAAGGGCGGGGTACCAGGATTTCGTCGCCCGGGTCAGCCAGAAGCTTAAAGATGTAGCTATACGCTTCACTGGTGCTGGCAGTCAACAGAAGGCGCGAGGAAGGCACGTCGATGCCGCGCTCGCGATAATAAACCGCCACGGCTTCGCGCGCCGAAAGCAAACCGCGCGGCTGAGGAACGTAGTCGAGAGCACGCGGGTCGGCTAGACCTGCCAGTATTTGACTCTCCGAATAGGTGAGGCCCACTCGCGTAGGATTGGACTCCGTAAGATCGAGAATGGCCGCGCCATTGCGCCGTTTTTCTGCCAAAAAGAGGCTGAGGGGATTGGATTGCGATTCCCACTGCAGGCGGGAAGAGAACACGCGAACATGCTAACAGATATCATGAGGAGATTATGGCTACGCAAACTGCCGGACATGAACCAAATCCGCTTCTCATCTATAACGCGCTAAACGGTTTTCAGCGCTCGACTGCTCTCAAGGCGGCGATTGAGCTCGAAGTATTTACGTTGATTGGCGCAGGGGTGACGAGCGCTGCGGACCTGGCTCGGCGCGCCGAAACCAGCGAGAAGGGCATGCGGATACTCTGCGACTTCATGGCCATCGAGGGCTTCCTGACCAAGCAAAACGGCATCTATGCTCTGACCGCGGATTCAGCCGTATTTCTCGACCAAAAATCCCCGGCATACTTGGGCTCTATCGCCGAGTTTCTGCTACATCCCACTCATATTGCCAACTATTTGGATATGACCGCGGCTGTACGTAAAGGAGGCGTCGTTCATGGGCAGGGGAATATGGATCCGGAAGCCCCGGTATGGGTGGAGTTCGCCAAATCCATGGCTCCACTTTCGGCGATGGGCGCCGCGGCCATGGCGCAAATCGTCAATGTTGCGGGCCAGCCGCTCAAAGTGCTCGATATCGCTGCCGGCCCGGGACTTTACGGTATCGAGATCGCTAAACTGAACCCTAAAGCAGAGATCTACGCGCTCGATTGGAGAAACGTGCTCGAACTATCGGCGGAGCACGCGCGGCAAGCGGGAGTAGAAAAGCGGTATCACACCATCCCCGGAAGCGCTTTCGATGTGGATCTGGGAAGCGGTTATGATCTGATACTGCTGCCGAATTTTCTTCATCACTTCGATCATGCGACAAATGTAAAGCTGCTGAAACGGGTACGCGCGGCGTTGCAGCCCAGCGGGCGTTTGGTAACGGTGGAGTTTGTCCCCAACGACGACCGCATCTCACCGCCGGCAGCGGCGGCCTTCAGCCTGATGATGCTGGGCTCGACCGAATCAGGAGACGCCTACACCTTAAAAGAACTCGATCGCATGTTCCGCGATGCGGGATTTGGTTCGAGTGACGCTCAACCATTAGGGCCGCAAACGCTCATCATTACGAAGTACTGACCAAGTGGCGAACCCATCGTTCCGCAAACGGGGAGCCGCGCCGAACCGGCCGCCGGGTCCGAAAAATATGCGGCCATGGATGGGCGTGCTGCCATATTTCCGCAAAGATCCAGCAGGATATCTGCTGAACATCGCGCGCGAGCACGGGGATTTGGCGTACATGCGACTGGGTCCGCAGCACGCCTTCGTGGTGAGCCACCCGGATTCAACTCGCGACATCCTGGTCACCCACCAGAGCAACTTCACGAAGAGCCGGATGCTGGAGCGCGCGAAAGTGCTGCTGGGCGATGGCCTGCTCACCAGCGAAGGTGAATTCCATACCAGCCAGCGAAGGCTGGTACAGCCGGCGTTTCACCGGGATCGCCTGGTGCGCTACGCAGCCGATATGGTGGCTTCGGCCGAGAGGGTTGGCGAGACCTGGTCCTCAGGAGCCGAATTGGACATGCATCGCGAAATGACACGGCTGACGCTCGCGATTGTCGGCCGGACGCTCTTTAGCGCTGACGTTTCTTCCGACGCCGACGAAATTGGGCGCGCGATGACCCAGATCTTCGAGCTTTTCGATACGCTGCTGCTGCCCTTTTCCGACTGGATACAGAAACTGCCGATAGGTCCGGTGCTTCGCTTCGAAAAGGCGCGCGATAGGCTGGACCGAATCATATATGGATTAATCTCCGAACGCCGCGCCAGCGGCGAAGACGCCGGTGATCTGCTCTCGATGCTGCTGCTCGCGCAAGATGACGACAGTAATGCGAGGCGAATGACGGACAAGCAGGTTCGCGATGAAGCGCTGACGCTGCTGATCGCAGGGCACGAGACCACCGCAAACGCGCTGACCTGGACCTGGTATCTGCTTTCACAAAACCCCGAGGCCGAGGCGCGCATGCACCAAGAACTGGCGCGCGTGCTCGCGGGCCGGCGTCCTACCTTCGATGATGTGATCGGGCTGCCTTACACTACGGGCGTGTTTGCCGAATCGCTGCGCCTCTATCCGCCTGCCTGGGCTATTGGACGGCGCGCGCGCGAGGATTATTCGATTGGAGAATACACCATTCCGGCTAAGTCGATTTTATTGATGAGCCCGTGGGTGGTGCATCGAGATCCTCGGTGGTGGCCGGAGCCGGAGCGCTTTCAACCGGAACGCTGGAGTGCGGAAGCTGCGGAGAAACGTCCCAAGTTCGCCTATTTTCCGTTCGGGGGCGGTGCGCGCGTGTGCATCGGCGAGAGATTCGCTTGGGCGGAGGGAGTCCTGGTTCTGGCCACGTTGGCTCAGCGCTGGAACATGCGGTTGGTACCGGGCCATCCGGTGGCCACTCAGGCCGTGATCACTTTGCGGCCCAGGCATGGAATGAAGATGACGATCGAGAGCAGAAGCTGATCGTGATTTGCCGATCCGCATGGTAATTTAGTGAGGGCCGGAAGCACCGAAGCCGGGGCTGGCATACAAGGAGAGAGTGATGAAATACGTGAACTGGCGAGGGATTCTTTGCTTGGCCGTAACAGCGGTCGCCATCGGCCTGATTTCAAGAACGGCGGTGCCCTTGACGGCAGCTTCCAAAGCCAAAGCGGGCAAAGTGCCTCTTTTCCAACTGGGCCCGGCGTGGCCCAAAATACCGAGCAAATGGGTGCTGGGTGAAGTTTCCAGCGTAACCGTGGATGCGAAAGACAATATCTGGATATTGCACCGTCCGCGCACGTTGAGGCCGGCACAGAAATCCATGGTCGCGCCGCCGGTGCTGGAGTTCGATAACGCCGGCAATTTCATCAAAGCGTGGGGCGGCCCGGGGGAAGGCTACGAATGGCCCGAGAGCGAACACGGAATTTATATCGATTACAAGGGTTTTGTCTGGATCGGCGGGAATGAGCCCAAGAAGGATGCCCAAATCATTAAGTTCACGCAGGACGGGAAGTTCGTTATGCAGATCGGTCACAGCGGGCAGAGTAAGGGCAACCAGGATACGGCCAATCTGAACCGTCCGGCGGACGTGTTCGTCTATGCGAAAACCAACGAGGTTTTCGTGGCCGATGGCTACGGCAACCGCCGCGTGATCGTGTACGATGCCGACACAGGAGCGTACAAGCGCATGTGGGGTGCGTTCGGCAAGGAGCCCAAGGAGGTGGAGCCAACGCCCGCCGGGCAGCAGCCGCCTCGTGAACCGGAAGAGGGCCCCGCGCAGTTCAATAACGTCCATGCAGCGCGAGTGTCGGATGACGGCATGGTGTATGTGTCCGACCGCGGCGGGAGACGACTACAGGTATTCACGATTGACGGCAAGTACCTGAAGCAGGTTTTTATCGGCCGAAGCTGCGAGGCGCCTGCGTGCGGCAACGGCCAGACTACTGCGAGCACCGCCTTTTCGCGCGATCCGGAGCAACGGTTCCTCTACGTCGCGGACAGGAGCGAAGGGCATGTGTTCGTGCTCGATCGCAAGACTCTCGAAATCCTTTATTCATTCGGCAAACTGGGCATGGAGCCGGGGAATTTCAATATTCTCCATCACATGACGACTGATTTGAAAGGCAATCTTTACACCACCGAGGTGAACGATAATTTCGCTCGAGGCGAATGCTGCCGGCGAGTCCAGAAGTTTGTCTATAAGGGATTGGGACCGGCGCCAAAGGAGTGATCGCTTCTCGCGGTCGCGCCAACGCCTGCAGGGATCACCGCGATCATTGAATAGGCGGCACGGAAGTTGTCTCAGAGAGAATCAAGTTCTACCTGTGGTGTGGGCGCGACTTGAACCCTGCCAAATTTAAAGTTCATGAATTCACGCGGCCTATTTCCCGGCCGGCGAAATGCCCTTGAACGTCAGCTTTTGTACGCCTTTCGTCGTAAGCGCGAGATACAGGTTGCCCTTGGCGTCGGTTTGCATCAGGTGGGGTCCTCCCAACATTCCGCCGCCCTGGATTGACGACACGATTTCCATCGTCTTGCGATTGACCACCACTACGTCGTCTCCGCCTCCGACATAAAGGAACTGCTGATCCGGATCGCGGGAGAACGCGAGCGAACGCGCGAATGGAGCCGAATGGCGGATCAGTTGTTTGAGGAACTTTCCTTCCAGCGTAAAGGTCTGCACGCGGCGATTTTCGCGATCGGCAACGTAAACGGTTCCGTCGTTCGATACGCGGACCGAGTGGACGATGCTGAATTGATCCGGACCTGGGCCGTCGGGCACGCTCTTCAAAGTGACCGGCGGGCAAGGGTCGCTATCCACCGGCTTCTTGCCGTACGCGCCCCACATGCGTTTGAACGCGCCACTGTCGGCATCGAGCACGATCACGCGATGGTTTCCGTAGCCATCGGCGACGAACAGCTCATTCGTTTTGGGATAGACGAAGGCGTCGGCGGGCTGGTGAAGATTTTTGGTGTCCGCGTTGCCCTTGCTTTGAGTGCTGTGGCCGATCTGCATGACGAACTTTCCGTCCTGCGTGAACTTCAACAACTGATCGTCGCCGCGCGGCAGGAGGCCTGGCAAGGCGCGCCCGGCACAGTTATTCCCGCCGATCCAAACGAAACCTTTGGAATCGATCGTGATGCCGTGCTCGCGCTCGGGCCATTCGTATCCGCTTCCGGCTCCGCCCCAGCCCTTGATGAAATTGCCGGCATTGTCGAACACCATGACCGGCGGCGCAGCCTTTGAGGCCTGATCAGGCGGCAAGGTGCGCGGCCGGTGCAGGATCCAGATGTTGTCCTGAGCGTCGACTGCGATGCTCGAAACGTCTCCCAGCTTGTACTTAGCCGGCACTTTGGGCCACGCTGGATCCAATTGAAACGTTGGCGCTCCGGCGGAAGAAGCGGCTCTGCCGTCAGTTACCAAACCAACCGCAGCGATGAGAGCCGCTGCCAGTATAGAACCTTTTAGAACCTTGGCAATCATCATCCAATCTCCTTTGCGGCCATCACATTTTTCACAATCACATTTGTGACGATCAGGCGGATTGTAACAGTTGGGGCAGCGCAATGCTAGCGGAGGCTCGCCACGACAGGTCTACCAGCGCCGAAACAGGGGTCTTCGCCACATTGATTTCGACCACCTTCGCGCCGGCGAGTTGAGCCAACTGCACCAACCCTGCGGCCGGATAGACGAGCGCGGAGGTGCCTACCACCAGCATCAATTCGGCCGTGCGTGCGGCTTCGACGGCGGCGGTCCATATATCCTCCGGGAGCCCTTCGCCGAACCACACCACACCGGGCCGAGGGATGCCTCCGCAGCCGCAGCGTGGCGGCAACTCAGGCAGCGAGGGCCGTGGGTCCCGCCACTCGCAGCCGCAGGCGGTGCAGCGCAGGGTCCAGATATCGCCATGAATTTTTTGGATACGCCGGCTGCCGGCCCGGTCATGCAAGCCGTCTACGTTCTGGGTGATAAGAGTGAAACCGGGGACGCGCCGTTCTAATTCCGCAAGCGCCAGGTGACCAGCGTTCGGTTGGGCGGTGGCGATATTGGCGCGGCGCCAGTCGTACCACTCCCAGCTCAACTGCGGGTCGCGCGCGAAAGCCTGCGGAGTGGCCAGATCCTCAGCGCGATACGTACGCCATAGGCCGCCGGGTCCGCGGAATGTGGGAATCCCGCTCTCAGCAGATATTCCCGCGCCGGTGAGAACCGCCACTGAAGCGGCTGCGGTTAGCCATTCGCGAACCATAGCAGCGCTGGCTTCATCGATAGCCATTCAAGCCCTATTACAACAAACGTTCTTCATTCTTTCGTTTTTACGCTATCCTAGGCCGTCGAATGCTCGTTTATGCGGCCGCTATTTTTCTGAGCGCATTCCTTCTTTTTCAGGTGCAGCCGCTAATAGCCAAGTTCATTCTCCCTTGGTTCGGCGGCTCGGCCGCGGTGTGGAGCGCAGCCCTGCTGTTCTTCCAGTTAGTTCTGTTGACGGGATATTTTTATGCGTACATCGTCATCCGATACCTGAAGCCCAAACAACAATTCTGGCTGCACACCGGCCTTCTTACCATCAGCCTGGCGACACTGCCGATCGTTCCGTCGCCCGCGTTCAAGGCGGCTGGCTACACCGACCCGACACTACGGATTTTGCTGCTCCTGGCTGTTACCGTTGGTTTGCCGTATGCATTGTTATCCGCGACTAGTCCTTTGCTCCAGGCCTGGTATGTGCGCGCCCGCCCCGCGGCCGTCCCTTATCGTTTGTTCGCATTGTCCAATTTTGGTTCCATGCTGGCGCTGCTGAGTTACCCTACGCTGGTTGAGCCGCACATCGTGCTGCATGCCCAAGCGGTCGCATGGTCGTGGGGGTTTGCGGCATTTGCATTCGTGTGTGTGCTGGCTGCGTTCAGGGCTAAGAGCGGCGGGGATGCGGTCCCGTACACGGACGATGCCGGCGCGCCACGTCCCACCCTCGCGGAGAAATTTTTATGGATCGGGCTGGCGGCTTGCGCTTCAACGTTGCTGCTGGCGGTCACCAGCCATCTTACGCAAAACGTAGCTCCGATTCCCTTGCTGTGGGTGGTGCCACTGAGCCTGTACCTGCTCAGCTTCATCCTGTGCTTTGAAAGCGACCGCCTGTATCCGCGCCGGTTGTTCCTGCCCCTGCTAGTGGCCGCGCTGGGCGTGTTCACGTGGGGGATTTCGCTTTATGAAAGGAATCTCCCGATCAAGCGCTTAATCCCGGCGCTCTCGAGCGCGCTGTTTGTCTGCTCGATGGTTTGCCACGGTGAGCTATCGCGGCGCCGGCCGCATCCGCGCTTTCTGACGCAGTTCTACCTAATGGTCTCGGCCGGCGGAGCCCTCGGGGGTTTCTTCGTCGCGTTCGTATCCCCGCGTTTATTCCGCGATTATCTGGAGCTGCCGGTCGCTATGGCGGGCTGCGCTGCGCTGGTCACATATAGTCTGTGGAACCTTGCTCCGAAGCGGCACGCGATTTGGATCCGTACGACACTGGCCCTGGTAACTCTGGCCTTCTCGGGGTATTTGAGCTACACGGCGGTTAGGCGAGATCGCCGTTACGTCCGTTCGGTGCGGAATTTCTACGGCGTAATGCATGTCCGCGACGACGAAGCTGACGACAACGGAGTCCCCGCCGAGCGCGTACTGGTACACGGCACAATCGACCACGGCACGCAGTTGAAGGAGGATACGAAAGGCCGTATTGCGACTTCCTATTTTGGATTCACCAGCGGCATCGGCCGCGCCATTCGCGGACTGCGTAATGAGCGCGGCGCGCTCCGTCTGGGTGTCCTCGGACTTGGCGCCGGCGTCACCGCGGCTTTAGCCAAGGGAGGCGATACTCTGCATTATTATGAAATCAACTCGCTGGTGCCCGACGTCGCTTCCCACCAATTCGGTTTTCTTAAAGGCTGTCCCGCTCAGGTGCAAATCTTTATGGGGGATGCCCGCCTGGTTCTGGAACGCTTGCCCGGCGAAAACCTGGACTTTTTGGCGATGGATGCGTTCTCGAGCGATGCGGTCCCTATGCACCTGCTCACCCGTGAGGCGTTCCGCGTGTATGCCAGACATTTAAAGGCCGACGGAGTGTTGGCCGTTCACATTTCCAACCGCTATCTGGATCTGAAGCCGGTAGTGGCTACCGGCATGGGTGAACTGGGCTGGCGCGGACTGGTGGTCGAAGACAACGGCGCGGATCAGCCTTACTATACCGGGACCACTTGGGTGCTTCTTTCCGCCGACGAGAAATTGCTCGGCTCCAAGTTCTTTGAGAGCGACAGCAATAGTTCGATCCAACCCCTTGTGCCGAAGTCCGGATTTGCAGGTTGGACGGACGATTTCAGCAATATTGCTAGCATCATCAAGTAGTGATCCATGATTCTTTACGCCCTCACCATCTTTCTGAGCGCCTTTCTGTTGTTTCAGGTGCAGCCGCTGATCGCGAAAATCATTCTGCCGTGGTTCGGCGGTTCGGCGGCCGTCTGGAGCGCGAGCATGCTGTTTTTCCAGCTTGTATTGCTGGCCGGCTACACCTATGCCCATATCTCAATCCGATTTCTGAAGCCTCGCATGCAGATGCTGCTGCATGTCGCTTTGCTGCTGGCGAGTTGCGCGCTGCTGCCGATACTGCCTTCGCCGGCATGGCGTCCGACTGAGCCGGGCGACCCCACGTCCCGTATTCTGCTGCTGCTGACGGCAACCATCGGGCTGCCGTACTTTCTGCTCTCCTCGACGAGTCCGCTGCTGCAAGCATGGTTGGTGCGCGGTAAAGGTTCACATGTGCCTTACCGGCTGTTTGCTCTCTCGAACTTCGGATCTATGCTGGCGCTGGTGAGTTTCCCGTTTCTGGTGGAACCGCGATGGACCACGCGCCAGCAGGCCTTCACCTGGAGTGAAGCCTATGTGGGTTTTGCGCTGCTCTGTGCTTTTACCGCCTGGGCCAGCCGGGCGGCAGGCGCAAGTCGATATTCGATCCCGTCCGAAGTAATTCGTCCCAGTGGCCGGCCGAATATGTGGCAGCTTCTGTTCTGGATCTTCCTCGCCGCATGCGCGTCCGTATTGCTTGTGTCGGTAACGAACCATATGAGCCAGAACGTGGCGCCGCTCCCATTGCTGTGGGTTCTGCCGCTGGCTCTCTACCTGCTAAGCTTCATCCTCGCGTTTGAAAGCGATCGCATTTACCGGCGCTGGCTATTCATACCGCTGCTCGCTCCGGCCTTGGCCGGCATGGCGTATATGATTTATGCCGAGGACGGAAACTTCAACATTAAATTCGCGATTCCCGGCTTTGCTGCCGGCCTGTTCATCTGCTGCATGTTCTGTCACGGCGAACTGGCTAGGCGCCGGCCGCCACCGTCTCAATTGACGCTCTTTTATTTGATGGTGTCACTGGGCGGCGCCTTAGGCGGGATCTTTGTCGCGCTGGTCGCTCCACGCGCATTTCCCGCATATTGGGAGCTCCCACTCGGGCTGGTGGTCTGCGGCATGCTGGCGCTGATCGCGATATGGAAGTTGCCGCTTGCTGCGCTGGGTGCGTGGCCTTTGCGGGCACTGATTCTAATTTCCGTCGGCGCTCTTGTAGGGTATTTCATCTCGCAGGAGCGCAAACTCTCTAAAAATTTGGTGTTGCAGGCGCGCAATTTCTATGGGCCGCTGCAAGTACGTGACGATCCGCCCACTGACGATTACGCGGAACGCACGCTGCTGCATGGCACCATCAACCACGGTTCACAGCTGCGCGATCCGGTGCTGCGCTATGTAACTACGTCGTATTACGCTAAACGATCGGGCGTTGGCCGAGCCATGAACGCACTGGAACAACGCGGGCCGATCCGCGCGGGCCTGATAGGACTCGGCTCAGGGGTGCTTACTAACTATTGTCGCAAAGGCGACTACTTCCGGGTGTACGAGATCAACCCGCTGATCGAGCGAATCGCCCAGACTCTGTTCACGTTTTACCCGCACTCGCCCGCCGATAAGGCCATTCTCATGGGCGATGCGCGCCTGACTCTGGAGCGCCAGCTGGCGAGCGAAGGGCCACAGAACTACGACATTCTGGCGGTGGATGCTTTTTCGAGCGATGCCATCCCCGTGCATTTGCTCACCCGCGAAGCGATTCAACTTTACTTCCGTCACCTGAAGCCGGAAGGAGTGCTGGCGCTGCACATTTCGAATCGCTATCTGGATCTAAAACCAGTGTGCGAAGGGGGCGCGGCCGCGGTCGGCCGCCAAGCGTGGGTGATTGAAGACGAGGGCGATCAGGCGAGCTATTTGTCTTCGTCTACCTGGGTCCTGGTCACCTCAGACTTGTCGCTCTATAGCGGCGAATTCTTCAAGGACGCGGCAGCCTATCAATTCACTTCCCCAAAGGGGTTTCGCCCCTGGACCGATGACTACAGCAATCTGTTTCAGATTCTCAATATCAAGTAGCCACGCCGGAGAGTCATCTCGGCTCGGGAAGGACCGCGTCATTTTAGTTCCAGAAGCGGTCGCTCCCGGGCCGTGCGCCGGATCGCTCTCACCAGGCGTTGCAGGCCCTTCTCCCAATCCGGAAAAAGATCCACATACTGTACCTGATCGGAGACGCGCCGCGGAACCAGGCACTCTTCAAAGCGCAGCGGGATCACGAACACGGCTTCGGGGCTGTCGCCTAATGGCCGCCGGCGCGCGCAATCGAGCGCATAACGCAATTCGCTCTGAAATTGACCCCGCTTCACGACTGATCCCCGCGAAAAGCACGCCAGAAAGGCGTCTGACATTTCGATGGCCCGCTCGATAGCCCGCGGCCAATTCTGGCCGGGCAACAGCTTGTCTTTGTCGAGCCATGGCGAGCAGCCATTCTTGCGTAATGCTTCGCATAGCCGCCGTGCTGGCGCGAGATCCTCGGCCACATAGGCGATGAAAACCTGGGGGCGCGTCTGCGGCAGAAATCTGTAGCCCTGCGCTGCTTCCTGGAAAGTTCCCAACCCGTCGATTTCGACCGTCTGTCCTGCGGCGAGCGCTTTCCGTATAATCTCGGCGATGGTATCGCGCCCGGTCACCTCTGACTTCCGGTTTTAGGCTCGGCGGGCTTCGAGACCAGCCGGCCCACTCCGGGAAACTTCACTGGCCGCCCTTCGCGGAGCGCCCGCAGAATCTTGCGTACGGCTTCATCCACCTGATCCCGGGCCTGGGCTCCCGACAGGCGGTTTTGTACGGCTAGCTCACGGGCGACTTCTTCGGATTTCATACGACCCAAGAATACGCGGCCCGTATTTCTCTGTCGGACGAAGGATTCGGGATGTCCATGAATTATCAGTGGAGATTTCAGCTCCCGTACGCGGGAGTTGCGCGGGCGATTTCCGGCGGAGAAGATTTATGGCTCCGATCGACTAGCTTTCGAGGGAACTGCCTCAAGTGTCCAACCCCCTGATCCTACCTGTGGTAGCTGTGATATCCGGTATTTTGCTAGGGCGCGCCCTCACCTTATCCTTGTTCGACGCTGCCTGGCCGCTCGCTGTGTTCCTGCTGCTCGCGCTTTTCGCACGTTTTTGGGCAGCCCGGTGGGTGCGGCACTGTTGCCTGGGGTTCACACTTATTTTTGTGGGAGCGTTCACTGAGGCGGCGCACCGCCCCGGCCCGCGCCCGAAGATCGATGCCGGCTCCCGTGAAACTGTGTTGCTTGCAGGCTGCGTCGTCGAGCCGTCAGTGCTTTCCCCCGGACGCCAGCAATTCACGCTTGAATTGGATCTTGGAGCGCGCGCGCGCGTCAGCTTACCTATCGCCGAAGCCGTTAGGCCTCAACGCCTGGAGTATGGACAGCGCATCGAAATCGAAGCGCGTATCCGGCCGCCCCGGAATTTCAATAATCCTGGATCATTCGATTACGCGGGCTATCTCGCTCGGCAAAAGATATTTTGGACTGCCAGCATGGCGCGCGGCTCCGAGGCGCGAGTCTTGCCCGGACGCTGTGGGTGGCGAGCGATGGGTCTCATCTTCTCGCTACGCGGCGCGGCGTTGGATCGCATCGAGCGGCTCTACCCGCCCAGCAAAGACGGCAGCGCATACACTGCCGGCATGATGGCGGCCATGCTGATCGGAGAAACGTCGCAATTGCAGAAAATCTGGACGGAAAATTTCCGGCGTACCGGCACGTTCCACGCACTCGTGATTTCCGGAGCGCACGTGGCAGTTCTGGCCGGGCTGTTGCTCTTCTTTCTGCGATTATGCGCTGTGGGCGAGATCCCCGCGCTGGCGCTTACTGCGGCAGCTGCCTGGCTTTACGCTCTGGTTTCCGGTCTCTCGCCGCCGGTGGCGCGTGCGGCGGGGGGCTTCACATGGTACTTGATGGCGCGGTTCTTCTTTCGACGCGGGCGGGTGCTAAACCTGCTCGCCGCCGTAGCCCTGGTCTATCTGTTGTGCGATCCCGGTGAGATAGGCGATGCCAGCTTCGAATTATCGTTTTTGTGCGTGGCCGCGCTCGGAGGATTGGCAGCACCGCTGCTCGAAGCTACCACCGCTCCTTTCGCACGCGGCTTGCGTGATCTTGCAACCATCGATTCCGATCCGCATTTCGAGCCCCGCGTGGCGCAGCTCCGGGTCGAGGTGCGCCTCGCGGCCGAAACGCTCGAAGCCTGGTCGAGGCTGCCGTTGCGATGGTGTGAAGAGCTCATGGCCGCTCTCTTGCGCGCCGGGATCTTTATCTATGAAATGGGCATTGTTTCGCTAGCAATCCAGATCGGACTCGCTTTGCCGATGGCGGTTTACTTCCATCGCATTTCATTCACTGGGTTAACGGCCAATGTGATCATTGTGCCGCTGCTGGAAGCAGCCGTGCCGCTTGGATTTCTGGCTATCTTCAGCGGTTGGAACGCGCCCGTGGCGCTGGCCGGCTGGCTGCTTAAAATCTCCGCCCGGACTGCGGATTGGCACGCACGTTTCGAACCTGCGTGGCGCGTTTCAAATCCTCCATTATTGCTTGCAGTGGCGTTCGCAGGGTCTTTGATTCTTTTCGCGGCGGTGCTGCGCAGCACTCGCTCGCATCGGCGCGCCGGATTTCCCGCTGGATGCATTGTAATTCTGCTGTTCGCGTTGATGATCTGGCAGCCGTGGACCACTCCGGTAGTGTCCCATTTGCTCGAATTGACGGCCATCGACGTGGGTCAAGGCGATATCCTGCTGATCGTATTTCCGGACGGCCGGAGCATGGTCATCGACGGCGGCGGCGTGCTGCAATTCGGGCCCCGCCTGGCGCAACCGCGGCGCCCGAACCTGGATACTGGTGAAGACGTGGTTTCCCCCTATTTGTGGAGCCGCGGGATCCGGCGTATCGATATCCTGGTCTCGACTCATGCGCACCAGGACCACAGCGGAGGTTTGGCGGCACTGCTCGAAAATTTCCGGCCGCGCGAGTTGTGGGCGGGATCCCTTTCCAGCACATTGGGATCCTAAGCTTAGAATTCCACGTGGACAAGTTGTCGCG
>JADMIO011432759.1_pt1 | contig 58579 bp, 54 predicted proteins | sample 8958161 | NCBI WGS metagenome assembly JADMIO01 (sample SAMN16585339, study PRJNA669376) | soil metagenome | isolation source: Crop rotation soil | place: USA: Cullars Rotation, Alabama | collected 2011
GATAGGTGATTTCAGCTGCGCCGAGGAGGCCCGCCGCAACCGGTTTGCTGAGGGTCAATGTGAACTGGTCATTGTCGGCAAAGCCGCGACCCAGGCCAATCCCGTTTTCGGTGAAGTTCTCGTTGGGATTCATGGTCCGGAACGCGAGCGACGACGCTCTGGTGTACATCGCACGGTAGGCGCTTCCGGCGATCGCCGGCCCGGTGGCCGAAACGGTGAAGGCGTAGCGATCCGGGAATGAGTCACGCTTGTGGAGCATGATGTCGTCGAGGGCAGCCTCGATCTGCAGCGTCGTGCTCTTCTTCAGTTTGAACTGGGCCTGCACACCTACCATTGCGTTGTTCTTCACATCACCCATGCCGAACTGATTGGCCAGGGGCAACAGCATGAGTGGATTGCGGAATGGTCCTTCGAGTGAACGATCGACGCCCTGCACAATTGTTGTCTGCCATGCGGCCACATGCACTCGTTCGCTCAGCTGCACACCAAAGCGGGATGCGACATGATAGCGGTGAATGGTGGCACCGGTTTTCGACTTGGTATCCTGCAACTGACTCATGGTGGAGAGCATGTGCAGGTCGTGTGAACGCACTTCCATGCCGATCTCCTGCCGGGCGTATGCGATGTTGCTCATCGCGATACCAGCGATGCCGACAGGTCCCCAGTTGCGACCCACCGCGCCGTAGTACAGGCGGAACGCGCCCGGCTGATAGCTCAGATAGGCTTCCGGAAAGCGCCAGCGACAGCAGACCTGCGTCGGATCAGCGCGCAGTCCCGGCCAATCGGGATCGAGCGATGCGCGTTGATCGAGCGTCGGGCGCGTTACCAGAATCAGTTTGCCAAGCGATGCAGCGAGATTGAGGTCGGCATGAACACGCGTACCACCGATGCCGCCAGGATGCAGACCATCAAGGCGGGCGGCGGTAAAACTCTCTCCACCGAAGTTGAGCGAGCCTTCCCAGAGCGAATCGGCCCGTGACCAGCGACGGAGGAGATACTGAACGTTGGCGGAGTCCCCTTTGGCTCCGAGGAGCACGGCAACGGCTTCTGCGCGACGAATCGGGCGAACGAATGGAGTGGGATCAGTGATTACGCCGCGAGCGATGAGGTGCTCGAACAGAGCGAGAGCGGGATCATCAAGTGCGATGTATCGTGAAGCCTGGCCCTGGAGCGGGGCGGCCGCCAAAGTGATCAGAGTGAGAGCGGCGAGGTGGAGTCTCAGACTGTTGAATCGCATGGTGATTCCCCCTGGGGGATGTCGGGCGCGGCGGCGGCCGGGTATCTTGGGCCGCCATGGTTGATTTTTGGGTAGGGGCAAGCCGCGGACCGATCATCGAGTCGCGCCACGACGTTTCAGTCGCGGTGGTCAATGCGCGCGGAAAAATGATTGCGTCGGTGGGAGATGTCGGGCTGACAACCTTCTGGCGCTCGGCGGCGAAAGCCTTCCAAGTGTATCCGCTGGTTGAACTTGGCGGACTCGAGCATTTTCCGATCGACCGGGAGATGCTGGCACTCGCCTGCGGATCCCACAATGCGGAGACGTTTCATCTGGAGGTCGCCAGAAGGTGGCTCCAGGCGATCGATCTCCCCGAAGCCACGCTCGCATGTGGCGGCCATCCATCACTCTGGCAAACACTCGCGGACGATATGTTGCGCGAACACATCACCCCCACGCCGATCTGGAGTAACTGCTCAGGGAAGCACGCTGCGCTCCTTGCGCTCGCCCAGTTGAAGCGTTGGCCGCTCGCCGGTTACGAATCGCTTGGTCATCCGGTGCAGGATCAGGTAACTGCCAGCTTCTCACGCTGGAGTGGTGTCGCTGCCGACAAGTTGATCTGGGGAGTCGATGGTTGCACTGCAGCAGCGGTCGCGCTCCCGCTGCAGTCGATGGCTGTCGCCTACGTCAATCTCGCAACCGCAGCGGACTCGGCCGCGAAATCGCTTTGCGACGCAATGATGTCCGAGCCGATGATGGTCGCCGGGACTGATCGCATCGATACCGCACTCATGCAGGCCTGGCCAGGTCGGGTGCTGGTGAAAGCAGGCGCAGAAGGTGTCTTCTGCGCCGCGCTTCCCACGCTCGGCATCGGCCTCGCGCTCAAGGTGCACGATGGTGATACCCGTTCCTCCAACCTGGCTCTGGTTCGGGTGCTGGAGGAAGTGACCAGCCGATTCGCCGCCACTGACACATGGCCACTGGAATCACTGGCCCCCTGGCGCAACCCCATCATCCGGAACACACGCGGAGCAATCACCGGCAGCTATTCCGTCAACGGTGGTCTGCGTTTCCTGTGACCACATCGCGTTTGCCGGACACCCGCTCCAGCACTGGTGACTGTTAGGATGTCGAGTAATCGTGACGTGCTCGACCTCAGGACGGTCGCACTGCTGGAGCTCGCGATCGCCATCGCGATCGGTAAGGAAGCGCTGCTCTGGGAAAAAACTCAGGAAGCGTTTGACTTCGGCGTGCCGCCGGAATGGGTTGATGAACTGATTCTGCAATCAACGCTGATTGTGGGATGGCCGAGATCGTTGACGGCAGCGGCACGGTGGCGGAAGACGGTTGGTGAACCGGCAACAGGTGGTGGGGGTGAACTCGATTATTCCGAATGGCCGATGTGGCAGGCGCGAGGTGAAGCCGCGTGCCGGGAAGTGTACGGTGACACGTACGACCTGCTGCGCGAGAGCGTGAAGAAGTTGCATCCAACGCTCGACCTGTGGATGGTGACGGAGGCGTACGGGCGAACACTTTCGCGGCCATTGCTCGACCTCAGGCGTCGTGAGCTGTGCACGGTGGCACAGACTGCAGCGCTGAATACGCCCAGGCAATTGCACTCGCACCTGCGCGGTTCACTCAATGCTGGTGCAACTGCTGAAGAGATCGAAGCAACGCTTGCCCTGGTGCATCGTGTCCTCCCCGACGATGAATGGATCGCCGTGTGGGAGCGCTGGGAACATGTTCGTGACCGCTGGAGCGCAAAGCAATGAGTTTTGTTGATCGCGTCGAAGTCGAAGTCAATGCGGGCGATGGCGGACGCGGGGCAAGTTCCTTTGCGCGCTTCAAGTATCGCCCCAAGGCCGGTCCTGATGGTGGCGACGGCGGGCATGGTGGCTCGGTGTATGTCCGCGCCGATTCGAATCTGGCCACATTGCTCGACTATTCGTACAAATCGATCTGGGCCGCAGAACCCGGTGGCAACGGCAAAGGGAAGCAGATGACGGGCGCCACCGCCGATGATCTCTATCTCCCAGTCCCACCCGGCACGATCATCGAGGATCTCGAAACCGGTGCCGTGCTTGGCGAAGTCATCGAACCCGGTGATGTGCTTCGGGTAGCGAGAGGTGGGCGCGGTGGGCGCGGCAACATGAATTTCGCGACCGCGACGCATCAGGCGCCGAGAGAATTTGAAGAAGGAACCAAGGGAGAGCAGCGGAAGCTGGCGTTCGTGTTGAAGCTCATCGCCGATGTCGGCCTGGTGGGTGAACCGAATGCAGGAAAGAGCACGCTGCTGTCGGTTGTCAGCGCTGCCCGCCCCAAGATTGCAGACTATCCCTTTACTACGCTCGAACCGAATCTTGGCGTGGTGCAATTGTCAGGGTCACGTACCGTCGTGGTGGCCGACATCCCGGGAATCATCGAAGGCGCACACGCCGGGAAAGGTCTTGGATTGCAGTTTCTGCAGCATATCGAGCGAACACGGATTCTGCTCTATCTCGTTCCACTCGAGGCCGAGCATCCGCAGGAGGTCTACGAAAAGCTGCAGCACGAGGTGCGGCAATACAGCGAGAAGCTTGCGATGCGTCCGCACATGGTCGTGCTGAGCAAGCGTGATCTTTTGCCCGTGGACGACGCATTGCCTGAAATCCACGCACCCGGAGCGATCGCGGTGATGTCGATTTCCAGTGCGGCCGGTCAGGGTATTGATGAGTTGAAGGAGTATCTCTGGAAAGTCGTGCAGGACTACAACCAGCAGGAGCCTGATGGAGACGACGAAGCACTACTCTGACGAACAACTCGCCTGGCTCGCCCTCGCGCTCACCCCCGGCCTCGGCCCCCGCACTCTCGCCGCACTTCTCTCCCAACACACTTCAGCACTCCGCGTTATTTCGGCCAGCGCCGCATCTGATCGCTCCACTGATCGTTTGCTGGGAGCGATACGACGAGATCCCGATTCGGCGATGCGATCGGCAGCAGAATTTGCAGCCACAGTCCAGGTACGCGGGATTGCGATGCATACACCATCCGACGCGAGCTATCCAAAGCAGCTGCGATCGATCCCGGATCCACCGCTTCTCCTCTACACATCGGGGAAGATCGATCTGGTTGATCGCCCCACTGTGGCGATTGTCGGGAGCCGGGATCATACCAACTATGGGCGAGACGCGACTCGCGAGATCGCCACCGCAGCTGCAGCGGCAGGGATCGTGGTGGTGAGTGGTATGGCACGCGGTCTTGACGCGGTGGCACATCAGGCCGCGCTTGACGCCAGCCGGAGTTCCATCGGCGTACTGGGAAATGGCATCGGCTTCATCTATCCAAAATCCAACGCTCATCTCTATCAGGAGATGACTTCAAACGGACTCCTCCTCACGGAAAATCCTCCGGACGAGTCGCCGCAGCCTGGCGCATTTCCCCGACGCAATCGCCTGATCTCCGGATTGGCGCAGGTACTCGTGGTGGTTGAAGCGGCCCACAACTCCGGCACCATGCTCACTGTCACCTCCGCGCTCGAGCAGGGGCGCGACGTCATGGCAGTGCCGGGTCCGATCAATTCGAAGACGTCAACTGGCACCAATCAGTTGTTGCGCGATGGCGCAACGCCGCTCCTGTCACCCGATGATCTGCTCGCGCGCTTCGCGATCACCGCACCCGCACGCGCCGTTGCCCGTGCTGTAGTGCCACCCAGCCACCTCTCGCGGGAAGAGGCGATGGTGTTTGATGTGCTGTCTGGTGAAGGGAGGCAACTCGATGAAATCACCGTCGCCGCAGGCCTGCCAGTCTCAACAACCCTCGGAGTGCTGTGTGGCCTGGAACTCGGCGGAATGGTCGAGCAACTGCCCGGAAGCTTTTTCAGGAAAGCGAGCAAATAGAAAGGAGAACCGAGATCCGAGATCCGAGCGCATCATCCTGAGCGCAGCGAAGAGCCCGTCTTGAAGGGAGCGAAGACAGCGGATGCAGGAATGGCATTCTCGGATCTCGGATCTCGGTTCTCCTTTTGCAGTTCTCAGATCTCGGATCTCGGTTCTCCGGTCTCCTATTACTTTTTCGCTGTGCACCTCTACATCCACGTCCCCTTTTGTGCCCGTCGCTGCTCCTACTGCGATTTCGCCATCGCAGTTCGCGCGGTGACACCATCCCGTGAATTTGCGACCGAGATCCTGACCGAATGGCATCAGCGCAAGCAGGCGCTGGCTCCTGATGAGCCGCTCGCGACGATCTATTTCGGAGGGGGAACGCCTTCGCGCCTTGATCCCGCGAGCATCGCCGAGATCATTGCGCTCATTGCGCGGGAGCATCCGCGCACGGCTGATTGTGAAGTCACTCTCGAAACCAACCCCGATGATGTCACACCGGAGCGTGCTCGCGCGTGGGCAAATGCAGGAGTGAACAGAATTTCATTGGGCGTGCAGAGTCATGATCCCACGGTACTCGAGTGGATGCACCGCACCCACCGCGCCGATCAGGTGGCACCGGCGATCGCCGTCCTTCGTGACGCTGGGATCAGCAACATTTCGGTCGATCTCATCTTTGCACTTCCCACTGCACTGCAACGCGACTGGTCGCGCGATCTCGCGCTCACCTTCGCGTTCGAGCCGACGCATGTGTCGCTCTACGGTCTCACGGTGGAGGCTCACACTCCACTGGCGCACTGGATCGAGCGCGGAGAAACGACCGCGACACCCGAGGAGAGTTATGTCAACGACTATCTCCTCGCGCATCAGGAGCTGGTGTCCCACGGTTTTGAGCACTACGAAGTCTCGAATGCCGGTCTGCCGGGAAAACACTCGCGTCATAATCGCGGCTATTGGCGCGGAATCGAATACCTTGGTCTCGGGCCGTCAGCGCATTCGTATCTGAAAGGGATCCGCTCGTGGAACATCCGCGAATGGGCGAAGTACGCCGCCACTGTGGCCTCAGGGAGATCTCCAGTGGAGGCATCCGAAGAACTCAACGCCGCGTCACAACTTCTGGAACGCCGCTATCTCGGGCTGCGAACCAGCCACGGTGTTGCACGCGACGATCTCCCCGAATCGGTCCAGGGGCTCTGGCGCAATGCAGGGTGGGGCGAAGACGCCGGGGACCGGTTCAGGCTGACGACGGCCGGGTGGCTGCGCCTCGACGCGCTGGTTGCCTCGATTGGTTCCGGATGAGACCGGGGGCAGGGGTAGCGCCCCCGGCTAGATTTCTTCGTGATGCATGACTCCGATTTCCTGACCGAACGCGAGCGCCGGGTGCTCGAAGCGGTCATCGAGACCTACATCGACACCGCGGAACCTGTGGGGAGCCAGACTGTCGCAAGACGCTCCTCCCTCGGGATTTCATCGGCGAGCATTCGCACGACCATGAGCGAGCTCGAGGCGAAGCAGTATCTCTTCCATCCGCACACCTCTGCCGGACGTATTCCGACTGATCGCGCGTATCGCACCTATGTGGATGTGCTGATGCGCCGTGAGCCGGCTGCTTCAAATGACCGGGCCCACCTCGAGGTCGAACTCACGGCCGTCGCCAACGCCACCGACGACCTCCTCAAACGTGCGGCACAAGTGCTCGGCATTCTCACCCAGGAACTTGGGGTCGCGGTCGGTCCAGCTCTCGAAGAACTGATTCTCGAACGAATGGATCTGGTTCCGGTTTCGACAGAACGTCTCCTGCTGGTCCTCCACCTTCGCAGTGGCAGTGTGCGCACCATTTATGTGCGACTCCCCAATGCACTGGGTATCGCCATGGTGGAAGAAGTGCAACGCGTTCTCAATCAGCGATTCGAAGGACTGTCACTTCGCGAAATCCGCGCGACGGCAGGTGAACGTCTGCGCGATGCCGGCACCTCTTCCGAAGTCTCGGATCTGTTCGACATCATCCTTGCTGAGGGTGAGGGAATCTTTCGGGATACCGACACCGGTGACGGCATCCTGCTCGGCAGCGCCGCACCACTTGTTGATCAGCCGGAGTTCGCCACCGCCGAAAAGATGCGGACACTGCTCGCACTCACCGACAAACGCGATCTGCTGCAGGACGCGCTCATGCAGCGCCGACAACAGGGTGTCACCATCTCCATCGGCGATGAGCACGGCGATCCCGGCCTGCTCGGTTTCACCATGGTGACCTCGACCTATCGTCGCGGTGACGCGACTGGTGTCATCGGCGTACTTGGCCCGACGCGCATGCCGTACAGCAAGATCATCGGCCTGGTCGAACACACTTCCCGCCTGGTAGAAGGGCTTCTGCATTGAGCAACTATTACAAGACCCTCGGCGTGGAGCGGAACGCTTCTCCCGAAGAGATCAAGCGCGCCTATCGTGCCGGTGCCAAGGAATTTCACCCGGATGTGAATCCGGCCCCTGAGGCGGCAGCGAAGTTCAAGGAGATTTCCGAGGCGTATCAGGTGCTTTCCGATCCCGACAAACGCGCGCACTTCGACCGGTTTGGCGAAGCACCAGCGAGCCAGGGCGGGTTCGGGTCAGGATATCAGCACATCGATCTTAATGAAGCGCTCAACATCTTCATGCGCGATCTCGGTGGCATGGGTGGCTTCGAAAGTCTTTTCGGCGGCGGGCATCAGAGCGCCGCAGAACGCAATCGCGGTTCCGATGTGCGTGTAACCGCCAAGCTGTCGATGGCCGAAGTCGCCGTCGGTGTCAAACGCACCATCAAGATCAAGACCCAGGTGCCGTGTACTCACTGCCATGCCACCGGGGCAGCCAAGGGCGCGCGCCCGGTCACCTGTGGCACATGTAACGGCAACGGCGAAGTGCGTCGGGCGGCACGGTCAATGTTCGGTCAGTTTGTTCAGGTAGGTCCGTGCCCGGCCTGTCACGGCGAAGGTACGGTGGTGCGTACGCCCTGCGAAGTCTGTCGCGGCGAAGGGCGCGTGAAAGGCGAGAAGACGGTGACGGTCGATGTACCGCCGGGAGTTTCTTCGCAGAACTATCTGACATCGCGCGGTGATGGTGCTGCCGGTTTGCGCGGAGGCGCGTCAGGTGATCTGCAGGTGATGATCGAAGTGACCGAGGATGAACGCTGGAAGCGTCATGGCGACGATCTGGTGCATGATCTCGCGATTTCATTCTCCCAGGCTGCGCTCGGTACCACAGCCTCGATTCCAACACCGCTTGCCGAAGAGCGGCTCAGTGTGCCGGCGGGAATCCAGTCGGGGACGCTCCTCCGGCTGAAGGGGAAAGGGCTGCCGCGATTGGGCGCCAATTCTGTCGGTGATCTGCACGTGCGTGTGCATGTATGGACACCGGATGAACTGAACGACGAGCAGAAGAAGCTCTTTGCAGAGATCGCCAGGCATGAGGGAGAGGGGCCGAGCAAGAAGAAGGATTTCTGGTCGAAGCTCAAGCACGCGCTGGGCGCGTGAGTGGAGAGTGGTGGCGGCTGACCGTCAGATGTGAGCCCGCTCAGAGTGATGCGGTTGCGTCGCTACTGGTGCATGAGACGGGGCAGGGAGTCGAGGAATCTGCAGCTGGCGAGATTCGCTCGATTGCCGAGAGTGAGGGTGAGGCAGATCGTGTATTGTCTGTCATCCGGAAACAGTTTCCCAACGCACAAGGAGAGATCAGTGCCCTCGCGCCAGTTGACTGGAGCGTGCACTGGCGTGACGGCATCGAAACCCACCGCTTCGGGCGACTGGTCCTCTCGGCGTCCTGGCTCAAGCCTGACCTGAGCGATGGTGACGTGCTGGTCACCATCGACCCGCAGTCCGCTTTTGGCTCGGGGGAGCATGGCTCGACCCGCGTCGCATTGCAGCTGCTGGAGCGCCACCTGAAGGCGGGTGACAGAGTGCTCGACTTCGGGAGCGGATCAGGAGTCCTGGCGATTGCGGCGGCGCGACTCGGTGCGGCGAGTGCGATCGGGATCGAGGTCGATGAGGATGCCATTCCGATTGCTGAAGAGAATGCCGCGAAGAATGATGTCGCAGCGCGAGTGACCTTCCTGCTCGGTGACGCCGATGATCTCGGAAGACTTGCGGGGCCAGCAGATGTGATCTGCTCGAATATTCTGCGGAGCGTGAATGTGCTGCTGCTGCCGACGCTGAAGGCGTCGCTGGCACCAGGAGGCGTGGTGATTTTCGCGGGAATGGAAACGCCTGAGGCGGAACTGTTCAAGCCAGTACTGGCGCGTGAAGGCTGGCGCGTGGTGGACGAAGCGATTGACAGCAACTGGTGGGGTGTCGCGGCGGTGGTTGCGTGATTCACGTCATGGTCGCACCGGGGTCGCTTGAAGCAGGGAAGATGATACCACTGCCCGATGATGAAGAGCATCACCTGCTTGTGCGGCGCGTGCCGGACCGGACTTTTGTTACAGCACTCGACGGTGCCGGCGTGGTGGCGAAAGGACGAGTGCAGAAGCTGGGCAAGCGCTGGACCCTTGAAGTCGGTGAGGTGCACCGGGTTCCTGCGCCATCAGAGACCATTCTCGCGGTTGGCGCCGGTGACCGTGAACGATTTCAGCAGGTGATCGAGAAGAGCACCGAGCTCGGAGTCACGCGGGTGATCCCGCTGGTGACATCACGATCGGTTCAGGTGGCCACGCATATTCGTGAAGGTGCCATCGCAAAGTTGCGTCGCTTTGCGGTGGAGTCCTGCAAGCAGTGCGGCAATCCATGGGCGCCAGTGGTTGATTTTCCGATGGCATTGTCTGCCTTTGTTGCATCACCTCCCGTGGCCACCTGGTTGCTGGCGGATCCGGCGGGTGAGAGAGCACCGCAACTTGGTCGCGAGGCGAGTATCGGCTGGTTGATCGGCCCCGAAGGGGGCTTTACGGAAGAAGAGAGCCTGATCCTCACGCGGGATGTCGGTGCCAATCATGTGCGACTCGGGCCCCACGTACTGCGTTTCGAAACCGCAGCCGTGGCTGCCGCCACGCTGACGCTCGACCGACGGGGCCATGGCTGAGGATGTACGCACACTCGACGAAGCATTGTCGGGCGACTTCGAAGTGCTCGACCGGAATGGATTGCGCCGATCACTCCGGGAGTACTCCGGCCGAAATGGCGCAGGTCTCCTCCTCGCATCCTCCCTCAGGTCCGTGCGGGATTTCTCCTCCAACGATTACCTCGGACTCGCTTCCGATACTCGCGTGGCCGGAGCACTTACACGCGCTCTCGAGGCACGCGCACAGGGAGGGGTCTCCGCGGTCGGAGCTGCCGCCGCGCGCCTGATTTCCGGAAATGATTCCTGGCATGCGCGCCTTGAATCGCGCATTGCGTCGTACAAGGGGACCGAGGCGGCACTCCTTTTCCCCACCGGATTTGCTGCCAACACCGGTGCCATCCCTGCGCTGGCGAGGCGTGGTGATGTCATCTACACCGATCGATTCAATCACGCCTCCTTGATCGATGGCTGCAAACTCTCGCGGGCCGAAACCAGGGTCTTCGGGCACTGCGATCTCGAAGAGCTGGAACAGATGCTGATCGCGGACCGCGGGAAGTATTCGCGACGGTGGATTGTGGTCGATGGAGTGTTTTCCATGGACGGCGATCTCTTCCCGCTCGACAGACTGGTGCCGCTTGCGCGCAGGTATCATGCGTACACCTATGTTGACGACGCACATGGGACGGGAGTTGTTGGCGCGACAGGGCGAGGGAGTGCCGAACATTTTGGTGTTGGTGGTGCGGTGGATGTTACGATGGGCACGCTGAGCAAGGCGTTCGGCACGATGGGAGGGTTCATTGCAGGGTCCAGGACGTTGTGTGCCTGGCTGATCAATCGCGCGCGGTCATTCATTTATACTACCGGTTCCCCTCCACCCCTGGCTGCGGCGAGTGTTGCCGCAATCGATATTGCCGAAGCCGAACCGTTCCGTCGTGAGCGTGTGATGACGAACAGCGCGAAAATACGAGAGGGGTTGGTGAGTCTCGGACTGGACGTCCCGAGAGAAGTATGTGGTCATATCATTCCCGTGATGGTCGGGGAGACCGATCGGGCCATGCGGATTGGTGAAGCACTCCGGAGTCAGAGGATACTGGTTGGCGCGGTACGCCCGCCTACCGTGCCGATGGGAACTGCAAGGTTGAGAATCACGGTGAGCGCGGCGCACACCGACAAAGACATCGAGGCACTCTTGAAGGCGATGGCAAAAGTATTTCAGGTGAGGAGTTGAGCCATGTCCGATTGCATTTTCTGCCGGATTGCCGCTGGCGAAATTCCGGCAAGGGTGGTGGCCAGAAATGAGCACGCAATGGCCTTTCACGATCTCGGTCCCCAGGCGCCGACGCATGTGCTGGTCATCCCGATCAGGCATTACGATTCGGCCGCTACGGCACGAGATGGTGAAGGCACCCGGATCATGGGTGAAGTCATGCAGATGGGAAATCAGGTCGCTTCCGAACTCGGTCTGGTGCACGGATATCGATTCGTGGTGAACACCGGCGCAGACGGCGGGCAGAGCGTGGGGCATTTGCACCTGCATGTGCTGGGTGGCAGGAAAATGACCTGGCCTCCCGGATGAGCAGAATGTGAATTCTGTTAATCCTCCCTTCACATTCTCTTCACCAGGCGTCATTAATCTCCGCAGAGTCTGAACCCGCAACCTCAAGAGCATATCTATCTCGCACAGCAGCGACTCGCGTCTGGAACAGCTCGTCCTCGCCGGCCTCGCCCTGACATCCGAGGCCTCGCTCGATGGCGTACTGCATCGCGTTGCCCAGATTGCCGCGCAGGTGATCGGGGCCCGCTATGCTGCGATTGGTGTCCTGGGTCCTGACGGCAGGCTGCTCGAGAAGTTCACCACCTTCGGTATCAGCGACGCGGACCGCGACAGGATTGGCCCGCCTCCGACGGGGCACGGGATCCTGGGTCTCGTCATCAGGGAGGCGAAACCGATCCGTCTCCCCGATCTCGCGAAGCACCCCGACTCCGCCGGTTTTCCGCCGCATCATCCGCCGATGCATTCATTCCTCGCGGTACCGGTGCGAGGTGCCCGTGGAATTTTCGGCAACCTCTATCTCACGGAAAAAATCGGCAGCAACGAATTCACTGACGACGATCAGCACATAGCTGAACTCCTCGCGGCCATGACCGCCGCAGCCGTCGACAACGCCCGGCTCCACGAAGAGAGCGCTCACCTCCTCACCGAGGTGCACCAGCTGCAGCGTACCCGCGAACGCTTCTTTGCCATGGTGAATCACGAACTCCGGAATGCGCTGGCCGCAGTGCTCGGCTGGTCAGAACTGCTGGTGCGCAAGAAAGATCCGGCCACGCTTCCGCGCGCCGCCTTTGAAGTGCATGACTCCGCCGAACAGGCCGTCGCACTCATCAGCGATCTCCTGGACCTTTCTCGTCTTGACGAAAACAGACTGAAGCCGGTCTTTCGACTCGTTGATCCAGGACTCCTGGTGCATCGTGCGATTTCACGGGTGATGCCCGCCGCCGAGGCCAAGGAGATTCGCATACATGTGAATGCTTCACCCGGTCTCGCACCAATTGAAACTGACGCCAGTCGTGTTGAACAGATCCTGGTCAACCTGCTGACCAATGCGGTGAAATACTCGCCGATCGCCACCGACATTACCGTCATGGCGGCACAGGCGAGCGGACGCCACTGCTTTCAGGTGGAAGACGCCGGGCCAGGTGTCCGCCCCGAAAATGCCGAAATGATTTTTGATATCTATGTCACTTCAGTGGAGGGGGAGAAACAGGGCATCGGCCTCGGTCTCCCGCTTTCACGACGGCTCGCACGCCTCCTCGGTGGCGAACTGCAAGTGGTACCACACGTCGGCGCCGGAATATTCATCCTGGATCTGCCGATCGTGCAGAGCAGCTGAGCGCAACACCATGCCACGGTTCCGGAGCGGAGGGATACTGCGATGAAACTTCTGGTGGTGGAGGACGACCGAAAGGTCGCCTCCTTCATACGGCAGGGGCTCGAAGAAGAGGGCCATGTAGTTGACGTCGCTCCCGACGGTGAGGCTGGCGGCATGCTCGCGCATGTCTATGACTACGATGTGATCCTGCTCGACGTCATCCTCCCCAAGAAGAATGGATTTCAGCTGGCGGCGGAGCTGCGGCGTGAGGGAAGGGAAACACCGATTCTGATGCTGACGTCACGGGACGGGACCGAAGATGTGGTGCGTGGACTTGATGCTGGCGCCGATGACTACCTCGCCAAACCTTTTCGATTCGAGGAGTTGCTGGCGCGCATTCGCGCGCTGGGCCGGCGAACCGGCATCGCCCACACGGAAGTGCTCCAGTACGGGCCGATCGCACTTGACCGGTCTCAGCACCGTGTCGTCGTGTCGGGCCAGCGACTCGAGCTCACGCCCAAGGAATTCCACCTCCTGGAATACTTTCTTCAGCACCCGGAAGAGGTCGTTCGTCGCACGACCCTGCTCGAAAAGATCTGGGATATGCACTTCGATCCCGAGAGTAACGTGGTTGACGTCCACCTCGGCAATTTGCGGCGCAAGATCGAAGAAGCGGCAGGCACCACCCTGCTGCAGACCATCCGCGGCGTGGGCTTCGCGCTGCGGATGGAGAAGTAAGCGTCAGGTGGCCGGAGTCATTTCACAATCAGAGCCGTGACCATTCCGTACATTCCGTGATTCGATTCGGCATGCGAAAGAATGTGACAGTGAAACGCCCACGTTCCCGGATTGTTTGCCTTCACAATGACATCCCACCGCTCTCCTGGCGCAACGTTGAGCGTGTCGCACTTCCACGGGGCAGGCTGCATCCAGCCATCCTTGGCAATGACGGTCATGTGCATCCCGTGCAGGTGCATCGGATGGATCATCGATCCTTCATTCATGAAGCGGATACGGACAGTCTGTCCCAGCTTGGCAACAATCGGTTCGGTGGCGGGAAACCCCTTGCCGTTGAGTGTAAAGCCGGTCATGTCGTTGAGAATCATGACCGTGTCGACGTCAGCGCGTGGTTCACTCGCCGTGTTTTTCGGTTCGACGATGAACGCCCCCAGGAGGCCTTTGCCGACCTGCATGGTGGCATTGTGATGCGAGTGATACATGTGCGAGCCGCTGTTGGGTACCGTGAATTCGTATGTGTATGACCGCCCGGGCTTGATCGGGGGCTGAGTGATGAAGGGGACGCCATCCTGATCGATCGGCAGTTCGAGTCCATGAAAATGAATCGCGGTCGATTCGGGAAGCTTGTTGTGCAGGATCACCCGTACCCGGTCACCTTCACGGACACGGATCTGCGGGCCGGGAACCTGTTCATTGTATGCCCATGCCTGCACCTTTTTCCCCGGTTCACTCTCCCAGTCGATCTCCGAGGCCGTGAGTTCATAGACCTGGACGTGACCGTCGAGCCTGGGCGTCATCACCTGATTGCCTTTACCAGCGGTTTTTGCCGGGAACGATTTGATCCCGGCTTCGTGCATGGCATCCATCTCGTCGGCTTTTTGTGCTGCCGTCTTTTCAGGTGCTACGGGAGTCTGCGCGCTCTCTTTTTCCTTCGGTTCCGCAGAGCAGGCCGAGAGCAGGGCGCTGCCTGCCGGGATGGTGGCTGCGAGAAGGGCACTGTTCCGGAGGAAATCGCGCCGGGAAGCTCTGGCGGTGACGAGATCGGTGGTCGACATCATGGACTCCAGCAAAGGTCGGCCACTGGTCGGGATGACGAAGTGGCGAATTCAAGTTGGTGAGAGTCCTGTGAAGAGAGGTGAGAGGGATCATGAAGGAATCTTCACTTTCGCTTCGATCGTTCAGCCGGTATTCTTTTTTATCGCTCAAAACCCGATGGAATTCCCCCGGTACCGTCCAGGAGATTCTATGAAGCGCATCGCCTTGCTGTTCGCGTTGGTCGCACCGGTGGTCGCCCCGCAGCCCCGGTGGAACCCACCGCAGCAGACTCCCGCTGTTCTTGACACACTCCTCGCCCGCCTCGACGCCACCGACAAGGTGGCCGATCTCGGCATGCCGACCGGGTGTCAGACCTGGAATGCGACGCTGCGCAGACTCTGTGAAGGTGTCATTGAGCTCCGCCGATCAGAACTTTCAGGTGAAGTCCCCGACATCACCAACGCACGCGACATACTCGAGCGTGTCGTGCAGGAGGAACCCAAGTGGGTGCTTGGCTGGTATGCGCTCGGTCGTCTGCGAATGAAAGCCTGGCAGGTCAGGATGGTCTCTCATGAAGGTCCGTTGCAAATGGCCGGTGAATCGAACGCCGAAGGTGCTGCACGAGCGTGGAGTCGTGCAGTTGAGCTTGACCCGACCTTTTCCCCCGGGCTTGATCGCCTGGCACGTGCACCGATTGCGTGGACCGCAAAGGGCCAGCTGAAAGATCGCGTGGCCATGTTGCGTAAAGGTCGGAAGTATCTCTCTGGTGACGGCATTGTCGGCGCAGCACTCTTCGAACTCGATGCGGGGTTTCCTGACAGTGCTGTCAGCATGCTCAAGAGTGCACTCCTCGCGAACGGACTTCCGATGCCGAGAGGCGAGGCACAGATCACGCTTGCGCGGGCGTTGTATCGCGTGAACAAGCCGGTGGATGGCCGGAAGGCGCTTCTGGCCGGGGCGAGTGAAACTGATTCGAGCGGTCTCGCAACGTATCGCGAGCAGATTTCGTGGGTTGGAGATTCGCTCGAGATGAAGAATTGGGAAAAGCTTCCGCCTGCCTCGCGTCCCGCGTGGCTGGCAGCGTTCTGGGCCAAGCGGGATGTGCAGGACGGCCGTCACGACGGCGAACGATTGATCGAGCACTACCGGCGAGTCAATATCGCGTTTGAGAAATACCGGATGGTGGCGCCCTTCACCGGTCAGCAGCGAATGGTCGGCTCACCCGAAGAAGGGGCCTTCCGCCGCGAGCTGAACGATCTCGCTGTCAAGCTGCAGTACAGCGGCTTGATCAAGCCTGACACACTCCGCATGGTGCGGGAGTATGGAGATATCCGCGCATCGCTCGGAGCACAGAGTGCGATTCGGGTGTTCAACAGCAATCAGTCACAGCTCGATGATCGTGGATTGATGTTCATCCGTTACGGCGACCCCAGTGACCGTGTCACCGCGGTTCCGGGCTATACCAGTGTCGGGAAGCCCCGAACACCGGGTGATTCGGTTCAGACAGTTTTCAGATACATGGGGCCGACCGGAGCAGTCGTCGATACTGTCACTCGCGATTCGGTTCAAGTTCGTGTCCCCGGGACGGCAGTGGAGATCTGGCGTTATAATCGCGCCGGTCCAGCTGGTCCCCTCCTGCTCTATTTCGTGAATGCACCATTTCAGGGATCGATCGAACCCAACCTGCTGGTGCCGACACTGCTGGCTGAAGATCCGGCTACACGCAACAAGATATGTGTCCTTGATCCGAGTCTCTGTCCGGTATTCGGAGATCTGATCAATGAGATCGCCACCGGGAGAATTACGATGGGGAGCGTCGCCGAGTCCCGACAGAAGGGGCTCGAGATGATCAAGGAGGCGGTAACTGGTGATGCGTTCCCCAGAGATTTCCCCAAAGTGCTGCATCCTGTTGTGCAGACGAATCTGCTCGAGCGCGCGCAGGGAGGCGTGCCGAGGATCGTGGTGGCGTTTGCGCTGCCAGGCGATGAACTGACACCGAAGACCGACAGCAAAGGACAAAAGCCGGATCAGAATGCACCCGCAGCGTACCCGTTGCTGATTGAGGTTTCGGCGGCAAGAGCCTCCGATGGCAAACGTATCGGACTCGACTCGGCGCGCACGTACACCATGCCGCACACGCTCAAGAAAGGCGAGTGGCTCTCCGGGTTCATCGAGATCCCGCTCGAATTTGGCACCTGGGTCACCAGCGTGGTGATCAGTCAGCCCGGGCGAGTCGGTGCGATTCTGACCGGTGGTGAAATTACGGTACGCGACTGGCGCGGCCAGGTACGGATTTCCGATCTGGTGGTTGGCAGCGAAGAGAGTCACCTCAAATGGCACTCGGGAACGGGCGGACAACCCGTCCCGCTGAATCCACTGAACACCTTTCCGGTCGGCAGCAATGCCACGCTCTACGCTCAGGCGGCAGGATTGAATCCTGGCGAAGCGTATGACATGACCATTGATCTGTTCGAAGGAAAGGAAGCACAGGGAAAGCCCGCGCTGTCTATCTCTTCACCGGGAATGCCCGACGCAGCCAGGATCGAGATCAGCAAGGTGCTGAACTTGAATACATTGACTCCCGGGAAATATCTGGTGCGGATGACGTTGACGTCGCGGGGAGAATCCGTGGTGGCGCTGGGGGGATTGACGGTGGTGAAGCCGTAGGCGAGGTGTTGAAGGGTGAGGCGAGAAGAGAAAGGGTCCGGGGCCAAGCGGGCGCGTAAATTGTCGCGTGAATTTGAACTTTTGCATTTCGACATCTAGTTGCGTGGTCACTTCCAGGGTATTGACATCGGGTGACGGGTTCATGCTGCCCTTCCATTCCGATCCAGTGGGAGTGATCTCTTTGTTATCCAGCATTCCATCTTCCCGCTTTGCTGTCGTCCCCATCTTGAAGCTGCAGCATTGCGCTTCAGCTTCAGAACTTTCCGTGCCGCGTGTTCTGAATCGAGGAGATCGACCCGCGAGGTCCGTGGCGTGGGTGGCGTACTGCTTCTCATTCGCCTTGACTACCTGGTGCATGGCGCGGACCCGACGGGAGATGGTTTTCGTGGAAGCAGGCGTTCTCTGCCACTGGGGCGGTAGATGCTGGCTGAGTCCACCAAACTGAGAGAACGCTACCGGGCACGGGAAATGCTCGAGTCGGCGCGAGTTTTATTCGGGCTAATAGTTCTTGGCAGTGTTCTGAGTTTCCAAGCATTCGCAATGAGCTGATACGGCGACAAATTCACCAATGTTTATCGGATGCTTTGCGTCAGGCCTCGACCAAGAATGGCCTGGAAATGACTGGAAGAGTGACATGCATTCTTCTGACGATTGCAAGAGACGTCGGCAAAACGCGGCACTCGATGCTCACCGTTTTTCGGCTGCTCTTTTGAGATCAGATTTCAGGATTTTCCCACAGTTGTGTCGGATCCCCGGGAGATTCAAATGGTCCAGTTTCGTCTAAAGCAAGAACTCGGCCCACGTCGACGAATGGTGGCTGAGTGTTTGCTTTCCGGGATCACCACAGATAAGGCTATCGCAAAACATCTTGGGATATCCCCCGCTACTGTCCATGCCCACATGACAGCCCTCCTTCAAAAGTTTCAATGTCAAGACCGCGCCGCGTTGGTTGCCAAGCTCTTTCTTGCGAGGTATGAACCTTCAGACATCTGAGGGTGATTGCTCCTAGTCCAATAGGCTCTCCTCCAATTGGATCCCTTCCTCGCCTCACCGATGTTGCGGTAGCTTCCCAGAGGGAAGATGAGCGAAAAGCACGGCAACAATAGCTGGATGGTATTTGCACAGGCCCCCGACAGTGCTCCCAATCAGGCCAGAAGCCCGCACGTCAAACAATCAATCAATCTGTCATGCAAGTTGTTGGTCGAATCGTTGAACAATTGTCCTCACGGAGGGGGTTGGAGCTGTGGCATTCATCGTTCACGGTATGTTCATCAGGTCGCTGTTTGAGGTGATGAACCTGGAAGGAGAATCGTTTAAGGTCCCTTTGGGTACGGTTATTTGTGTGGAGACACCATCTCAACTGAATGCAGAGTTTCTGGCTCCACTGGCGTGCATCCTGGAAAAGTTCCCCTGGGTGCCGGTCGTGGCCGAGCCAGTTTCCGCTCAATCCCTACGTGTCATTTTTCGACAAGCTGAAGATCGGATTTGTGAGTATCCGCCGCTCGCTACGATAGCAGGCAGCACCGATTTCGACCCCACAATTGCGCGCTTCGCAGCTGGCATTGCTCCAACATCCTCAGCCCTGGTGTCTCACATTACGATGCGGCTAGGGGCGGGCCGTGGTGGGGCAGTCCAGGACCTGTTCACAGTATTTGGGTGTGATTCTACAAAAAGGCGCAAGCTTGCCGCCCATCAGCTTCCCAAACCGCACGACTGGTTTCAGCTCCTGGAGACCCTGCAATGGTTGTCTGAAGTCGCCGTTTCCGACGCGACGCAGGCCGAGATCGCATGGAAACACAGCGTGGATCCGAAGACTCTGTCGGTCAGGTGTCGGCGTTTGTTTTCAGTTCCGTGGCGGACGTCCGCAAAATGGCCCTGGCAGGCACGTGTTGAGCAGTTCCTTCGGGTACATCTAGGCGGGGAGTTTTCAACGCCATTCTCGCCTGGGTTTGACCCCCTGGAGCCTCAATCTGCGTTTCTCCTCTCTATCGAGAATCGAAAACTTTACCGTTCTGCTTAGAAGTGACAAAAATCAGTGGTTTGTTTTCCAGGTTATTGGTTGAAATTCAAAGCTTGGATGGAGAAATGCCCCCTCCCTGGGCTTGGCGAAGGAAGCCCGGAGGCTGATATCTCTTGATGTATGTCTGAGGGTCGATGTCCACTCGCTCTGACAAATACCTGAATTTCATGACTACGATGGCAGTGTTAGTTGCTGTCGTTGCTGTCGCGGCACGAATTCGTCCGGGGATATTCGGTCAGAGCCCACCGCTCGGGGCTGCGGGCGCCCCCCCACGCAAACCAGTGCCAGTCGAAAACTGGGAGTCGTACGCAAAGGTTGGGCACAGAATTGGTCCAGAGAACGCCTCAGTGACGATTCTCGAATTTGGCGACTTCGAGTGTCCTGCATGTCAGTATTTCGCAACCCATTCCTGGGCAGGAATTCATGACAAGTATCCGAATGACGTCGCCCTGATATTCAGGCACTGGCCCCTTTCCATTCACAAGTTTTCGTACGCAGCTGCCCGCGCGGCCGAGTGCGCCGGGAACCAAGGGCGGTTCGAAGAGATGCACGATCGCCTTTTCAAGAAGCAGGATTCACTTGGATTGAAGCCGTTCGAAGAATTTGCCCGGGAAAGCGGCGTGAAGGACTTGAAAGCATTTGAGGCATGCTCACACGCCAAAGGCCCTGTTCCAGCAGTCGATACTGACAGCGGGGCCGCGCGGTCGCTTGGTGGAATGGGCACACCCACAATTGTCATCAACGGAATTCGTTACATGGGTGGAGGGCCGGACAGTACCAAGCTCGACTCAATCGTGCGAGCAGGCATTCACAAGAATTGAGTATTGGAGATTTGTACGCCTGGTAATAACCAACAATTATCCGGAGTTTCCAAATGAACCGAATCCGCAAGTCCCTCGTGATCGGCGCCTCAGTTTTCGTTACGCTACTCTCAACGGCACCGGTGGATGCCAGTGAGCTCCCGCCGCCTCCTGCATGCAATACGCAAGGCGACTGGTCCAAGGTGAATTGTATCTATTCCACAGACTACGAGGATGGTTGCAACGACCAGACTTTCCCTGGATACACATTCTATTGCCAAACCAAGCTTGCTGAGGCTTGCCCGACCAATTGGTACCTCTGGACAACCTCGGGTTTCGATTCCCCGCTTTGCCGGAATTCCATTGAGTCTACCCTTGAATGTCCTGCGGCATATATTAATGAGAATTGGGAAGATGCTACCGGGTCGCTGGTGTGCTACTATTGGCTGATCTCGCTTCACTACGGTGAATAATGGTCTTTTTCCGCGGTTGAATGAGTGGCTCCATTTAGTCCTCCAGGCCAGATGCGGGCCGGCGCCGAAAGGGTGGTGGGTGCATTCTTCGTGATGAAGCGATGGCTCAGCATTGTTTTGCTTGTCACATTGGTAGTTGCACAAAAACTTTCTGCCCAGTCGCCTGAAGAGCGGCGAGTTATCGACTCGATACTCGCCGCACTTCCCGGCGCATCCATTCCCAGTGTCACGAATGACAAGAACTTGGGCAATTGCGCACGTCTCAGTCCGTCAATCGAACATCTCTGCAAAGGCCTCCTCTGGACGGCATCGGGAGGATTCCTGCCCATGGGCGACCATCAATCCATTGGCAGCGGCCTCCAGCTTGGATCGGTCTCACGGGATACGATCACGTACTGTTCCGGAGGGATGCGTTCGGGCGATGCGGCAGCGGCTGGTCGCAATGAATTCTGGGAAGCATCTCTCAAAACACCATCGTGGGGCGTCACTTACTACGGAATGGCGCTGATAGAGTTGGACAGTAAGCATCGCTATGACTCCGTCTTCACGCTGCTGCAACGGGCACGCACAGCTGGTGGCATGCCAACAGGGTTGATCGATTTGCTTGAAGCGCGGACCAGGTACTTCAAGGGAGACAAGAATAACGGCTGGCGTCTGATGATCTCGGCGTTGCGCGATACATCTTCGGCTACTCATTCCGCTATTGGTTCGATCTTCCTCCCTCTCTTGCCCACGAGTTTGCGTCGCACCTGGGACTCTCTGCCGCCTGCCGCTCGCGCAGAATGGATGATTCGTCAGAATCAGATCAGAGATCTGGTAGCGCACTCAGTGGTTCCGGTGCTGATGAAAGCATGTGTCAGCAGCAGAATGAAGATTTACGCAGAGGAGAAGCGGGGGAGCGGGATGCTGGTAATCCCTTACGAAATTGAAGGCCCTACCTTGAAGCTTGATACCCTCAGCAAGAAACCGATGCGTCAGGTCTACCGCTATCAACTGCTGGTACACGCGGTGCGCGAATCGGATGGACTGGTCGTCGAATTGGATTCGAACAGGACCACTGAACTTCCCATTCCGATTCAGATGACCGGTCCACTCCGTTCTTCATTTGAGTGTATCCCGAGCACGAGTTCGCCCAGTGGTCAGGTGTGCGGCTACGCCGAGGGCGCCTCCATGCCGGACAGGAGTTATCGATTGTTGGATGGGGTTGAACTATCCGTCCCACCGGGTACCTACGTTGTCACAATAAGTATGCTGCAGGATCAGGCGAGGAGGGGTATCACAAAAGTATTTTCTTCCGTCACGATCGATCCCCCATCACCGAACCTCAGTACGACGGATCTGGTGCTCGGCATTCCGGATCAGGGAATAACCTGGAATTCCGGATCACAAATGGTTCGACTGAACCCAGGTGGTGAATGGAACCTGGACGGTACGGCGTCGCTCTATGCTCGGGTGCGCGGTTTGAATGCGGGAGCACCATTTCATGTGACATTGCAGCTTTTCAAATTCGATGGGAACATCGGTGTGAACCAAACGCCCGTCGTGAAATTGGAAATGGATGAGCGAGCATCAGCTTCAACCCTCGAGTGGGCCAAGATTCTCGACCTGCATAGGCTTCCGGTGGCACAGTACTGCGTGACCGTCGACTTCCTCCAAAGTGAACGTCGAGTTCGCGCTGTCGACCGTATTGTCATCAACCTTCATGTTGGTGAAGAGGTTCCAGCGGAGGAGCGCAGGCGAGTCAAATCGTTGGCCGAGAAACCGGGGCTGACCGTAGCGTGTGCCGCCCTTGCTGGCCAATAGTCTATCGGTATGAATTGTCCTGATGGATGATTGCGGTGATGAGACGATGGCCCGGATTGAGGGCTTGCTTTACTGATTCGAACAAATGTGGTCAAAAATCGTGGTTTTCAGAGTGCTGCATGAGGAGGTAACCTTCCTTTCGGTTCGAGTTTTCTGAATTCTGGATCTTCTTTCCAAAACATTCATCGGTTGCAGGTAAGCCCATGGCAACAGGCAAGTTGGGATCAGAGCGACTCACGAACATGTTGCTGGTCGTCCTGGTGGTTTGTGCGGTGGCGATGACGACGAATAACCTGTCCAGATCGTCGGCAGCAAAGCAACCTGCCAGACTGGCAACGCCCAAAGAGGTAAAGAACTGGGGAGAGATCGCCTCAGCTGGGCGTTCGATCGGTCCGGACAGCGCGCCAGTTACCGTGGTAGAGTTTGGAGATTTCCAGTGTCCAGCGTGCCGAAAATGGATGACTGAGGTTTTTGAGCCATTCAGAGAGAAGTACCCCGGAAGCATCCGCCTGGTTTTTCGCCACTTCCCGCTAGCGTACCATAAGGCTGCCTACTCTGCAGCAAGGGCGGCAGAATGTGCTGCCGAACAGGGGCGGTTTGACGAAATGCAAAAGTTGTTTTACGAGAAGCAGGATTCCCTCCTTGAAAAAAGTTACCTGAGTTTTGGAAATGAAGCCGGTATTTCTGATCTCAAGCGCTTCGGAGTGTGCGTGAAGTCTACAACAGCCTTGGCTGTGGTAACTCGTGACAGCATTCTTGGTCAAAGCCTCAAAGTCGATGGCACACCTACGATCCTGGTCAACGGGTGGCGGTTCCCGTTGGCGCCAGACGGGAGTGTCCTCGATTCGATTCTGCATTCGGTGGTACCGAACAGGAAAGAGTGATCGACCATCGCAAAGGCAAGCGGCGCACATGATCAAAGGTTTGGAAGGGCTCCAGGCGCTCCAGATATACCATTCACTCAGGGGGGGGTATGACATTCAAGAAACACCTTGTCGCCTGTTTCGCGGTAGCAGTCTGCCTGGCAGGCAGTCGAATAGAAGATCTCCAGGCTTTCCCACCACCAGCCTACTGTGTGCCGGGTCATCATTATTTTTGCTTTGCCGTCGAGAGTGAGGATGACTATATTTGCCAAGTTACACCAGTGAATATGGGGCAACAATTTTGTCAGGCATTCTATGATGTCATGTGTGAGGGGGAGGGTCTGGTAGCCGAGCCCTCAACATCTCCTCAGATATCAAAGTGTTATACTTTGGCCGAGTCGTCGCCCTGCGATACGCTAGAGCAACGAGTCAAGTGCGGAGTCCATTAGGAAGGTCCAAGGGATTGTCAGAAGTGCCACCGCAATTCAACGGTGCAGAAAGACGCTCCATCAAAAGCCTGGAGGATAGATCCGAAGGGTGCTGAAACCGCGACAATTGACTGTGCTCCCTTCGAGAGGAGCCCCCCTCCTGGGTCATCTTATTTGGGGGGGGGTGATTCAAGTCGTGCTCCTGGGGCACACCGCAACAGCCCAGTCTGGCTCGAATCGATTAGCGTTGGCCACAGAAGTTTCCATTCCGGTTGGAACGCTGGCCCCACAAAATCGAGACTGGTTTCTGCTCGACCTGAAAAATGGTGATGTAGGTCTGACTGATGCGCGAACTGCTGTGATTCACCGATTCAATTCGGCAGGGAAACCCATCGGGCTGACGCCACTTTCCGACCCGAACGCTGGCGCCATAGGCATCCTCGGTGGGCTTCAGCTCCTTTCGGATACCCTCTACTCTGCCGACGTGGTCGGCAACACCTTCTCCCGATATGAGTTGTCGGGGAAGCGAATCGGAGGAGCCCCCTTTCCTTCAGATCTCTTTCGTGGCGCCGAAAGCTTCCCGGCGCTCAATTCGACTGAACGTAAATCGGCCCGCTTTCTTGGCAACAGCGAAGTGGCGATCGAACTTGGATCGTTGGTGCATCAGCGCCTCCTTGGGCCAATGGTCGAATCGCAATTCTGGGTCATCACAACAAAGGGCGAGTTGCGGAAACCGATGCTTGCAGTGATGTATCCGCAATGCAATAGTCCCGTGGCCGACAAATTCTACAGTGGACAATTCTTCTGTGCCCGCCCTGTGAGCGCGATGTCCACCAACGGCCAATGGGTGGCCGTTGCGCAGCCGACAACAACCGGGAGTGATTCGGGTTGGATACGTCTCACGGTAGCCGACCGAAATCGTGATACCTTATACTCGCGAAAATATCGCTTCGATGCTGTCCCTGTCACAGGTGCAGCGATCGATTCTGCGGTTCATGATGCGTATCGTCCGGGAGAGATTACTTCTGAAGATCTGAATCGGGTGTTGACGCTGGCACGGGCGCATGATGCCAAGATCTACCCTCCAGTGCGGAATCTTTTCGTTGGCGATGATGGGTCGGTATGGATGCAGACGCCGGATAATAGATCGATCAGCGATTCGTGGTTGGTGATCGAGCCTCAGGGTAGCGCCACGGGTGTGATACTCCTTCCGAAAGGAAACGCCCCCTTTGCGGCAACTTCGCGAGGGATGTGGTTGATCGAGCGGGACACATCAAGAATGGTAACTGCATTTCATCGAATAACCCTGCGCAAGCCTTGATCCATTCTGGAGTCGCCAGCGATGCCGAGGTATTCAAACTGCCTGCTCGCGCTATTGATTGCACTTGGCGGGGCCCGACGCGCGCCGGCTCAGGAAGTCGTCTCCATCCTTGGAAAAATCATTGAAGTCAGCGGCGCGCCGATAGCGGGGGCGTCGGTCACCATCAGCAGTGGTGATCGGCGAGTCGAGGCCAGCAGCCGAAAGGATGGATCTTTTCAGGCCCTGCTGATCGGGCCGTTACGAAGTGCCCGCATTGATGTACGCATGGTGGGATACCGCCCGGCCTCGGTGCTGTTCCTTCCCTCACAGGTGGACGCGACGATTCGCGGCGAAGTGACTCTCGTTCGAACGCCCTTCCTGCTCCCCGATCTTAACTCAGATTCTCGAAGAGGTGTCACGTCCCGGTCCAGCAACAGTCGATCGATTGGTGACGCTGTCGATCTGAATGGCGGAGTAATGCTCTCCCGCTATGGTCTCGATTTCGGCGAGTTGCAGCGAATCTACCAGTGGCTTGGGGGATTGGTCGTCCCGGATGAATCCGGGTACTCGATTCTCGGCGCGGGGAGTGATCAGAATCAAACCACAATCGATGGATCGCCAACGCTGTTGCAATCGGTACCCGCCGATTTGCGTGGTGGAATCGCACTGAGAACAGCCTCATCCGATATGTCGAAAGGCGGGTACACTGGAGGGCTGCTCGAACTGACGACTGCCAAGGGTTCCAGCTATTTCACTTCGATCCTGCGTCTGACGTCAACATCGCCCGAACTCAGCTGGTCCGATCCGGCATCTTCACAAAAGTCTGATCGAACTTTGCTCTTCGATGGCCGGTTCTCCGGGCCGATCTCGCGCAACGCAACCTATCTCACGGCGTTCTCGATCAGGAGGACTGCCACGCCTCTCCCAACCCTTTCGACTGCAGAATCAGGGTTGCTCCAGCAGAATGGTGTTGTTCCCGACTCACTCCCCTCGCTATTTCGGGCGTTACAAAGTGCTGGTGTTGATACCTCGGCGATTCATGCACCTCGGCGGTTTGAATTGACGACGGCTTCACTGAGCAGCAGCGTGGATTTCATGTTATCTCCTTCGACGCCAGTATCGATTTCATTTCTCGGAGCAGCGAGTACCACGCAAGGGAACGGCGTCAGTGTGATGACGCTTCCGACAGTGGGAACAGCATCGTCAACGCGGAGTGGCCGCCTGGCGTTGCAGCTTTCAAGCTCACCACTTGGCCTGCTCCATTCCTTCTCCTTCAGTGCGGAAACAGTTCGACGTCGGAGTCATCCCGAGTACCGGTTACCTGCCGGACTCGTTGGACTGCCGGGCAGCTTTGCGAATTCAACGCCAAGCTTCCCGGTCATCGCGTTTGGTGGTGGTACAAATGCAGAGACGGCCACACAACAGCTTGTCACCTTTCAGAATCGTATATACCGCTCGCTCGGCGGGGTTGATCACCAGTTGGAGCTCGGTCAGCAGACAGTGTGGCGAAGCGAATTGCGGCAGGCCGAATCGACATCCGGCACGATACGATATTCCGACGTTGAGGGGCTTACGTCACAGACGCCATTTTCTTATCTGCGAGTACTGCCGGGAAGTCCGCTGAAGATTCATCAGCTTACGAACGCAGTGTGGGCCCAGGATGTCTGGCGAGTCTCGCGCCGGCAATCGGTGCGGGGCGGCTTGCGCCTTGATGCTGCGAGCGGTGGTCCGCAGCCGCTGCTGAATCAGGATCTCGAATCGGTTTTTCACGTCCGCACGGATTACATCCCCACCAGCTCGACGCTGAGTGCGCGCATTGGCTCTGTACTGCTGTTGCATGAATGGAAGACCATGCGCTCAACGGTTGATCGCATGTCAGGATACAAGTCGGATCTGACGTGGGTGACCCGTGAGTTTCTCCCACCTGGAGCGCCGACCCCTTTGCGAGTGAATGGCATGGGTGGTCTGACACTCTCGGGGACCTTCGGCAGCTATGTGGGCAATGTATCCACGCAACGACTTGGTAACCTCGCAACGTCGACTGGATTGCCGGGAACGACGCAGGTGCTCTCATGTGTCGGTGCTGCCATCCCGAATCTGGACTGGAATCCGGGAGCAGACGCTCCCACACTGTGTCGAGATGGCAGCGGACCGACCTTGCTTGCCGCGCGGACTCCACGTGTTGAATTGTTATCCCATGGTTTCGCTCCACCGTTGACCTGGGTTGGGAGTCTGAATCTCAACACATTCCAAGTCGGGCAGTGGTTACTCAACTTGAACAGTGTCGTGCAATTCGGTCAGCGACAGGAGAGCCGTGTCGATCTGAATCTGAAAAGCGCACCGGCATTCACGCTTCCATCCGAAGGCGGCCGCCAGGTTTTTGTGCCGACAGACGCCATCGTGGCGACGACCGGCGCGCTGTCGCCTTCAGCGAGCCGAATCGATTCGAGATTTGGCGCAGTGAATCAGATCCGTTCTGATCTCACAAGGCGAAACGCATCGCTGACACTTACCGCTGAGCCGGCATACCTCTTTGACGGCAGGGTACGAATCAATCTGGCGTATACCTGGGCCAACGGTTCTGCTGAGCGCCGGGGTTTTGACCTTTCCACCGACGGCGATCCACGGACGATTTCGCGGGTGCCCTGGTCGGGACCACGGCACACTCTGCAATTGAATGTAGAAACTCGGCTGTGGTGGTTTCTGTTGTATGCCAACGTGCAAATGCAATCTGGTCAGCGATTCACCCCCCGCATTTCGCAGGATGTGAATGGTGACGGCGTCGCCAATGATCGTGCTTTTATTCCCGCCGACAATTCCGGTGATGCAGGTCTCGACAATGAGCTTCGCGCTTTGATCGCGACCTCACCTGCAAATGTTCAGGAATGTCTGTTGACTCAAAGGGGGACGATCGCAGGCGAAGGATCATGTCGGACCAGTTGGCACGGACAGATTTCGACTTCATTTGTCTTCAGTCCCCCAAGAATGCCCGATCTTACCTACAATCCCCGGTTGCGATTCTGGTTCTCGCTCGACAACCTGGGTCCGACGGTGCTTCGCTTGCTCGGACTGAACGGCTCCCTCTTCGGCAGCAACGGTTCTCTTCCGTCACCCGACAATACTCTGCTCCGAGTGACGGGTTTTGACCAGACGACGCAGCGATTTCACTATACCGTGAATCCGGCGTTTGGTCGCCCCATGAACTACACACCGACGCGTGCACCGTTTCCTCCGTTTCAATTGCGCCTGGCAGCGTCGTACTCATTCGGTGTTCCCGATGGAAAGCAGCTGCAGCATCAACTTGGACTCTCCCAGGGTGCCGCCGAGATCTCGCGGAGTGATGACGAAATCACCCTGCGCGTGCTCTCGTACGCGATGACGACGCCGACCGTGATTTTCCTTTCCCTTGATAAGTACTTTCAATTCTCACACGAACAGACAGATTCCCTTCGAACGTTGGGAGATCGCTATTTGAGTGACTACGGACGAGTGCTGGCGCCCACCATCGCAATGATTCATGAGCGAGGGGCGAAGCTGACAGATGTCCAACTGCTTGATGAGATCGAGCGTCGCCGGCCTGAGCTGGCGAAAGTAGCAGAAGGGGAGGCCACTGCTGTCTTGAGTATCTTGTCTCCACAACAGCGCGCGGCATGGGAGCGGCGTCAGCGTGGTGAACATGATTGGTGGGTGAATAAGTGAGTCGGGGAGGAAAGAATGGTGGGGAGATCGGAGGTGACTGGTCGTGACGCCGTAACAGATCGCGGATGACGGATGACAGGTAATCCTCACCCTCCACCTCTGGCGTAGAACATCTGAAGCATCTCAGGCTGCCACCACTTCCGAAGAGCAGCGCGGACCTGTTCGATTGTCACTTTATCAATCACTTCCGCCTGTGCTTCGGGGGAACTCCCTTTCCAGAATACTTCCCTCGTCCAGGCTGAGCCTTCTTCATTCGCCGCACGCAGTTTGTCGGCGACCAGTTGTCGCGATGCTTCGAAGAGTTGAACCGAAGGCCCGTTGCTCACCGCGCGCCCCAGCACCTTCCGTATCTCGCTCATGGCAGAATCGATCGTCGCTAACGGCGTGTCGATATCAAGCAGCCACATTCCACCTTGTGCGCCCCACCAGGGAATCATCTGGCTTCGGAATGAATACGCCATTCCCAGCTCGCTGCGGAGCCGATGCGCGAGCAGGGCGTCTTCCGACCCTCCGATCACCGTATTCGCTACCAGTGCGGCAGCGTCAATCGCGGCTGACGAGCAACTGAAGACCATCAGGCGGCTATTGGTCAACTTCGCCTTCTCCGTGATGGGCCGCGCAGGGGTATCGGTGCTTCCGCATTGGAGTGCGCTGTTTGTCCACTTCAGTGCGTGGAGCACATCCAGGCCACTCGCGGTGAGCCAACTCGCCACGCTGTCAGTGGTAGCGCCGAGTACGGTCAGACGCCCCATGCCGCTCTCGACGAGCGAATTCGCGAGATGTGCGAGATCTGCAGTATTGATTGCCTGGAGTTGCGCAATCTGATCCGACAGAGTCGCCGGCACGACTCGGGCATGATCTGCGGTCGGCATCGCGACCAGATGCTGACGGGCAGCAACCTCCACCTCTGCGCGAGCCGTTGTATCTCTCAGAGCAAGGATCTGCAGTTGGTGAGCTTTCGTTCTCTCGAACGATGACGGCTCCACTCTCCCGCGCAGCAAGGCGTCGTGTAGCATGTTCAGCGCCCTACCCGCTTTGCTCCTCGACGCTACGATCTGGAATTCGATGCCGTACAACCCGATCGCCGTCGGACGATCAGCGAGCAAACGGAAGTCCTCTCCGGTTGCGAGCGGCGGGAAGGGGAGCGGTCGCACTGAAAGCGTCACGCCCTCCGCCTGGATGAGTGAATCAATGCGTTGGCCCTCGGGATTTCGCAGCGATTGCCAGAGACTGGCCAGCAACTCGAGTGTCGCGACATCCTTGAGTTGTGGCTCCGTGTTTCCAGGTGCGAGCACCAGCATCATGAAGACACTGTCATTCACACCCCCCGGATTGGCAGCCCACTCCATTCCTCCGGGTGTGCTCTGCCAGCGGGTTGCATTCTTGTCGGGCGAGTGCCATACGCGCATCGACAGATCAAGCCCTCTGCGTACCGCATACCTCGGCGCAGGTACCGCTCTTTTGGCCGTTGGCCAGAGGAGAGTACTCGTGTCTCCGTCGGCAACGCTGGTCAGAAAATGTTTGAGCTCCCTGCGCGTTGCTGTCGAGATGGAATCCTCGGGAAAGCAGTAACGCCAGTCACTCGCGGCCGCGCATTCGAACGCCTGTGAAGCGATTTCATCAACGGCAGGTGGGGGCGGCGCATTGACGGTGTCAATCGTATTCAGAAGTTGCTGCCACGCCTCCGCCACTCGGGCACTCGCCCGTACTGTGTCAGAGATACTCAACAGCAGGACGCGTACTGGCGACGCCGAGCCCTTGAATTGCCACTGCACGCCCGGATCACTCCTTCCTTGCTGGGAGCGCATGTGAGCAACGGCCGCATCGAGGAGACTGGACCACGGGTGCTGAATACCGGGCACCAATAAGGCCACGCCGTATCCACGTGCAGGCAACAAGCCCGACCAGCGCCGCGCCGTGACCGGAGTCTTGTCCCGTTCGATTGCAGGTACGATTCCACGACCCGCTGGCACGCCTGCAAATACGCGTGAGACATGATCCAGTACCAGCGTGTCCGGCCACGAGGATTCGACAGTCAACATGGCGTTCTGCGGTATGTAATACTTTGAATAGAATCGCTGCAGTATCGCACGAGTGACCAGGTCGATGCCGCTGTGATTGGTGGTGCCGCGATTGTGTCCGGGGAACAGCACCGTTTGCCAGGGTTCCTCAATTCGGCCATCGACTTCGGTATGTACACTGCGGCGTTCCGTGCTCAATCCGTTGTCGGATATCGCCAGCTCCGTCATCCGTTGCTTCTGAAGAGACAGCATCGAGTCGAGCAGCGCGAGATCACTCCTGCCCGACATACCGAAGAGCGTGAGATGTTCCGTGGTGATCGCTCCACCACTGATCTGCAGCGGTGCGTAGCGTGCCGCGAGCCCGGGCCCACTCTTCGTTTCCCGCATCGCGATGTGTTCCATGAGATGCGCCGTGCCAGGTAGCGAGTCATCGGCGAAACCCACGAAGTAACCCATGCTCACTTCGGTACTTGTCTTACCCCCGCTGCGTATCAGGAGCACCTGAAGACCATTTGCCAAATGGTGAAACGAGACTGGTTCCTGTGCGCCGGCGCTGGTTGCGACCGTGCCGAGGGCAAGCGCCACCAGGGTGGCGCTGAAAAATGAAGGCATTGTGTCGATGTCCTGGAGTGGAGAGTTATCGTCCGCCGACAGATGGTCGGATGATCACATGGATTCCGCCGCCGCGAATCGTCAGCGTACCGCTGTCCGGGTCCTTGCTCACATCCGCCTGATTGCCGCTGACCTCAACCTCAGCGCCACCGACTTTTCCGCGGTACTGCAATGAATCTCGTCCCGAACCCTCGCTGAGGTTTTCCCGCCTGGTCGGCACCACGCGCAGTGTGAGTTCTTTCCCGCCGCGCCGAAGTGTGAATGTCGTCGGCAATCCTGGAGTCGCCGATCTCATTGTGCGACCACCCGCCTCGGAGCGCAGAGACACACCATTGATTGCTGTGAGTGTGTCACCGACCAGGATCCCTGCACGAAACGCCGGCCCATCTCTCTCGACCGCTGAGATCAGCATCGGTCCGGGAATATTCCAGTGCGGTATGCCCTGTTCTCCTGTTCCCGCCTTGCACGCGCCGCACGATAGCGCAAAGCCGAACCAGGCGTTCGACGAGATCGATGGTGCAGGGACGTCCATGGCCTTCACGATTGCCTGCCGCGTGACACACAATGGCTTCGGTTGAATTGTCACGTCGAGTGTATCGCGCCCTCTGCCAATTGTCAGCACCACTGCGGCCCCACTCTGATATCGCTCCAGTTGGCCGAGAGCCGCGAGCGAGGTGATCGGTAGGTGGTCAATGGCAATCAGGAAATCGTTCTCTTTCAGCTTTCCCGCTCCTGGGCCGCCATTGCGAATGCCGTGCAGTGATGGGGCTGCGAGATACACGGTGTGCTGCACGCCATTCTCGAGTCGAGAGCTGAGACATCCCGGGCACCCGGTCCACTGATAGCCATAGTCCGGCACGATTCTCCCATCCCGGCAGACTTCCGTCTGTGCGACGGCGACCGACACCTGCAGGAGGCCAGCAAGCAGTAACAACGCCAGGCGCTTCATTGATGCTCCTTCAAAACCAGAGGACGACATTGTTCGCACTCGCTGAGGGTACGGAAGGTGCCGCGGTTGCGTCGACTCTCGCTGGCAGCGGAGGTGAAGTGAGCTCTGCGCTCACTTGCGCGCGGCGTTCACCCACCTGCATGCCGAGGACGAAGACTGCAATCGCCGCGGCGGCTGCCATCGCCCATTGCAAGTGGAATCGTTTCGACTGCTCCTGGGTGAGAACGCCGCGAGCTTCCAGTGCAGCAACAATACGTTGACGCACCACATCATCCGGCATCGGGGATGTGTGCAATGCCTCAAGCACCCGCTGCTCGAGGTGATCGTCATTCCTGTCTGGATCGTGTATCATGACTCCTCCATCGCCTGATATTCTTTCAGCTGTTGCCGGAGTGCTCGACGGGCACGGTGCAATTGTCGCTTTGACGTGCCCGAGGTCACGCCGAGTTGGGTGGCGATTTCTTCATGGGTGAATCCTTCGACATCATGCAGCAGGAAGACCGCGCGTGCGCCGGGCGGGAGAGCGCTGACCGCAGCTTCGAGATCGATCACTTCACCTTCCGGCTTTGCTACCAGGGTGACCTCCTCAAGCGAGAGGTCGATTCCGCGACCGCTGCGGGCGAGCTGCTCACGCAACACGTTCAGGGTGATCCCGAAGAGCCAGGTCCTGAGCGAGGATTGCCAGGCAAACTTCCGCAGCCCGGTTGCCGCCCGGAGCCAGCTCTCCTGCAGGGCGTCGTCGGCGTCCTCGCGGGTGGCGCTCATCCGCAGGGCCAGGCGGTAGAGATGCGGAGTGTGCCGTTCATAAAGCTCCCGGAACGCCAGATGAGACCCCAACTCGACCACGGCCGCGGCCAGGCGCTTGTCGGAGAGCTCGTCGGGAGGCATCTGGACCGGTATGGGCATCACAGGAAGATGAGTGGGAATTGGGGGAAGAAAGGTTGACTGGCCCATTCGGGCCCCTCCGCCAGATCCCCCAAGTTGCCTCCCCGTCCCCCGACCCGTATCTTTCCCTGTCTATACCAGATACCGCCCCTGACCGGGCCAGAGAGGGGTGATTCAGTACATGTCAGAAGTCGTCATTCACGACGATGAAAGCTTCGAACGGGCGCTCAAGCGCTTCAAGAAGAAGTGCGAAAAAGCGGGGATCCTCTCCGATCTTCGTAAACATCGCCACTATGAAAAGCCGAGCGAGAAGCGGAAGCGCAAGATGAATGCTGCGCAACGCAAAAATCGCCGCGGACGTCCGTCGAGTGTCTGAGCTGGTCACCCGCGTACGCGCCGATCAGGTTGCGTCACGCAAAGCAGGAGACAAGGACCGTACCCTGGTACTCGGGACGGTCCTTGCCGCTTTCAAGTATCAGGAGATCGAACTCGGCAGAGATCAGACCGATGCCGATGCCGTCGATGTGCTGCGCAAACAGATCAAGCAGCGTCGCGACTCGGTGGAGCAGTACACCAAGGCCGCGCGCCCCGAACTGGTGGCGAAGGAAGAATTCGAAATCGGTGTGCTCGCCTCGTATCTCCCGCCCGAAGTTGATCCCGAAGTGCTGCGTGCTGCTGCGCGCGAAATGATTGCGGGCGGTGCCAGTGACATCGGCAAGCTCATGGGTGCCATGATGGCGCGCTTCAAGGGGCAGGCTGATGGCAAGATGATCAACCAGATTGCTCGCGAGTCGCTGCAGCAGAAATGAGCCGCCATCCGCAGGATACCACCGGGGTGCGGTCTCCAGCGCGAGACGGCACCCCGGTCTGGTTGGATACCACCAACACCTCCGCGCTGGACACTCTCGAGTTCCGTGCCGTACTCGATGTCATCGCCTCGCATTGTGTCGGGCCCCTTGCCGCAGCGCAGATTGCCGGCCGCTATCCCACAGCCGACATCACCTGGATCGCATCCGAACTTGGTCTCGTCGGTGAACTTCTCGCAGCATTCCGGCGCGGTGAAAAACTCGATGTCACACCGGTTCCAGACTTGCGCGGCGCGATTGCGCGATTGAAGATTGCCGGCTCGGTACTGGAACTGAGTGAACTCACCGATATGCGTGACACGCTGCAGGCTGGTCGCGCCATCAGCAACGAACTTGCCCGACTCGAAGAGCCATGCCCACGCAACGCACTCCTGGGTGTGCCACCGCTGGATCGCGCGATCGAACGCGCCCTCGAACTGGCGATCGGGGATGATGGTGAATTGCTCGACACCGCCTCGCCCGGTCTCGCGGCGGCGCGAAAAGAAGTACATGCTGCGCGTCAACGTCTGATCCGCAAGCTCGAAGCACTCCTCCGCGATCTCGACGGCAGTACCTCGGCGGCTGGTGCCTCGGTCACCATGCGTGGTGGCCGGTATGTCATTCCGGTCCGTCGGGATGCCCGCTCCAGACCCGAAGGAATCATTCACGACGAATCGGGTGCCGGCGGCACCCTCTTCCTCGAACCATCTGCCACGATCGAGCTCGGCAACGCCATGCGCGAAGCAGTCCTCCAGGAAGAACGTGAGGTGCTCCTTGTGCTCCGCATGCTTACCGAAAAACTTCGGCCGGAACACGAACAGATTCGCGCCCTGCACGCGATGGCAGTACAGGTCGATACGCTGGTGGCTCGGGCACGTTGGGCACTGAACTGTGATGCTGACGTACCAGCCCTCAGTGGAGAAGCGGGGGCACTGGTTCTCAATGCAGCGCGCCATCCGCTGCTGCTCGCCCGCGGGATCAAGGTCATTCCGTTCGACCTGACGCTTGATCGCACGGAGCGCACACTGCTGATCTCAGGTCCGAATACCGGTGGCAAAACTGTCCTGCTCAAGGCCGCGGGTCTCATGATCGCGCTGACGCAATCAGGAATTGTTCCACCTGCAGGTCCCGACAGCATGATTCCGATCATTCACCATTTCTTTGTTGATATCGGAGATCATCAGTCGCTTGCGGCCGATCTCTCGACTTTCTCCGGGCACGTCGCTGCGCTGCGAACAATCCTTGATCGCGCTGACAGCACCACACTGGTGATTCTCGATGAAGTCGGTTCTGGTACCGACCCCGCTGAAGGCGGCGCACTTGCCATGGCTGTGCTCGAGACGCTGACGAGTCGCGGTGTCCTGACGCTCGCGACCACTCACCTCGGCACGCTCAAGGAACTCGCCACCAGAATTCCCGGTGTAGTCAACGGCTCGTTGCAGTTTGATGCCGCGACACTTTCACCGACATACCGATTCACGAAAGGAATTCCGGGACGCTCCTACGGCCTCGCCATCGCTCGCAGACTTGGCGTTGCGGCTGACGTGCTGGCCAAGGCCGAAACTCTGGTGCCGGATGCTGAACGTCAGCTCGATCGACTGCTGGCTGCAGTCGAGAAGCGGGAGCAGGCGCTCGGTCGTGAAGAGGCGCAGATGGTGGAGCGTGTCACGGATATCGAGCGGCGCGAAGCAGTGACTGGTGCTGCCGAAGCGAGTCTTGCGGCACGTGAAGCGGAATGGAATCGTCGCGAGAAAGAGGCGGAGCGTGAGCGCGGCAAGCAGGCCAAGGCATACCTGCTCGAGGCGCGCAAACGGGTTGAGGAGGCGCTCGCATTGGCCAAAGGTGCCGCTGATGAGGCCGGCGCCAGAGAAGCGCGACGTCTGGTGGAAGAAGGGGTACGTCTCGAGCGTGAACGAGAAGGTGCGACCGAGTCTGTTGCGGGTGGCAGCGCCGGACCGCTGAATGTCGGCGACAGGGTGCGGATGGCAACGGGAGCGACCGGCACCGTCGCCGAGTTGCGCGGTGACGCCAAGGCGGTGGTCCTGGCCGGTGCGATGCGGCTGGTGGTGCCCACGAAGACCCTGACCTGGCTCGCTCCGGCAGGTGCAGGAAGCCGTCCGAAGCTGGAGATTCCGCTGGGTGACGCTCCCGTCCGCGAGGCCAGCTACGAGCTCGATCTCCGGGGGATGCGTGCCGACGAGGCCGAATCGATGGTCTTTGCCGCGTTGGATGGCGCCGTCCTCGCGGATCAGCCATTTCTGCGTATCATCCATGGCATGGGAACAGGTGTGTTGCGCGACGTAGTTCGCCGTCTGCTGGACTCCGACAAGCGAGTCGCCTCTTTTGATTTTGCTCCGCGCAATCAGGGCGGGCTCGGCGTCACAGTCGCGGTGCTGAAAGCATGAGTCGCATTCCCGACGAAATCATCGAGCAGATCTTCGATACTGCTGATCTTGTCGAGATTGTTCGCGAAAGTGTGACACTCAAGCGCACCGGCTCCACTTTTCGCGGGCCGTGTCCTTTCCATCAGGGGACGCATCCAAATTTTTCCGTCGATCCGAAAAAGAACATGTATCACTGCTTCGTGTGCAACGAATCGGGAACCGTGTTCACCTGGTATCAGAAACGCTTCGGACTCGACTATCCCTCGGCGGTGCGTGAGGTGGCTCGCCGCTACGGAATTCAGATTCCGGAATCAAAGGAAGCGCAGGGCCCGGATCCACACGAGGCGCTGTATGAGGTCTGCAATGTGGCGCAGGCCTGGTTCACTGCACGCTTGCGAGAGGCCCCTGATGCAGAAACGGCTCGACGCTATTTGCAGAACCGGCAGTTCGACCTGGCAACCTCGTTCGAGACAGGACTTGGTTACGCTCCGAAAAACCAGGAATTCGTGACCGAGATGAAAACACTGGGCGTCGCCGATGATCATCTGATTGAAGCCGGTCTCGCCAGGCGAAAAGATGATGGCTCGCTGCGATCGTATTTCTGGGATCGATTGCTGATTCCGATTCACGATCTGCGAGGTCGTATTGTCGCGTTTGGTGGACGCATTCTTGGCCATGGTGAGCCCAAGTATCTCAACACTCCCGAGACGCCGATCTTTCGCAAAGGATGGCAGCTGTTCAACCTCCACAGTGCCAGGTCAGCGATCAGGAAGGAAGAGTATTGTGTTCTGGTCGAGGGCTACTTTGATGTGCTTCGACTGAAGTATGCCGGCATCGAAAATGTTGTCGCGCCCCTGGGCACGGCACTGACACCGGAACAGGCGGGTATCATCCGACGGTATTCTGCCGAGGTTGTGATACTCTATGACAGCGACACGCCAGGGCTCAAGGCAACTTTCCGCGCAGGGAATGAACTCCTCCGGCAGGGTGTCCGGGTCAGAGTTGCCACCATGCCGGAGGGTGAAGATCCGGATACGCTGGTGCAGAAAGGAGGGGCAGATGCCTTTCATGCCCTGCTCAAGCAGACACTTGATCTCTTTGATCGACAGCTGCAACTGATCGAACGCAAAGGGTGGGCGAGCGATATCGACAAACGGCGAAAAGCGCTGGACCGCCTGCTCCCGAGCATCAGGGCCGCAAGCGACCCCGTTACACGAGATCTCTATATCAGTCGAGCCTCCGAGGTGCTGGGCATCTCGAAAGAGACAATCATGACGGAGGCCGAAGAGCCTGAACGGCCCACCATGCGAGAGAGTGCTCCCCCGCAGACTGTGTCCGCTCCGCACCGGGTGGTGGAGCGCTATACCACGCAGCGAAGGAGCAATGGTGTACCGACGGCAACCATCGAGCGGAAACTGTTGCGACTCCTCCTGACGCATCCCTCCTGGATTGCACGGGCGCGGGATGAGCTGTCCCCCGATCTGTTTGCCGTTGCGACGCTGCGGAGAATCTATGAAGCGCTTGTCGGCCTGCCAGATGGGGCACCCGTGGGCGATGCCGCCTCGGTGTTGTCTGACGACGAGCTCAGCGCGTGGAATCATCTCCTGACCGATGTAGAAGTGCTTGGCCAGGACGCCGATCAGGACTATTCGGACATGATTCATTCGCTTGAAGAGATGAAACTGTTCGCCGACATTGCAAATTCCGAAACCAGTGAGCGCATCAGGAGAAGGGCGGCGCTTTCACCGGGTGCACTGATACAGTATCAATCGTACGTCAAGAATTGGCACCAGCCCCCCTCGAAACCCACCTCCACTACCTCCAAGGGATAAACTTGATGCATCCCGATTTACCGCGTCTCCTCGACCTGCAGGCAAAGGATCAACATCTCGCTGGCCTTCTCGCCCAGCGCAAGGCCGTGATGGTCGAACGTGCCGGCCTCGAAACGGCGCTTGAACGTCATCGCAACGAAATCGCTGCGGCAAAGCGATCAGCCGAGGAACTCAAGCAGCGTCGCGATGCGCTTTCCGGCAAACTCGACAAGCAGCGCAGTCAACAGGAGAAGCGGAAGGAGCGGCTGGAGCAGGAACGCAATCCGCGCATCGTCACGCAACTCATGGCCGACTTCGAAATGGCGCGCGGGATTCTGGCGCAGGAAGAATCGGATTGGCTGCAACTTTCCGATGAGGAGGAGGGGCGCGGCCGTCTGGTGCATGATGCCGAAGTGCGCCTCGAACAGGCGACTGCCGAACAGGCGCCGGCCCGCGAAGAATTTGCGCAGCGCCTGGCCGCGATAGAAGCAGAAGTGACCGCTGCGCAGGGCGAACGGGAAGCTGCCGCGTCACAGATCGAGAAGAATCTTCGCACCAGGTACGATCGCTTGCGCAGTGCTCGCAAGACGGTGGTGGTGGTTCCGGTCGAGCACGGCACCTGCACTGGCTGTTTCACGGCCATTCCTTCGTCTCGCGTCGGACCCCTGCAGCACGACGGAGTGCTGATCGAAGGGTGTCAGAGTTGCGGTGCCATCATCTATCTCCCATCGGCGGTCTCCTGACACTGGCCACGCGGTGGCGCCTCACGCCACCTCCGCCAGCTGACGCGGTGGAGCGCCTGGCCGCTTCTCTGGCGGTTCCCTCACCGCTCGCAGCACTTCTGGTGCAGCGTTCGATGCTCGACTCGGCGGCGGCGCGTGCCTTTCTGCGCCCGGATCTCGAGTCACTGGCTGATCCGTATTCGCTGGCAGGCATGTCTGACGCAGTGAATTGCATCGTCAACGCCGTTCGGAATCGAACCACCATCCTGGTCCACGGCGACTACGACGTTGATGGACAATGTTCGGCGGCGCTGCTCACTCGCGCGTTGCGTGAAGCAGGTGCCACCGTGCACGCATTCGTCCCGCATCGACTGCATGATGGTTACGATTTTGGCCCGGCGGGTCTGCGCGAGGCGGAACGTGTCGGCGCAGGTCTGGTACTGACATGCGATTGCGGAATTACTGCCGTCGAAACCGTGGATCGTGCCAGATCGATGGGACTGAAGGTGGTGGTCACCGATCACCACCTGCCTGGTGCTCAACTTCCGGATGCCGATGCCATCCTCGATCCCCAGCGCCCGGATGACACCTCCGGTCTCGGGCATATGTGCGGAACGGGCCTCGCCTTCAAACTGGTGCAGGCGCTCGTTGCACCACTTGGGTTGCCGGCGGCGTTCCCGATGCACCTCCTCGACTACGTAGCCGTGGCGACGATTGCAGACGTGGTTCCTCTGGTCGGCGAAAATCGTGTTCTCGTCAAGCACGGCCTGCGGCTCCTCGCGGCAACGCGCTGGCCAGGTCTTGCTGCACTGAGACAGAGTGCCAGGCTCGATTCCGAAGAATTGCGCGCCGGACAGATTGGCTTCACGCTTGCACCGCGACTGAACGCTGCCGGGCGAGTTGCCGACGCTAAACTCGGTCTCCAAATTCTCCTCACGGATGATCCCGAAGAAGCGAAGCAACTTGCGGACGAGCTGGAATTGCTGAACATCGAGCGACAGGCGCTCGATCAGCGGATCCTCGATGAAGCACTGGAAATGGTGGCGACGGAGTATGCAGATGCCGAGGTGTACCCGGCAATTGTGCTGGCGAGCGCCGGGTGGCATGCAGGTGTCATCGGTATTGTGGCGTCGCGGATTGTGGAGCGATACGGTCGCCCCGCTTTTCTGATTTCACTCGAAGGGGAGCAGGGAAAGGGGAGTGGCAGAAGTATCGAAGGCTTCGACCTCCACGAGGCGCTGGTTCAGTGTGATGCCTTGTTGTTGCGGTATGGCGGACATCGCATGGCGGCCGGACTGACCATTGAAGCCACGCAGGTTGACGCCTTTCGAGAAGCGTTCGTGGCCGCCGCACGCCGGCATCTCTCGCCGGCTGACATCGGGCCGACGCAGCGTGTCGATCTCGAAGTGGCGCTCAGCGATATCACCGATGAACTCGAGCGGCTGGGGCGACATCTCGAACCCTGCGGTATGGGCAACGCAGCTCCAGTGTATGGTATCCGCGCGGTTCAGCTCGAAGGGACGCGGATCGTCGGTACGGCACACCTCAAGACCACGCTGGCAGTCAATGGGCAGAGACTCGATGCCATCGCCTTCGGATGGGCTGATCGAGTTCCCTGGCTCTCGACCGGGACCGCCGACGTCGCGTTCCGTCTTGAGCGCAATGTATATCGTGGGCACTCTTCACTGCAGGCGCGTATTCTCGCGCTGGCGCCCGCAGGTGCGGCGTGACGCGCATTGTTTCAGGAATCTGGGGCGGGAGGCGGCTGATGGTTCCGAAGGATGATCGCGTGAGACCAACGGCTGAACGCGTGCGTGAAGCGTGGTTGAATATTCTCACGCCAGCGATTGCCGGAGCCAACGTGATCGATCTCTACGCCGGCAGCGGGGCACTTGGCCTGGAGGCACTCTCGCGCGGCGCCGCACAAGTCACCTTCGTTGAAAAGAACGCTCCGTCCCTCGCAGCCATTCGCAGCAACATCGCCACACTCGCTGTCGAAGCACAGACCAGCGTGATGCGCGCCGACGCGATCAAGGTGGTCGCGGGGTTATCCGCCGGTGCCTATGACATTGCGCTCGCGGACCCGCCTTTCGCCGCCGATGATGCACGCACGCTGGTGGACCACTGGCAGGAATCCGCTTTTGCCCGCATCCTTGCTGTAGAACATTCGCCCAAGGTGCATCTCCCCGATGGCGACACGCGCCGTTGGGGTGATATCGCCGTCACCTTCTATCACAGCCTATGACTCGCATCGCGATCTATCCCGGCTCATTCGATCCGCCCACCAGGGGCCACGAGGATCTCATTCGTCGCGCGCTCGCGCTGACCGACAGGCTCATCGTGGCGGTGGCAATCAATCCCAACAAGAATCCGCTCTTTTCAGTCGAGGAGCGCCTCACATTTCTGCAGCACATCGTCGGGAATGAGCCGAGAATCGAGCTGGCATCATTCTCGGGATTGCTGGCCGATTTTGCATCATCACGTGGCGCAACAATGGTGGTGCGGGGTCTGCGCGCGGTGTCCGACTTCGAATACGAATTTCAGATGGCAATCATGAACCGACGTCTGAATCCCGGACTCGAGTCGGTCTTTCTCGTGCCAGCGGTCGATCTGACCTATCTCTCATCATCGCTGGTGCGAGAAGCGGCACACTTTGGTGGTTCCGTGGAAGGACTGGTGCATCCGGTCGTTGCCCAAGCGCTCGCCGTCAGGTTTGGTACTGATGTCGTTTCGTAGCGCGCTGCGCGCACGCGCTGCCGGTGGGCTCGCACGCATCGTCTTTGCCGAAGGCGATGATCCGCGGGTACAGGCAGCGGCCACCACACTGCGCAAACTGGAAATTGCCGAACCCATTCTGATCGGCTCCACGGGGATCGTTCCCGGTGATGACCCTCGCCTGCTGAGTGTGGCTGAGCACCTCCGCGCGCGACGCCCCGGACAGGTGCGCGACGGCATTCACGCGCTGGATCTCGCCTCCGATCCCCTCCGGTTCGCCGCATCGCTGGTCGCGCTCGGCGAGGCCGATGGCTGCGTGGCCGGTGCCGTGTCGTCAACGGCTGATGTGTTGCGCGCGGCACTCTGGGGAATCGGGATGCGAAAGGAGATCAGAAGTGTCTCGTCTGCGATGTATCACGGTCTCCCCAGCGGACTCGTCCTCACCTACACCGATATCGCGATCGTTCCGAATCCGACCGCAGAACAGCTGGCCATGGCGGCGCTCGCGGCGGCGAGTGATCGGCGCGCGTTGGTCGGCGATGAACCGCTGGTGGCATTTCTGTCATACAGCACCGCCGGGAGTGCCAGCACTCCGGATGCCGAGCGGGTGCGCGAGGCGCTGCGCATCTTCCGCACAGTCGCGCCAGGGATTCAGGCCGATGGTGAGATGCAGGCCGATGCGGCGCTGGTGCCCGAGGTAGCGGCGAGGAAATTTCCCGGGTCGAAAATCGCAGGCCGAGCGAATGTGCTGGTGTTCCCTTCGCTGGAGGCGGGGAATATTGCCTACAAGCTTACCGAGCGGCTGGCCGGGGCTTCGGCGGCAGGTCCGCTCCTGCAGGGACTCGCCCGGCCGATGTCGGACCTGTCGCGGGGGGCGCATCCGGATGATATTGTGGATGTGGCAGCGATGGTCGCATTGCAGGGTCGCGCACAGATTCACTGACCTGGGGAGTGGTGTGTATGGCGTTTACAGCCGACAGAAATGCAGCAGGAGTGACCATCGTGACCGTCAATGGTCAGCTGATCGTCGCCAATCGACAGGAACTCAAGACGCTCGTATATGATGCCGTCGATCGCGGTGATCGCAGGTTTCTGCTCGATCTGACACCCACGGCCTACATCGACTCCTCCGGTCTCGGTGCGCTGGTGTCGATCAACAAGAAAGTTCGCGAATCCGGCGGTACGCTACGCCTTGCCGGTCTGAATGATGATCTCGCGTCGCTCTTCGAGCTCACCAAGCTGGATACGCTCTTCAGCATCTCGGGCACTGCCGCTGAGGCCCTTGCGGGATTCTGATTGCGATGTCTTCGTCACGCCCATCCGGGGAAGTCGAGCGCTATCATCTCGAACTTCCAACCGATCTTGGTCAGGTCGGTGCCGCGGTTGAGAGCGTAGCTGCCTGCTGTTTTGCCCAGGTGCAACCTACACCGCGCACCTGGTTCAGACTTTGTACCGTGATGGCGGAAGTCCTCGCCAACGCCATGGAAAATGGCAATCTCAACAATCCCACTCTCAAGGTTCTGGTCGAAGTCACCGTGCACCCTGATCGCATCGTGATCGGTGTCAGTGATGAGGGGGAAGGGTTTGATCCCGTCAGTGTCCCGCCGCTGCATCAACAGCCGCTGGAATCGACCACGGGACGCGGACTCTTCATGATCAGACATCTCTCGGATGACGTCTCATTCAACGCGCAGGGGAATACCATCTGGGTGACATTACCGCGGTCGTGACACCTCTCGACGAAGTTCTCCTCCCGCTTGCTGCCCTGGCCAGAGCAACCATTCGTGTCTGGCGACTCGAAGGGAATCACTGGCAGCTGGTCGCAGGCCCGGACAGCGCAGCACCGCGTGCCCCACGCGGTGGTTCGGAAGATGCCTCATGGACAGCGTTTCCTGATCTGCCGGGGCTTTTTCTCGAAGTAAGTCCGGAAGCCGGAGGTCAGGTCGACGAGATCACCACTCGGGTCCTGCCCATTGTCCGGATGCTTCTTGCCGGTGAGGAAGCGGCCACCAATCTCACCTCCGAACTCGCTGCGCGGTACGAAGAGATTGATCTGCTCTACACCATCGGGGAATTGCTGGGACACGCGCACCCTGTGGCAGAAATTGCTCAGGTCATCTTGCGCGAAGTCACTGCTGTTGTCGGTGCCCGTCGTGCAGGACTTCGCGTCTATGATGAGGTCGAAGGTGTGCTGCGCAGCGTTGCCACTATCGGCACCGCACCTGGCGAAATTCCGGAAACCGTCGCGATCGATGATCGCAGTATTGTGGTGGTGCGCGCCTTTCAGTCCCAGCGGATCGAAACCGGTGTGCAGCCCACATGGGTTCCTGGTGATGTGCTGGCCGTTCCGATCAAGTATTCCGCCGCCAACGCTCCCGACAAGGTGGTGGGCACGCTCGCCCTGGCAGATCGAGCTGGTGGCGGCGCGTTTACCCAGGAAGAGACCAAGCTCGTCGTGGCCGTGGCGACACAGATCGGTGCCGCCCTCGAGAACTCGCGACTCGCCGAACTCGAACGTCAATCGCAGCGACTCGAGCGTGAAATCGAGCTCGCGCACGACCTTCAGCTGCGACTGATGCCGACTCCCGCCGTGCTGCAGGGCGAAGCGGAAGTTTCCGTCACCTCGACTGCCGCTGAAACGCTGGGTGGCGATTTCTACACCTTCACCAGGCTCGGTCGCGGTCGTGTCGGCGTCATGCTTGGGGATGTGTCATCCAATGGATTCGCGGCAGCGTTGATTGCAGCCCAGGTGATTGCGATGGCAGGTGTACATGTGAACGCCGCGACACAACCAGATGAGACGCTCGAAGGCCTGCGCACCGGACTCGGTCCCGAACTTTCGTCGGCGGAGATGTTTCTCACGCTCTTCTACGGAGTGCTCGATCCGAATGCCGGGCGACTGGTGTACACCAATGCGGGCCACGCGCATGCCTTCAGAGTGCCGCGCTTCGGGCCGAGTGAGAGGCTGGACGCGACGTCGCCGCCGCTGGGTCTGCACGAAGCGGGAAGTTTCGGACGGGCCGTCGTCCCGTGGCGCTTCAGCCAGGATCTGCTGGTGCTCTTCACCGACGGTTTTGTGGATCAGCCCTCGCTCGAAGGGATACGGTTTGGTGAGGAACGGATGCTGGCGATTGTGGAAGAGTGGCGCGATCTCCCGGCGGATGCACTGAAGCAGGAAGTGCTCGATGTCATCACGGCCTGGGGTGGTGCACCGGTTGATGATCAGACTCTCGTCATTCTCCGCATGTGAGAGTTCCCCTTCGGAAATCACTCGGTCAACATTTTCTGCGACACCCGGAGTTGCTGGCCAAGATTGCCGCCGCGACTGGAGCGGGCGCCGATGATGTCGTGCTGGAAATCGGTCCCGGAGAGGGCGCGCTGACGCAAGCGCTGCTCGATCGCGGCGCGATGGTGGTGGCAATCGAGCGCGATCAGCGGCTGAGCAGCGTGTTGCTCGAAAAATTTCACGGACAGCCATTCGTGCTGATCGAGGGCGATGCCCTGGAGCTCGACTGGCCCACACTGGTGAAGCCGTGGACGAGCATCGGCAGGACCTGGCGTGTGGCAGGGAATATTCCGTATTACATCACGTCACCGCTGCTCGACAAGGCACTCTCACCGCCGCTTCCGGCCTCGGTGACGTATCTGGTGCAGAAGGAAGTCGCGGACCGGGTGGTGGCGAATGCCGGCGACGAGTCGTACGGTGGACTCTCCATTGGAATTCAGGTCGCCGCGAAAGCAAGCCGACTCTTCACGGTCTCGCGTGGAGCCTTTACGCCTCCGCCGAAGGTGGATTCAGCCGTACTGCACCTGGTGCCTCACGAAACGCCGCTGGTCTTGCCGTCGGACCTCGGTGCGTTCCGCCATCTGGTGACATCGATGTTTTCATACCGCCGAAAGAAGATGAGCCGCGGATTGCGCGAAGCGTTCGGTGTTACCGCAGAGGAAGCGGCGGCCCTGCTCGTACGGGCCGGGATCTCGCCCGACGTGCGGCCGGAGGTGGTGAGCGTCGAAGAATGGATTCGCCTGGCAGGGGTGATGGCAAAGTAGCAGTTGAAGTGGTATTCTCTCTGGAATCGTATTCATCGTCACCCGCGCGCAGAGGGAAGCGATGTCACACCTGTACCTTCGAATTCTGACCGGCACCTCTGCCATCCTGGTCCAAGCGGTGAGTACGCTTGCCGGTCAGCAATGTCCGAAAGGCACGCAATTCAGCCTTCATGAGAACGGGATGCCTTCCGGCATCGGTGTCCTGCGCTACCTGGGAGATTCGGCGTCACTGAAGATCGAATCTTCCGATGGGATTGGTTCGATCATCTGGGGTGCCGGACTCGCAGCGAATGGACTGGTCAACCAGATCTCGATGCGGGTTCCGCAGGTGAGCGAGGTCAATCACCTGATTCCGGGACGGTCGTTCGAGGGAGTCTTCGCTCCGGGAGTCCTGAAATCGAAATTCTCCAGAAGTGGACAGCCTGCTAGAGTGCTCAATGCGCCATCGAAAGAGGGCGCCATGCCCTTCGGCGAGGATTCTCCGCTCATCATCGACCTGATCCTGAGGCGAGTCAGAATTCTCGGCGGCAATACCGTACGCATTCCCGTCAACATGATCGATGAGAACAGTTACCAGGCAGAACTCATCTACACCAGGCAGCGAAGTGACAGCGCAACTTTCACCATTGGTGCAAAGAAGTACGGAATTCATCTCGATACTGATGGATCATTGACAGGGGCCGACATGCCATCGGGCTTCGTGATCGTAAAACGGAAGTGTGTAGATTAGAAGGAGATCCGAGAACCGAGATCCGAGAACCGAGGTTGTCGTCCTGAGCGTGGCGAAGGAGCTGCTATTAGACTGACACTCTCGGTTCTCGGTTCTCGGATCTCGGATCTCCTCCTTCACCAACCATTCACCTGAGATTTTTCGCATGGAGCTGGGCAACTTTTCAGTTTCGCTCGCCGTCAAAGACATTCACGCCTCGAAAGCCTTCTACGAGAAACTCGGCTTCACTCCGTTTTTCGGAAACGTCGACCAGAAGTGGATCATTCTGAAAAACGGTGTGCACATCGTCGGTCTCTTTCAGGGGATGATCGAGAAGAACACCCTCACCTTCAATCCTGGCTGGGACCACATGGCACAGAGCGTCGACCCCTTCACCGACGTACGCGAGATCCAGCGGCATCTGAAAGGGCAGGGGGTCGACATCGCTGTTGCGGCGGACGAGAACACGACGGGTCCCGCACATCTCATTGTGATCGACCCGGATGGAAATCCGGTGATGATTGATCAGCATCGGTAGGAATTGAACAGGGAATCCGAGAATCAGGAAAAGGAGAACTGAGATCCGAGATCCGAGAACCGAGGCTGTCGGGGAGATTTCCTGAGGGAGTGAAACGACCGAAGGATCTCAATCCTCCTGACATTGAGATCCTTCGCTTCGCTCAGGAAATCCTCTCGGTTCTCGGATCTCGGTTCTCGGATCTCCTGTTCTTTTCACGACACTCCCGTCGTGCGGCATTTCTGCGGAATCCACGCCGTTCCGTTGCGCTTGAAGGTGCACTCCCACCCCGATCCCTGAATGCCGCCGTTAACAGTGGCGATATCGCCGGTGATTGTGATCGTCGTGACCAGAATCATCATCGCCTTCTCGTCGGATCCGACCGCTTTGACTACTCCGCCGCCACGCCCTGTCACAGGGGCGCGCTCGCATCCTGTGATCGGGCGCACCGTTGGGAAGCGTTCACGGACTGCGGCCACGGTGGCCTCACTCATCGTGTTATCCGCCGATGTTGATCCGATACAGAAGATGTAGGGCGTTCCCGGAGTCTGCCACAGCGCCGCTGGTCGTCGTGTCAACATCATGCCGGTTCGCGCCGCGACTTCGCGAATGCGTTCGACTTCCGTGAGCTTCTCGAGCGTCGCTGCGGGCGGCGGCGTCAGCATTCTCGCACACTCCGCCACCGCCATACACTCCTGTACCCGGTTCTCCGGCTTCATATGAAAATCAATCGTTGCAGTACTCTCGGCCAATACCCGCACCGTGACCCGCGGCACATAATTGATCCAGAGGTCGCCGATCGACACTTCGTACTCGCCAGGTGGCAGCCCAGTGATTCGGTACGCACCAGTAGGCCCCGACATCCCGACACACGTCGTCGTCGGCGTCGACACGGTGACGCCCCGCGTGAGCGAAATCCCAGCCGAGTCTGCAATCAGCAGCCCGGCAATCCGGCCCAACCCTGTCGAATCTCTCCCGCAGGTCGGGATTCTTGTGCGCACCTGGGCGTTGGCACCCGCAACGATTGTCAGCATGGAGCAAACTGGCAACAGGGCCCAAAACAGACTGCGTCCCATCAGGATCTTCCTCGCGTTCACGGTCTCGAAACGAAAATGTCGCCAATCGAGTCTGCCCCCGGAAAAAAGTGCTGCATCAGCCCGCCGACCACTGTCATGATGATCACCAGCAGCACCATCGGCTTCCAGGTCTTCCCTAAGATGCCATGAAGCCAGTGTTGGTTGGAAACGGCCCGGAGCCTCCGGTACGCCTCACCGGCAATCAGTCCATCCACAATCACCTCAGCGGCTAACGTGGGGGCGGCGCTGACAGTCGCCACCACTCCCGCCACAATTGCGGAAACGGCAGCCACGAGCAGGAAAATCGGGAATGCCAGGCACCCTTCCTCGCATCCCAGTAGCGCCACATCCGCCACATTGTCGGCACTCACTACCGAAGCTGCCTCCGGCCTCGCAACCTGCTTCACCTCGGCGCCTACCTCGCTCTCCAGGTTCCGCAGATAGGCCTTGCTTGTTTGTGCGCCATGGTAGAACTCTGCCCAGACCCGGATCAATCCCAGGAAGGAAACGCACCCCGCCATGGTGCCGAGAAAATATCGCGGCGCGATAGCGTGCCAACCATGAAGCAGGAGGATGCCTGAGGTGAGGAAACCGACCAACGCCGAGATCCCGAGCAGGGCTGAAAGGGCCACGCGCGGGAAATGGTCCTTCTCTATTCGTTTTGCCAACCATTGGATCAGAGCACTGCGGGACGTGGTTACTTCACCGGCCACACTGTCCCCTGATCCATTTTTGTCACTGGCTTGATTCCCTTGTAGGTGAACTTCTGCACCCGCTTTCCTTCGTAGGTCTCGGTGGTGTAGATGTTCCCCTTGCTGTCGGTTGCAATGCTGTGCGCTCCCTGGAACTGCCCGGGCTGCCGACCGCCATCGCCAAATGTTGTCAGCACTTCCATCGACTGACGGTCCATGATGTACACCTTTTCATTCTTGCCATCGGTGACATACATGTATTTCTGCGCCTTGTCGCGTGAGAAGGCAACCTCCCATACCGATCCATCACCGCCTGTTTCCGGTGCAATGATTTTTTCACGAACAAAGGTGCCATCCATCTTGAACACCTGAATCCGGTCGTTCTTGCGGTCCGTGACATACACCAGTCCATCATCCGACATCATGGCACAGTGGACAGGGTTGCCGAATTGCTTCGATGGCGGTCCTCCAGGCACATATGGAGTGTTGTCATTGTCATCGGGTTTGTTGCCATAGGCTCCCCAGAATCGCTTGACCACGCCGGTCGTCATGTCGATCACGGCCACACGTTTGTTCCGGTAACCGTCCGCGACATAGGCCTCGTTGGCCTTGTCATCGAATGACATGGTTGCGGCGCCAGCGAAATCGGTGAGGCTCAGCGAGTTCTTGCCCGCCAGCGGCTTGCCGAATTGCGCGATGAACTTGCCATCATGGGTGAACTTGAGGATCTGTCGGTCCATGGTGCCGGTGCTGCCGAGCCAGACATTTCCTTTGCCGTCAATCGAAATACCATGTTCACCCGCTGCACCTGTGCCATTGGGCCAGTCATATCCCTGACCTGGTCCGCCCCACGAATTCACCAGATTGCCGGCAGGATCAAACTCCAGCACTGGTGGGGCGGGATTGCAGCAATCGGCCGTCGGAGGATTGGCGCCACCACCTGCCTCGGTCGCGGCATTCAGGCTGCGCGGGCGTTGAATGATGAAGACATGATCGTTGGCGTCGATCGCAACACCCACCACCATCCCGAGAATCCAGTGATTCGGCAACGGTTTGGGCCAGAGCGGGTCAACTTCAAAGCTCGGCGCGTTGACGGGGGCTTTGACCATCGCGCGTTCGCGTCGCGCACTGGTCGATGACACGGTGGTGCTCATCACCAAGCCGAGTGGGATCATTGCGAGCGTCAGAAGGGTGACACGTGCAGTGCGGTTCATTTGTTGGCCCTCAAGGTTCCCTGATCCTTCTTTGTCACCGGTCCAAGTCCCTGGTAGGTGAACTTCTGCAGCCGCTTTCCCTGATACGTCTCGGTAGTGTAGATGTTGCCCTTCGAGTCGGTGGCAATGCTGTGCACTGCGAGGAACTGGCCCGGGTACCTGCCTCCATCACCGAAGGTGGTGAGGACCTCGAGTGATTGCCGGTCTACGATGTGAATCCGGGCATTGGCACCATCGGCGACGTAGACGAAGCGCTGCTGCGGATCGCGTGAGAACGCGATATCCCATACCGATCCTTCACCAAGTGTCTTTGGGAGGATCTGCATCTCCTTGACGAATGTCCCGTTCTTCTGAAAGACCTGAATGCGGTTGTTCTGGCGGTCGCAGACGTAGAGCAGGTTGTCCTTTGAGAGTGCCACACAGCTGACCGCACGGAACTGCGGCGCATTCTGTCCACCCGGAGCTCCTCCAGTCGCATCGGCATCGCTCGGCGCTTTGCCGTACGCGCCGAAAATCCGTTTGATCTTGCCGGTGGCGGCATCGATTACCGCAACGCGTCGATTCCGATAGCCATCGGCAACGAAAATTTCGTTGGCTGTCGCATCGAAGGCGAAACGGGAAGGCGCGCCGAAGCTGTCCATCGCACCACTGTTGCCTGCAGGCTGGGCAATCGGTCCTACACTCCCTCCTCCGCGACCGCCACGATTCCCGGTACCTCCACGTGCGACACCGCCAATGGCACCACCGCCGTAGCTGGTGTCTCCGCGACCAGGATTCGCGGCGGGTGGAGTGGCGGCCGCACTCGCCGCGGGCTTGCCACTCTGCAGCAGGAATTTGCCGTCGCGGGTGAACTTGAGAATCTGCGCGTCGGCCACACCGCCGCCACCGAGCCAGATATTGTCCTGCGCATCAATCGCGAGGCCGGATGGTACAGTCGGCCAATCGTATCCGGTGCCACCATTCCAGTGGCCCACCAGATTGCCGGCCGGATCAAACTCGAGAATCTCCGGGGCAGGGAAGCAGCAGATATTGGGGCCGGGGTTGGCAATAGTAAGGATCTCGTTCCCCTGACTGAAAGAGTTCTTGAGATTCACCACGAAGACATGATCGCGAGAATCCACCGCAACACCAGTCGTCGACCCCATCAGCCAGTGATTCGGCAACGGCTTGGGCCAGAGTGGATCAATCATGAACCTCGGCGCATCCACCGCCGCCTCCCGACTCACAAACGCCGAAAGCAGCAGCACCGACGCCACCCCAACGAGAACCTGATTCCGCGTATTCATCGTCCCTCCGATTCGACGATCATCGTCCACGATCCACGATCCACGATCCACGATCTACGATCTACGATCTACGATCTACGATCCATTCCTCACGTATCTCTTCAACGCCTTCGGCCCCACTTCCGCTCCATAAATATTCCCTTTGGCATCCACCGCGACACCTTCGGCCGCACTGGTGCTCGGCGGTGAATCCACCGGATCGGGAATGAACGCGGTCACCTTGCCATCCCTGGCGCTGCCGATCCGGATCCCGCGCTTCCAGGCGCCGTGAGCGGGGTTCACCGAGCCCGACTCCGAATCGGCGACGTAGATGTTGTCATTCCTGTCGATGAAGATCCCGCTTGGGCGCGAAAACTGATACCAGGTGTCGAGCAGTTTCCCCGACTGATCAAAAATCTTGATGCGATCGTAGCCACGGTCGCCTACAAATAACCGGCCGCGCGAATCCATCGCGAGCGCGTGCGGTTGATTGAACGAATAGGGGTCGGACTTTCTGGTGCTGTCCATCACACTTCCCCAGGTCGTAAGCAATTTGCCGGTCTTGTCGAACTTGAGAATCCGCGCAGTCGAACTCCCCTGTTGCGACGAGTGCCCTTCAGACACATAGATCTCGCCATTCGGTGCCACCAGAATAGCATTGGGCGTAAAGAAGTATGCGCTGTCGCGTCCACCACCAGGCGTACCAAGCGTCATCAGGAGCTTGCCTGCGGGTGAGAACTTGTAGACGAGGTGCCCAGGAGCACTCTCCGCCCCGCCTCCTCCGCGTCCCTCCGCGCCCCCGCCGGCTCCGCGTGCAGCTCCGCGTCCGCCAGTGCAGGCACAATCGGTAACCCAGATATTGCCGTCAGCATCGACATAGATGCCATGCGGCGCCTGGAACATTCCCTTGCCGAAGCTCGCGAGCAGTTTACCGTTCGCGTCGAAATGCAGAATTGGGTCGAGCGTCGACGTGGTGCAGCTGTTGGCACCACATCTTTCTGCGACCCACACACTCGACCCATCACGATCGATCGCCACCGCGCTGGTAGATCCCCAGGTACGCCCTTCGGGAAGTTTCGCCCATCCTTCGATCGTGGTGTATGGATTCGGCAGCGCATTGACGGGTGGCATGTTGGCCTGCGCGCCGAGAGGTGCAGCCAGAACAACACATGTGATCAGAATGTGGCGCATTGGCGAAACTCCTTCCGTGTCCTAGATTCGATGTTCATCCATCACCGATCACCAACCCGAGGTTTTCATGCGTACAAGTCATCTGCTCGTCGTGGCATTGCTCGGATTCGCCACACCGCTTGTCTCCCAGGGTGCTCCGGCCAAAACGGTGATCGGCAATCCCACCGCGACACTCTCTCCTGCTGTCCGTGTCGGTGATCTTCTCTTTCTTTCCGGCCAGCTCGGCGGTCGCGACAGCAGCATTCAGGTGCAGACCACCACAGCACTTGATGCGATCAAGCGGATCGCCGAACAGGGCGGGAGCTCGATGGCCAACCTGGTGAAGTGCACTGTCTTCCTCACCGATCTCAAGGACTTTCAGGGAATGAATCAGGCGTATTCGACCGCATTCCCCAAAGAACCCCCCGCACGTTCAACGGTTGTCGTTGCCGCACTCGTTACACCTGGTGCCCGGATTGAAATCGAGTGCATCGGGGCAATCTCGAAACCCTGACGATATTATTCGTCTCCGCCGCCACCTCCCGCACTGCGTCCGCCGCGGGAGGTATCGGCACCAGCGCCTCGCCCTGCGCCACCACGTCCCGTTGTATCAACGGCTCCGCCGCGACCACGCCCGCCACCGGATCCGCGCGTTGCGGTCGTATCGGCAGCATTCCCGCGGCCACCTCCGCCGCGCCCCCCACGTCCTGTCGTGTCGGCAGTCGCACCTCCACGACCTCCGCCGTTGACATTCGCTGCGTTGAGCACAGCTTCAGTCGGGAAGACAAATTGTTTGTCGATTTCGGGATCAGTTCTGAGGCCGAGCACTCGACGTGCAACGTACTCTCCGATCATCGGACCCGATTTGAATGCTTCGGAATTGCCACCACCTGCAACCCACACATTGGTGGTATCTGGCAGTCTGTCTATGATGAAATTGCGCGTGCTGCTCCCGTCATAGTGACAGCAGCGGGTTTCCAGAATCGGTGCATCCTTGAGCCCTGGAAAGCGACGCGTCACAAATTCGCGCTGCCGGGTATTGGTGACCGCATCAAACCAGCGCACACTCCGATCGGGATCGGACTGCGGATCAGGTGCGGGCGGTGTCGCAGGCTGTGTGTTGCCGCGGGCTGGTGGTGTGGTGGTTGCAGCTCCCGCGCCCGCAGTGACCGGTGCTGCTCCTCTGCTCGCCGCACCGCGTCCGGCAGTATCCGGAACAGCGCCGCGTGATGCATTCGCAACACCACCGCCAGCGCCGCGAGCGGCTGCGGTTGTGTCCGCACCACCTCGTCCACCATTCGCTCCACGTCCACCGCGTCCAGTGGTATCACCTGCTGCAGCACCGGCTGTTCCCGTCGCACCGGCTCTGCCACCATTCGCATTGCCGCCACTCTCGGTGCCGCGGACTCTGAATCCGCGGGCATCTTCGGGAAGAGCCACCCAACCTGTGACGCCAGGGAAGTTGAATGACGGCATGTTCGGGAAGGTGTATTGACTGCTGTCCTGCGGCGGGCCGTAGTAGACCACCTGTCCCAGCGGAATGCGGATGTGCGGGCCGAGCAATTCGGGAAAGACTTTGCCGAGCCATGGACCGCAGGCAAAGACGACCGCATCACATTTGAGTTTATCACCATTGATAAGGGGAATTTCGTTCATCTTCCCTTTGATGATGGCACCCGGTTTGGCTTTCGCCACGACCAGTTTCACGCCGAGGACCCTGGTCAGAATCGCCGCAACACCTTGCACGGCGCGCCGTGCGCGCACCACGCCCGCGTCGGGTTCATAGAGAATCGCGTTGATGCCTTCGATATTGATCTGCGGCCAGCGGTAGTGGCATTCGTCGGGTGTCAATACTTCGAACGGGACCTTGGCCTTTTCCCAGATTTCGCGACTGCGCTTGATGGTTGGTTCCCAGTCGGAGCGCATGTAGAGGTCGCCGGTCTTCCAGTACAGCCTCGTCTTGATGACCGGTCCCCACTCCGCATCGAATGCTGGCCAGCGATGCATCGATTCGCGCGCCCAGTGCGACCAGAGTTCTCCGACGGGTGCCGCCTTGTCGCCGTATGTTGATCGCACGCCGCGGGTCTCGTCACCCGAGGTTGCGCGTGAGTTGCCAGGACCGTATGCGTCGACGAGTGTGACGGTCGCGCCGAGCTTGCGAAGGTGATACGCCGTCCAGACACCAAACGAACCTGCACCAATGACTGCCACGCGCATCGAAGTCGCTGCCACGCCGGGAAAGGCAGACTCCGGTTTGGGAGCTTCTGCCGGCAGCGCTTCTGGTCCGCCCACGATCATGGCCCCGGCACCGATGCCGGCGGCCTTCAGAAAATCTCGTCGCTTGAGTGACGCTTCAGGATCTGCATTCGGTGTGCGACGTCTCGCCATGGCTTCGCTCCTGAGAGTATTTCTGAATTACCTGGGGAGACTCAACGCCACGAGTCCGGTGCTGCTCCCCGATCCGATCGCGAACACGATGTACTGTTTGCCCTGATGCATGAAGGTCATCGGGACGGCGGTTGTCTTTGATGGAATAACCACTGCACCAACCTGTTTTCCAGTCGCTTTGTCGACGGCATAGAGTTGCGGTCCGACATTCGGCGCGCCACCGGAGCGGCCAGTACCGTAAATGGTGAGCGTCCTCGTGGTCATGACCTGCGCCTGACCACCACCGACACCGACTTGCGGCAGCGCAACGCCATTGAATATCGGATCAGTCGTGGTGGGCGTACACATCACACCCCCGTTGGGGATCCACCACGCACGATCACCGGAATTGAGATTGTACGCGGTGATGCCACCACCAGGCTTCGGCTTGAGAATCGAAATACCGCCAATGGTTGGCGCCCCGCGACCACCAGCGGTACACGTTGGAGCGGTACCGGCACCAGCGCCGCGATTTGCTCCGCCTCCAGTCGCCGGAGGATTTGTTGTCGCTGCACCGCCACCGCCTGCACCACCACCGCGTTGCCCGCCGCCACCTCGGCCTCGGCCCGTGGTGGAGGCAGCATATCCCGGTGGCGGTTCCAGGGCCCCAGGTACACCACAACTGTTGTGCGGCTGACTGTAACGATGTTCGGAGCAGGGATCTTTTTCGACTTCGATCATGCCGAGCCCGGTCTGACCGCCAACGTACAGCATTCCTGTTTCCGGATCCGCTGCGGCGCCGCCATCAATATTGACGCCTCCTGCAGCGCCCGGTGCGTACCACGAACAGGTGAACTGTGCTTTCCCACCGTTCGCAGCTTTCCCATCGGCGGGTGATGCGGGAATGAAATACGCCCCCATGCGGCAACGCTGCGCCAGCTTGAGCGCGGAGTCCTTGAGGGCGGGTGTGTAGTCAATCAGATCGGCCGCAACCAGTCCCTGCTGTGCGTACGGCACAGGTTTCGACGGAATCGGTTGCGTTGGCGAGGTCTTCTCTCCAGGAACCTCACTCTGCGCAACAGCTCGCTCAGGCATTGGCCAGATTGGCTGTCCGGTCACTCTGTCAAAGACATAGACCCAACCCTGTTTCGATGTCTGCGCGATGATTTTGCGCTTCACTCCATTCACTGTGACATCAAGCAGGTTCGGCGACATCGGAAAGTCGTAGTCCCAGATGTCGTGATGTACTACCTGGAAATGCCACTTGCGCTTGCCCGTTTTCACATCAAGCGCGACGATGCTGTTACCGTAAAGATTGTTGCCTGGACGGTGGCCACCATATTCATCGCTGAGCGGCATGCCCACCGGTATGTAGACGAGTCCCAGTTCCGGATCAGCCGAATACGGCGCCCACGCATCATTCTTTCCAACACCTTCGCTCCCCACCTTCGAGCCTTTCGTCCAGGACTCGGCGCCAAATTCTCCAGGCTGCGGAATCAGATTGAATTTCCAGAGCTGCTTGCCGGTGTGAATATCGAAGCCGCGAATGAAGCCCGGAATGTTGTGGAGACGCACGGGGTAGTAGCCATGCATGGCCGAGTTACCGACGATGATGACATCGCCGACAACTATTGGTGGTGAAGATGCGCCGATCTGACCCTCAGCTGGATCAATCCCGACGCTGCCATCAGCTCCGGTCAGGGTCGTGGTGTTCCACTTCTCTCCGGGTTTTGCTTTGCGGAGCGGCGCCCCCTCGCTGATGATCAGTGGAGTGTTGGTGTCGATGGCGAGCGGAACGAGAGTGAAGCCGAGACCTTCCTGCAGATCAACAATTCCGTTCTTGCCGAATTTGGGATCGGCAATTCCTGTTTTGGCGTCGATGGAAGCGAGGTGATAGCCGGGAGTAATGACCAGCGCGCGCTCTTCGCGTCCGTCCGTCCAGTAGGCGAGGCCGCGACCGGCAAACTGGCGCGGAGCCTTGAGCCAGCGAATTCCTTCATCCATTCCCCATTGCCAGATGGTTTTGCCATTGGCAGGATCGATGGCAAATGCCTTTCGGCGTGTGGTTGCAACGGTGAGGAGGCGACCGTTCGCGTAGAGAGGCGTTGTGCGATAGTACTCATCGCTGCCGTACTCTCCCGCGTTCCACTGCCAGGCAACTTTCAGTGTGTTGAAGTTGGTGGCGTTGATCTGGTCAAGCGGCGAGTAACGAGTGCTCCAGGCGTCAGCACCCCAGTAGCGCCACTCGCCGGGAGGATTGCCGCGTACCAGCCCTGTTGTCTGCGGATTCTGCGGCGTGTGGATGATGAGAGCACCGGCGAGTGCGATACCGCCAGCGACGGCTATTCCTCCGAGTGCACCAGCACCGGAAGTGAACCTGGACCACGGATGCTCTGGACGCATTGAGCAACCTCCTCGTCAATCACTTGGATGTGAGCGTATCGAAACGGATCCCTTCAAGTCGTGTCAGATCTGATGGCAGCGGAGTCTTTCCTGCCGGCATTCCATTCAGCTCGAGCAGGTAGGCAATAACTGCGGCGTAATCTTCAGGGGCGAGCGAGCCCGGTTCGTTCTTGGGCATGTTCTCGCTGACAAATCGGTAGAGATCGGAGAGGTGTTGGCCGGCCCATTTGGCCTTGAAGACGGTGCCGACGTGGTTCCCCATGCCGGCGTGGCATGAGACACACATACCGGCGTACACATCTTTTCCCTTGGCGGCCTGTTCCGTGGTGAATGCACCATCAAGGGTTGAGAGCGGGAGCGTGTTTTTTGGCTGGCACGCCGCGGTGAGAACGAGAAGAGTGAGGCTCAGCAGAGGTGCGCGCAGAAAACCGCCCCGGAGTGGAGAAAGTCGGCAAGAAATGCGGCGATGGGAACCGGTTCAGTATGCTTCCGGAACGTCGGAATGGCAAGGGATCCCGCGTGGAGGCCATCCCCCGTGATCAGGGAGCGCCAGCCCCCTTTGTCGCACGGTTGAACCTGACCCGCCGAACCAACAGGACGATGTAATAGATGATCATCGAGGCACAGAGCAGATCGGCGATGATGATCCCCTGATTGGTGATGTCCTTTTGTTCGCTGAACATCTCGAGGAGGATGAGCAATCCGATGAAGAAGACCATCGGCATCGCCGCTGCACTGCGCCAGTTGCCGCGCCAGCGAATGACACCATAGAGTGCCACACCAATCGGAAAGAGCATCCCGAGCTCGAGGAGAATCATCAATGTGAAGAGAGTTTCCATGATCCTAAAGTACCTTGTGAGTTGCCTTGCGTCACAAACTGATTGACAGTTGAGGGGTGCACAGGTGTAGAATGAAAGAGGCACTTTGTTGAACAACCGGATTGATACGGGGAGCTGGATGCAATCGTTGGCCAGGATTTCGATGATCGGTGGTCTCCTGTTGGCGGGGATGGGGCGTGCTGCTGCGCAAGGCGACGCGACCCAATCCAAAGGGGGCGTCTATTCGCTGGCGCAGGCCGCCCGGGGGGACACGCTCCATCGAAAGCTTTGTTCCAAGTGTCACACCGCCGCTGATCACACCAATGCGGATTTCAAGAGTGCGTGGTACGGTCAGACGGTGCTGTCGCTCTTCACCTACATCCGTAGCACGATGCCCGATGATGGACCGGGAGACCTGGCCGAGCAGGAGTATCTCGATGTCACCGCGTACATCCTCAAATTGAATGGTGTCGCTGCAGGAACCGCCGCGATGGTGAATGATTCCAACAATCTGAAGAAGTACAAGATTGAAGTGGCGGATACGACAGGGAAGGGAGGGG
>JADMIO010838897.1_pt1 | contig 58565 bp, 40 predicted proteins | sample 8958161 | NCBI WGS metagenome assembly JADMIO01 (sample SAMN16585339, study PRJNA669376) | soil metagenome | isolation source: Crop rotation soil | place: USA: Cullars Rotation, Alabama | collected 2011
GCCGCGACTTCAAGTCACGTGAATTCCAAGCTTCGGATCCCACTGTGCTGGAAAGCTCCCGGAACGCTTGTATATTGTCAGTGGACGGCAGGTTGGATCTAGGTTTAAAATCAGTTGCTTTTCCTAACTGTTCAAAGCGCGCTTTCACCTGGGAGATCAAACTTACAAAAATATTTCGATTGCGGTTGAGAAGTTCAATGGGGTTCGTATCAGCATGATTCCGACTGTAGCTTGAAAGGGTAGCCAGCCTGCGATTAATCTCAGTTTCCGGGATTAAGAGGTTGTATTCACAGGCTATGGCACGACCTTCCTTGAGCTTGTCAATAGCTTTGTCGATATTCGAGTTCTTATAGATCTCATATTCGGTTATTGCGGCTCGAGTTAGAGTCTTATATTCAGAGTACCTTGTGGCAAACAACTTGCCATAAGCGATATATTGTTTTGCCGTGTCGTAATCATCGACCTTCTGCAGCATAGACGCATATTGTATGAAGCGTATCCCCATTCCCCTCTCATCCCGAGGCTTAATTTGCAAAAGGTCCATTCCGTCTTTGAATTCTGCTAAGCATTTTAGCCTCTCGTTTTCTGACGTTGCATTACCAAAATTGAAGTGACTCAAATGGCACAGAGCTCTAGACATCCCATCGCGTCTACCCATCTCTCGATTCAAGTAAAATGCCTTCAGAAAGTGATTGCGCGCTTTGCTGCGCATCTCTACGCTCTCGCGATAAACCTGCCCCAGCGAATCATGACAGATTGCCACACACCGCTTCATTCTCATATTGTCCAACTCTGAATAGGCAGCTTTATTCTTGTCTAATTCATACTCAAGACGTTCCTTAGCCACCTCAACAAAGTACGCGAACAGACTGCGCTGGCCAAGGTAATTTCCATAGAGCTTACCTAAAAGAAGAAGCCCGATAGCAACTTCGGCCTGCTCGCCTAAATTCTCCGCCATCTCTATTGCTTCGCGGTAACACATCTCCGCATGCTGATACTTCCCTCTATTTCTTAATGATTTTGCTCGCATCAGTAGGATCAGTAATCTATCTTTGGGTGTAATATGAATGTTCCAGACGCCTGAATCTTTAATAATATCTGTAAAGTCAATACAGTTTTTAAACGCCCCCGCTTCAACGCACGTATGCAATAGCTGCGGGATTATTGTACTGAGATCGGCTAAACTATCTGTCTGAATGGACAATGTTAGTGCATGTTTGGCGAATGAAAACATCCCTAACACACTTCGCTCTACACGCGACAACTGCCACAGCACGGCAGTTAGGATGTCTGGAGATAATCTCGCAAACATACCAAGTGCCAGATCATTATCTTTGGCTGTAGGAGTCTGGTAAAGTTCTGCGGCGTATGTCTCTATAGATTTGTTCAGCAGCGCCGTTATTTTGGACACTGATGAGAGTCGTACATTTTCTTGTTCAGCTAAGGTATAATTGTCCATCAAGTCCCTTATAATGCTCTTTCTGACGAGCAATTGATGTAGCCGGTCTAAGTAACATTAAGGACGGGGTTGACCGGCAACCGATGAGCAAATCCCCAAGGAGAGATACCGCTAGCTCATAAGGTTCTGGAATAGGATGAGAACTAAGGTCGTATAAGGAGTCACCACTGGGCTCCCCTAAGTCTTTTGTGGGCTCGCCAGAACCGAGCAATGTAAAAATCAAGGACTCGGCAGGAGTGAACGCAGATCGGGTGGTAAGAAGAGATGCATCGACAATTCTCTTTATAGAGCGATTTCCAGAATCGGCAAGGATTATCGAACGGGGAGTTGCTTTGCCGTATTTGGGTTTGATTACTTCTTGTGATTGCGTTGTTATCTGGGCTTCGTCAATCATCTCGGATGGTCGGTAGATGGCAATGGCCCGAGGCGAAGCAAGTTTAGCTAATCTAGCGGGTTCTCCTTCATCGGCATTACCTGGCACCCCTGAGCCACAAATCACCTCCGCATTTCCAGACTGACGATCAACCTCTATCACTCGATGATTTTGAGTATCTGATAAAAGTAAAGTCCCCTTCTGGTTATCAATACAAAGGTATACTTCTTCACCCAATGGCAATTTCGGATCTGTGAAATTGAGAATTAACTCTTGACTTGCCCCCTGCTCATCAAGCGCGATTGACATCACTGCCTGGTTCTTACATGGAGCAATGTAGGCTACAGACGTTCCTTCATTCGGATTTGACGCTATGGCTATCCGGCTCAAGGGGGTGAGCTTATGCGGATCTATCATCCATGTGTCCTGTATTTCCAAATCGCCCACTAGATGAGTGAAACGTTCAATGCTGCCATTAGCTCGATTCAGAAAGTAAACAAAACTGATTTTGAAGTCGTTACGTCTTGCGGACCAATACACGTTATCAATATACATATCCAAAGAAATATCATTCTGCCATTCCTGGAGTACGGTTGATTTGCCAGTGATTATATTAGTGCTCTGCAATATTCGGTCCTCACATGAAAGTGTAAGAATACTGTAATGCGGCACTGTAACATCGAAATGAAGCCCGATTCGGCCAGATAAGGCCCCACGCTTGAAAATCGCCTTGCTGCTGATGGTGATGGCGATGGCATCGCTTGTGCGTCGCGGCGGTCTGTGTGCCGCCTCGGCTTTTGTAAACTGGATGGTGGTATTCAACCGCTTGGCGTGCGGTGATCGGCTTCGTACACAAATGGCGAGCCTAAGCTGGATTCTGTGTAAATGAGTTTCCGAGTCCAGCGACTGGAACCCGGCCTTCAAAGAGAATCGCGAACTGATTCAACGCCGCGCTCCAATCCCTGATCGGCATTGTCCACCGTTTGCTGATATTGCGCAACCCCAGGTACATTAGCTTGAACACCGCCTCATCATTCGGGAACAACGACCGGTTCTTCGTGATCTTCCGCAGCGTCATATTCAATGACTCGATCGTGTTGGTCGTGTAGACCGCCCGCCGGATCTCGCTCGGATAGCCGAACATCGGCACGATCCGCCCCCAGTTGCCTCGCCAACTTCTCACGATCACCGGATAGGTCTGCCCCCACTGCCGCTCGAACTCGCCCAGTTGCTGCTCGGCTTCGGCAAGCGCCGCCGCCTGATAGATCGCCTTCAAGTCTGCCGCCACCTGCTTACGATCCTTGTGCGAGACGTAGGAGAGCGAGTGCCTCACCATATGCACCAGGCACAACTGCACTTGCGTCTGCGGGTAGATTGCCTCGATCGCTTCGGGGAAGCCTTTCAGCCCATCCACACAGGCGATGTAGACGTCTTGCACGCCTCGGTTCTTCAATTCCGTGACGACTGACAGCCAGAACTTGGCGCCTTCCGTCTCCGCCGCCCACATCCCCAGGACTTCTTTCAAGCCTTGTAAATTCACCCCGAAAGCCAAGTAAATCGCCTTGTTGACGACGCGCCCCTGGCTCTTGACCTTCACCTGCAAGGCATCCAGATAGAGGATCGGGTAGACCGCATCCAAAGGGCGGGACTGCCAGGCGCGGACTTCGTCGAGCACGGCATCGGTGACCGTTGAGATGAGGCTGGGCGAGACCTCGACGCCATAGATCTCTTCGAGGTGGCCTTGAATCTCGCGCTGCGTCATACCGCGCGAGTAGAGCGAAATGATCTTCTCATCGAGGCCGTCAAAGCGGGTCTGATTCTTCTTGATGAGTTGCGGCTCGAACTCCGAGTGGCGGTCACGCGGCACGTCAATCTGCACCTGGCCACGCTTACCGCGCAAGGTCTTCGGGGTAGTGCCGTTGCGAGAGTTGCCGGAGGGGTCAGCCCGGGAGGCGTGCTTTTCGTAGCCGAGGTGATGAGTGAGTTCGCCGTTTAGGGCACGCTCAACCAAGGCTTTGGTGAGTTGTTGTAGCAGGCCATCCTGGCCGAGCAGGTCATCAGGTTTGCTATAGTCTTTCAGCAACTCATCGAGCAGTTCGGGTGTAATTGGCATAATCGGGTCGTCCTTTCGAGGTTGAATAGTTGATTATCGCCACTTACACAGAATCTAAAAAGCCCTCCCAAATGGCAGGTCATAGTTCAAAACCTCCCATCCGCAAGCCGCGCTCGCATTTGAAGTGCGGGCAGTTCGTGTGCTCACAGGCTTTCTTGATAAGGACGCCGGAAACGTTCTTCGCACCCTGCCAAGCTGAGTCCTCAAGCTGGCTTTCGAGTTCTTCCGACCATTCCTGATAGCCCTCTTCAGCCATCAGGCGCATCACTTCGTCATGCTCTGACTCGGTGACGCTGAAGAGTTCTTCGCTATAGCGTTCAGCATCAAACTTGTTGTATCCTGTCATTGCGTTTATCGCTTTCTCCCTGTGTCACCAGGGGGATAATCAAGGCTCAGGTGCTACCAACACTTGAGCCTTTACCTTTTCTTGCCTGACTACTTTCCTGTGCGTGTTGTCAGCGGGTGAGTGTCTTACTCGTTCCTGCCTTGCGCCCGTCGCTACCTTGCTGTGCCTCTCGGTGCGGCTTCCGCCGTATCCCTTTCGCTTCGCGCTCTGTTTTCAATGAGCCATCAACCTTACATAGAAAATTATAACCCAAAGGTTAGAATATGTTAAGAATAAAATAACCCTTGCGTTATAGTTTTCGCTAGTGTATAAAAGAGGTATGACGAGGCTACTTACAACGACTGAGGCAGCGGAATTGCTGGGCGTGAATGCGTCGCGCATCCGCCAGCTTGTCCTTCAAGGTAGGCTACCCGCACAAAAGATGGGCCGGGATTTGTTTATTGATGAAAAAGATTTGAAGCTGGTGGAAGATCGAAAGATTGGCAGGCCACGGAAGGCTGAGTCGGCGAAACAAGAGAGCGGGCGCAAGGCCAGAAAGCGGGACAGATGACTAAAGGCAGATTCAATGTGTCCCTGAAAGTGTCCCTGAAACACTTAAAGCCACCTCGCGGTGGCCCTAAGTCATTCATTCTAAAAGTGAGCCGTGCTGGGCTCGAACCAGCGACCCTCTGGTTAAAAGCCAGATGCTCTACCGACTGAGCTAACGGCCCGGGCTAAGCTTTAAAAAATATAGAGACTCGGCAGGGCTTATGCAAGAGCCGGAGGTTCATTCGCTTTGACGGAAGTTCTCCAGTTGCCGGGTCGTGTGCTCGGTCACGCTCGCATTCGGCGCGCTCGGCTCATACCATTCGGCGGGAGGCGTGAGCCCGTCGTTCGTATTGCGGCCCGCTTCGATCCGCCCCCGGGCGTCCGCCCCTTGCAATTCGCGCTTCGCGATTTCGATCAACCGCTTGCTGACAAACACGCCATTGACCAGCAGCCCTAACCCCACGCAGAACGGGATCATGCCGGCGACCCAGATGCGACTGAGGATCTCATTGTCGCCTTGCGAATTCTGGCCGCTCAGAATGATCCCCTGCATCAGTACATAGAGGAAGATCATTACACCGATGCCGACGAAGCTGGTGATGACGCCGGCCTTGATCTCTTTCGAGCGCATGTATTCGGCGTAGAGACTGCCTTCGCGCTCGCGCTTGCGCTTCTCCTGCTCGTCGCGCGACAGGAGCATCTCGGCGACCCAGGTCTTGCTCCAGTCGAATTGCTGTGACGTGTCGCGCGTCGTGACGGCCTGGCGCACGGCCGACAGGTTCACGCCACAGGACTTACAAAACTTCAGGTCGGCGGATTGGCCGGTGCCGCATTGTGGGCAGAACATAACGGACTCCTTCCGTTGCTTTCTTCGTCAAGTACGCCAAGTATACCGCCGATGTTCGCGCCATGGCTACCGCCGTGACTCAAGCGCGGCTGTGCAAAAACGCGGTCGCCTGGTCGAGCGTCGGCAGGCCGGTGCGCGCGCCGACGGCGCCGCATTTCAGCGCGGCGATGGCGTTAGCGAAGCGCAAGGTCAATTCGACCGTCATCCCCTTCAGCAACCCGTAGATGAACCCCGCGTGAAAGGCGTCGCCCGCGCCCGTCGTATCCTGGCAGTCGATGGCGAAGGCCGCCGAATGGATGAACTCGCCACGCAGGTAGATCAACACGCCGTCCGCGCCGAGCGTCGCGCCCGTGACCAGCGACCCGTTTTTCTCGGCCAACTGCCTGAGCGCCGTGCGCAGGTCGCTCTCGCCAGTCATCCGCGCCGGGAAGGTGCTCGACGAAATCATAAAGTCAATCAGCGGCAGCAAGCGCTCGGCGTTCGGGTAGATGTTGTCGATGTCGAGCACGGTCGGCACGCCCGCCGCGCGCGCATGCCCGGCGGCGACAATGGCCGCGTCTACGTCGTGGCCATCCAGGTGCAGCACGCGCCCGCTCGTCACGGCGTCGCGGTCCACTTCTTCGGGGCGCGTGGCGATGCCCGGATCACGATTCCAGAGAATCGTCCGCTCGCCGCTCGGCTCGTCCACGATGATGAAGGCGGTCTGCGTCTCGGCCCCTGCGACGACACAGATGTCCGCCGTCACGCCTTCCGATACGATGGACTCAACCTGAAAGCGCCCGATCGCATCATCGCCGACTTTGCCGATGTAGCGCGTGCGCAGTCCGAGCCTTGCGAGCGCCACCATCGCCGTCGCGCACTGGCCGCCCGCCGCCAGGCGGTGCGATTTGTAGGGGACCTTGGTGTTGAACGCGGGGTAGTGCGGCGCGATGATGAGATGGTCTACGGCGTTAAGCCCCATCGCCACGGCGTCGAACGGCTTGCCAGCCGGGAGGGTAATTCCGAAATCCATAGGAGTCAGAAGTCAGGAGCCAGGAGTCAGAAGTCAGAATGGAAAAGGAACTGTAACGCGCCGACTTCCTCTTTCATTCTGTCTTCTGAATTCTGACTCCTGACTCCTTCCGATCAGTGCGATTGGCTGACGGCGTTATTCGTCAGCAGGCGGACTTCGACGCGGCGGTTCTGCTGGCGGCCTTCGAGCGTCCCGTTGTCGGCGACGGGTCGGCTCTCGCCGAATCCGAGAATGGACATGCGGAACAGCGGGATGTTGTGGTGTTCGGCCAGGTAGCGGCGCACGGCCTCCGAGCGCGCCTCGCTCAGACGGTCGTTCTTCACCTGATCGCCGTCGGACGAGGCGAAGCCTTCGATCTCAAGCAGGAAGCCGTTGCGGTCTTTGATCTGGCTGGCCAACTCGTCGAGCGCCGCCATCGCTTCGGGCTGCAAGTCGGCCTTGTTGACTTTGAACCAGACGGTGACGGTCTTCTGCACGGTGAACTTGTCGAGGTTCGAGCGCAGGTCGGAGACCGACTGCTCGACGCCGGTGACGCGCGTGTTGGCCTGCTCGGCCGACGAGGCGGCCTTGTCGGCGGTCTGCTGGGCGCGGTCTGTGCGCGTGCCGACTTCGGCGACGTCGGACTTGATGCGGTTGATGTCCTGCGTGTTGCGCCGCGAGGTCTCTTCGAGCTCGCCCGTACGATTCTCTAACGGGGTGGCGCGCTCGTTGACGCGGTTGCGGACGTACTTCTTGGTGGCGCAGGCGCTCGACAGCAGCACCGCGAACGTGATGCAGACAATGGCCATCGCTTTAGACTTCATAAGTGCCTCCTGAGGTGATTTCCCCGCCAAACCAATGACGCATCGGCGCGGGCAGCCTTGCGATGCGCGCGTGGAGTGAACGTTTGCTGTGCTTTGCTAACCTCAACTATACTTTTACCGGGCGACGCTAGAGTAAATACACGAAAAAGATGGGGGGAGTCAAGAAGTTGAAAAGAACTCTATTGATCGGCTTACTGACCCTCGCGCTCGCGGCGGCGCGGCCGGCGACCGCCACGATGGCTACGATTGCCGCCGACTGCAAAGCGCCGGAGCTGGTCTGCAAGGCGGCGGGCAATCAGGACCGCTCGCTCTACATGCGCGACCACTGCCATTACGAGCAGCGCCTGCGCGTCGAACGCTTCAAGGTCAAGGACGGCCAGGAGCGCCCCGAAGAGACGCGCGAGACGGCCGTCGAGATCGAGCCGGCGGCCAAGGCTGACAAGACCGGCCAGATTCCCGTGACCGTCAGCGTCATCTTCGACACAGACAAGAAGGGCAACCCGAAGAGCAAGGTCAGCGAGAACGAAACGACGCTGCTGTCGTTCGGCGCGCTGTGGGACTTGGCCTTCTTTCCCCTGCTGCCGGAGAAGATTCAATACTACAACTTTCAGGAAGTCCCCGCCGAGCGCAAGAGCGAGCGCTGGTATCGCTTCATCCCGAAGGCCGAAGCGACGAGCGTGCCGCTCGCTTCGGGCACGGTGATGCTCGACGCGACGACCGGCGAGGTCTTGACGATCAAGATCGAATCGCTGCACAACCTCGAAGTGCTCGACAAAGAGGCGGCCAAGCTGAAGAGCTTCAACGCGACGATTGATTACTCGCAATTCGAAGGCGCGATGCGGTTGCCGACTCTGGCGTCGGGCAGCGGCTCGTCGAACATTCGCCGCTTCGAGGGCAACTTCCGCTTCCGCTTCCAGGAAGGCAAGTACCGGGTCGTGAGTAAAATGTAGCTTCGCGGGGCCGGGCGCCAGGAGCCAGGGGCCGGGTGAAGAACAAAGCGCCTTCCCTCCCCGACCCCGACCCTGACCCCCAACCCCCGAAAAATGACACTCGCAGAAAAACTCGCCAACCTGCCGACGCAGCCGGGCTGTTACATCTACCGCGACGAGGCGGGCAAGATTCTTTACGTCGGCAAGGCCAAGAACCTGCGCAACCGCGTGCGCCAGTATTTCCAATCGTCGCGCTCGCACGACGCCAAGACTAACGAGCTGGTCTCGCGCATCAACGACCTTGAGCTGTTCATCACCGACAGCGAGATCGAAGCCCTCGCCCTCGAAAGCAACTTAATCAAGAAACACCGCCCGCCCTTCAACATTCTGCTCAAAGACGACAAGCAGTACCCGCACATCAAGATCACCAACGAGCCCGCGCCACGCGCCGTCATCGCCCGCAAGATCGTCAAGGACGGCTCGCGTTACTACGGCCCGTACCTGCCGCCGTCGCTGGCGTGGCAGACGCTCGACCTGATTAACCGCCACTTCCAACTGCGCACCTGCACGATGGAGATCACGGGCCGCGCCGACCGGCCCTGCCTCGAATATCACATCAAGCGCTGCCTCGGCCCTTGCGTCAAAGAACTCTGCACGCTGGATCATTACAACGAAGCCGTGCGCGACGTCGAGATGCTGTTGCAGGGCAAGACGGCCGACCTGGAAGCGATGCTGAAAGAGCGGATGGTGAGGGCGTCCGACGAATTGCGGTTCGAGGCGGCGGCGCGCTACCGCGACCAGTTGAAGACGATTGCCAAGCTCGGCGAGCAGCAGAAGATGATGCTGGTGTCTGGCGAAGACGTGGACATCTTCGGCTACGCGCGCGAAGAGCGGCAACTGGCGCTCGCTCTGTTCACGATGCGCGAGGGCAAGGTCGTCGGCAAGCGCGAGTTTTATTGGGAAGACATCGCCGACCCGTTTGATCCCGGCGCGTTCATCGGCCAGGCGCTGAAGCAATATTACACCGCCGGCGATTACGCGCCCGGCGAGGTCTACGTCCCCGTGGAGTTTGAAGACCGCGAGCTGCTCGAAGAATACCTGACGACGCAGCGCGGCCGCCGCGTCCACATCCTGGCGCCGCAGCGCGGCGTCAAGCGCGACCTGATCGATCTGGTCGAGAAGAACGCGCGGTTGAATTTCGACCAGCGCTTCCGCGTGCAGCGGCCCGATATGACGCGGGTGTTGCAAGAGCTGCAAGAGGCGCTGGAGCTGCCCGACTTGCCCGACCGCATCGAGTCGTTCGACATCTCGAATATGCAGGGCGACGAGAACGTCGCTTCGATGGTCGTCTGCGAGCACGGCGTGATGAAGAAGTCGGATTATCGAAAGTTCAAAGTGCGCTCGGTCGAAGGCCGCGCCGACGACTTTCAATCCATGTACGAAGTCGTCGGCCGCCGTTACTCGCGCCTGCTCAGAGAAGACCGCGCGCTGCCGAATCTGGTCTTGATTGACGGCGGCAAAGGTCAGCTCGCCGCCGCCGCCCGCGCCCTGCACGAGCTTGGGCTTGAAGCGCTGCCCACCGCTTCGATTGCCAAGCGCGAAGAGCTGCTGTTCGTCAAAGGCCGCGCCGAGCCGATTCGCATAGACCACCACTCGCCCGTGCTCCACCTGATCCAGATGATCCGCGACGAGACGCACCGCTTCGCCGTCACCTACCACCGTAAGCGGCGCGCGATGCGCGATTTCAAGTCCGAGCTGACTTCGATTCCCGGCGTAGGCCAAAAGCTGAAGGAGCGGTTGCTTCGCAACTTCGGCAGCCTCAAGCGCGTCTCGCAGGCGAGCTTCGCGGAACTGAAGCCTTTCGTCGGCGCGACGCAGGCCGAGCGCATCGTCGAGCACTTCGCCCGCCTCAAGCGCGCCGAAGCCGAACTGGCCGACGACGGCGACGGCGAATAACCCGCATTCTCCCCAAAAAAGCAGGCAACACGGCGCGCGCCGCGGCACATCTCACCGCTGCACCGGGAACACTTCACTCGAACCAAAAAGACTTCCGCAGGGGGAGAGAAAGATGCGAAAACCGACCATTACCGCGCTGGCCATCCTCTTGACGTTGGCCGCGGCCGCGGCGCCTGTGTTTGAATCCACCGCGCTCGCCGCCACACAAAAACGCACGTGCAGTTGCAGCAAGCCCACCTTACGCCGCCGCGCGCGCCGCACCACCGCACGCACGCCGCGCCCAACGACGACTACGCCGAATGCGTACGCCGCGCAGGGCAGCCCGAACGCGCAGGTTGTCGGGCCGGTGACGGCGACTTACAATCTCGAAGCCAATCAATACTTCCGCCTGCGTATGAACCAGACGCTGCGCTCGGACCAGGCGCGAATGGGCGACCGATTTAAGGCAACCGTAGTCACGCCGGTCTACGCCAGCGGCGTCGAAGTCGTGCCCGCCGGCTCAATCGTCGAAGGCCGCGTGACGCGAGCGATAGCGGCGCGCACGCGCGGGCGCGAAGGCCAGTTAGCCGTCGCCTTTGATACGCTAGTCCTTCCCGACGGCACGCGCCACCAGCTCGATGGCGTGCTGACCGAGTTGCAAGACGACCGGCGCGGCGAAGTGGATGCCGAGAATGAAGTGAGCGGACGCTCGTCGGATAAGCGTAACGTCGAATACATCGGCGGCGGCGCGGTCGGCGGCGCGATCCTGGGCGGCATCGCCGGCGGCGGCAAAGGCGCGGGCATCGGCGCGGTCCTCGGCGCGGGCGCGGGCGTGGCCGGCGTGATGCTCACCAAAGGCAACGACGCAGAGCTTCGCAGCGGCACCGAAGTCGGCATGACGACGACGCGGCCTATGACCTTCACGATACGCACGCAGTAGAGGGCAAAAGGCAAAAGGCAAAAACCAAAAGGCAAAAGGGCGGAGCCGGATTAATCAAATAGCTTCAGCCTACCTATTCACTCCCCCGCCTTCTTTTTGCCTCTTGCCTTTTGCCTTTTGCCTTTTGCCTTTTTGCTCCGAACCTCCCGCTCGTTATACTCGTACCATCGGAAAAGCATTCGCCTGACAGTCGAGCGCATCACCCGCGAGTGGGAGGAACCGATGGTCGCCGAACGACGCTTCATCGCACCGCCAGCCGTAGCCGAACAGTCGAAATATATCTTCAAGCGTGTCGCCGCCTGGCACGACGTGCGCGTCCAACACCTGCGCGTTGAAGAAGGCGAGATGACCGAGGTCCGGCTCCCCGACCACCAGATCGCCATCCCGCTCGAAGGCGGCTACACCGTCGAAGCCATGACCGCCAGCGGCTTTCGTCGCATCGCCGTGCGCACGGTCGGCCACACCTGCCTCATCCCCGCCGGCCAGCCTTACAGCGTTCACTGGCAGAATCAGCTTGAGAATGTTTCGATCTATCTGCCGCCGGCCTACCTGTCGCGCCTGGCCGCCGAATCGCTGATGACCGAGCGGCTTGAGCTGATCGAAGGCTGCGGCGTGCAGGACCCCTTCATCCGCGAGCTAGGGATACGGCTGACGGCAGAGATCGCCTCGCCGCACCCGGCGGGCCGGCTTTATGGCGAGTCGCTGGTGGATACGCTGGCGGCGCACTTGCTCAGGCATTACACGACGGCGACGCCGCGCGCGCAGGCGGTTCAGGGCGGATTGGCCGGGCACAAGCTGCGGCGCGTGACCGATTACATCAACGACAACCTGTCGCGCGACCTGTCACTGAACGAGATCGCCGAGCTGGTTGACCTGAGCACCTTTCATTTCGTGCGCGCCTTCAAACAGGCGACCGGCGCGACGCCGCATCAATACCTGCTCAAGAGCCGCGTCGAGCGCGCCAAGCAGTTGCTCAGAGAAACCGAGCTGCCGCTTGCCGAGATCAGTTACCTGGTCGGCTTCAACAGCCAGAGCCATTTCACTACCAGCTTCCGTCGCCTCGCTCGCCTGACGCCGAAAGCTTACCGCGAGACGGCGCATAGTTGATTCGTGACGAGCAGACAAGTTTAACGCACCCGCACAGCTTCTTTTCGTTTCGCCGCAATTTCCTGAAAGCCGCCGCAATTATCTGAAAGACGCCGCCGCCTGTCGTTATCTAAGATTCGCCTCAACAACGAAGCATAAATTATCTTGAGGAGACCGCGATGATTTACAACAATGTTGACGAAATCTTCAGCGCCCTGGCGACGACGCGCCGCCGCATCTACGAACAAGTCGAAGCCTTGAGCGACGGCGAGGCGAACGCGCGACCCGCGCCCGACGTTTGGTCCGTGGCCGAGATCATCGAACACCTTAGCATCAGCGAAGCGCGCATGGTGGCGCTGCTCGGCAACCTGTTAGGGCAAGAGTCGGCAGTCGCGGCCAACGCCGGCTCGTACAGTTCTCCGATCTCGATTCAAGTGATAACCGACCGCGCGGCGGAAAAGTTTACCGCCCCTTCGCTCATACAACCAACCGGAGCCGTACCGCTCGCCGAATCGCTGGCGAAGCTGCGCGAATCGCGCGCCACGCTCATCAGCCTGCGGCCACGCATCGAGGCGAGAGACTATTCGCACGTGACCTACCCGCACCCGGCCTTCGGACCGCTCAACCTGTACCAGTGGCTGGCCGCCATCGAATTTCACGAGTGTAAACACCTGGACCAGATTCAGACCATCGCGGCGGGAGGGCGTTAAAAAGCCGGGGCGGCTGAAAAAATCACCGCCCAATTTTTTCAGGCAACGCCGCAGGGGGGATAAAACAGTCTAACTCTCAGACAGCGACCCGAACTTAAAAACGCTGGTAGAATCGTCCTTTCGAGGCAGTCCGACACTCGGGTCGCTGTCATCATCTCTCTCACGAACCGCTAACGATTCTCTTTCCCACTTAAGAAAGCCCGCCGGCCTTCGACGCGAAAGCCGGGGGTCAGCACGCGCGCGACGGCTTCGGGATAGGCGCGGTGTTCTTCGGCGAGGATGCGTGCCGACAGGCTCTCGACCGTGTCGTCGTCCCTGACTTCGACGGCGCGCTGCAAGATGATCGGCCCGTGGTCGAGATCTTCGTCCACCAGGTGGACCGTGCAGCCGGTGATCTTGACGCCGTGCGCCAGAGCCTGCCGCTGCGCGTCGAGTCCGGGGAATGCCGGCAGCAACGACGGATGAATGTTCAGTATGCGATTCTCGAACGCCCGCACGAACGAGGCGCTGACCAGCCGCATGTAACCGGCGAGACAGACCAGGCCGACGCCGCGCGCCCGCAGCTCGCGGATCAGGTCAGCGTCGTGCGCTTCACGCGAGCGGCCTTTGTGGCTGATGAACAACGTCTCGACGCCGCGCTCGCGCGCTACCGCAAGCCCCGCCGCCGTCTCGACGTTGCTGATGACGACAGCGACCTCGGCATTAATCCGCCCGTCGCCTACGGCATCGAGCAGCGCCGTCATATTCGAGCCGCGCCCCGAAATCAGAATGCCTATTCGGTTAGTGGCCAGTGGCCAGTGATCGGTGGTCAGTTGGTCATCAGGCATGGAGCTATCATTCCGGTCCAGTTCTGTATTAATCAATCAGCGCGTTCAGGCTTCTTCTCGAATCCCCTTGATCATAGCCGACGAAACAATTACTGGCCACTGGCCACTGGCCACTGGCCACTGCTTACCGTTGCGAATGCCTCATAAAACCATTATCTTTTACAGCGCGATGGAGCCTGAGAGAACCCCGCCAACGAATCGCGCTAACCTTCCAGCGGACGAGAGCGGCGAGCCGGAAGTGCTCGTGCGCCGGTCGGACGAAGACATCGCGCTGTTCGACACGCAGCGCATCGTCGAAGCATTAGTGCGCGAGGCGGGCATTGACGCGGACCTCGCCGAACAGATCGCGCTGGAAATCCGCGAGTTCATCCAGAAATTCGGCTTCCGCACCTTGAGCTCGTCGCTCATTCGCGGGCTGGTCGACGCCAAGCTGCTTGAGCTTGGCCTGGAAGACGCGCACCGCTCGCACACGCGGCTGGGCGTGCCGTTCTACGACGTTGACCGCATTATGCACAGCGCCTTCCGCGAGTCGAGCGCGCAGCCGTACGGCCCCGAAGGCACCAGCCTGATGCTCGCCGAAGCCATCAAGCGCGAGTACGCCATCAACAGCGTCTTCTCTGAGCAGGTCGCCAACGCGCACCTCGTCGGCGACATACACATCCACGCCATCGGCGCAGTCGACCGGCCTTACTCGATCATCTCCGCCGTAGACTACCTCAAGCAATTCGGCATCGCGCTGCCGGAAGGCTTCGCCAGCTCGCGCCCGGCCCGGCACGTCGAAGTGCTGGTCGCGCATCTGGTCAAGATGAGCGCGGTGATGCAAGGCTATCTGGCCGGCCCGGTCGTGTGGGATTCGGTGAATTTCGCGCTCGCGCCTTTCCTGGTCGGCGTTGACGACCGCACCGTGAAGCAGTTGGCGCAGAACCTTGTCTTCGAGCTGTCGGCCCCGGCGGTGGCGCGCGGCGGGCAGATCATCTTCAGCGACCTTCACCTCGATTGGGACGCGCCCTCTTACATGAAATCGCGCGCCGCGCTCGGCCCCGGCGGCGAGGCGCTGGATAAGGCGTACGGCGAATACGCGACGGAAGCGCACCGCTTTCTGCAAGCCTTATTCGAGGTCTTCATCGAAGGCGATGGCATGGGCCGCGCCTTCCTGACGCCGCGCTTGATCCTGCACATCAACCGCCACTTCAACGAGGTCCCCGGCTATCGCGGCGTGCTTGAGCTGGCGAGCCGGCTGGCGGTCGAGCGCGGCGGCCTGACCATTGCCTTCGACCGCGATGACGAAGGCAGCTTCTTTCGCCGCTACGGCATCAACGACGAGAAGGCGCTGGCGCGCACGCAGAATCACGCCCTGCGCTCGGCGCAATTTCAGATCGTCTCGCTGAACCTGCCGCGCGTCGGCTACCTCGCGGGCGACAATCACGTGCAGGTCTTTGAAGAGCTGACGCGGCTGATGGAGACCGCGGCGCAGGCTCATCTTGAGAAGCGCGTCTTTCTCGAAAAGCTGCTGGCGCTGGGCGAACGCGGGCCGCTCGCGGCATTGACCACGAAGGCCAGCGGCGCGCCGTTCCTCAAGCTCAACTGGACGACGCACGCGATCAACCCCGTAGGCTTGAACGAACTCTGCCGCGCCGTGCTGGGGGCCGACCTGCACGACGCACAGGCCGCGATGGAGTTCGCCCAGAAAGTCCTGACGCACCTCAAGCGCGAATCCGAACGGCTGTCGAGCAAGCACCGCGTGCGATTCCTGCTGAGCGGCCAGGGCACGGAAGTCACCGCGCACCGGCTGGCACGAATGGACTTGCGTTACTTCGGCGAGACGGCGGCGCGCGTCGTCTGCGGCGACGCGGAGACGGGGGCCGGCTATTACACGGATGGCGTGCGGCTGGCGGCGACCAGCGGCGTGTCGGTGCTCGACCGCGTACGCACGGAAGGCGAGTTCCACGAATATGGCTTTGTGAACTCGGCCGTAGAAATCTGGATGGGCGAATCGCGGCCCGGCGCCGACGACCTAGGCCGTTTGATCTCGCAGGCGTTTTATCAATCGACCTGCGCGGGCTTGATCTTCTGCCCGGAGTTCACCATCTGCGGCGGTTGCGGCGCGAACTCGCGCGGCCTGCACGCGACCTGTCCGCAATGCCACTCGACGCGCACGGACGGGCTGGCCTTTGCCGGCGACCGCTACGGCTACACCTCGTCGTGGGACGCGGGACGGCTGGCCGAGTTGCGCGACCGCAAGCGCGTAACGGGCGAAGATATGTAAGCGGGAATCAGTGATGAGTGATGAGTAATGAGTGATGAGTGGAAGTAGTGCCCATACTCATCACTCATTACTCATCACTCATCACTCATCACTATGCCTTCAGGACGGACGCATGACCGCATCACGTTTCTGCTCGCCCCGCCGACGGCGGCGGCGGCTTACTATCTCACCGGAGACTGGCTCGTAACATTGATTACAACAGCCGCGATGGTATTCGGTGGCTTGATGTTCGGCCCTGACCTCGACATACAGAGCCGCCAGTATACGCGATGGGGGCCGCTCAGATTCCTGTGGTGGCCTTACAAGGTCGCCCTGCCCCACCGCTCACGCCTGTCGCACAGCATCCTGCTCGGCACCTGGATTCGCGTCATCTACTTCCTGATCGTGGTGGCGCTGACGCTGGCCGTAGCGCTCTACACGCGCGACCTCTACCTGCACCGCCAGGCCAACAGCCTGAGCGACGCCGGCGGCGCGTTCACTCGCGTCTGGGAACTGGTCGCTTCGGTCAAGCGCAACTACTTCATCGCCGCGCTCGTCGGCTTGTGGCTCGGCGCGACCAGCCACACCGTGTCCGACGTGCTCGGCTCGTTCTTCAAGAGCGTGCGCCGCTCAATCTGAGCGGCGAGCCTGCCGACAAAAAAGCGCGCCGGCAATGAGTCGCCGGCGCGCGAGGAAGCAACCCCAGTCTGTTCTAGAAGATCAGCTTTAACGCGAACTGCACCTGGCGCGACGAGCCGGAATCGCCCGTCGCGAAGCGCGTGCTGGTGATGACCCCGAAGGTCGTGCTGCCAACCTGCGCCACGCGGCCCGGCTGGCCGAAGTTCGCATGGTTAAAGATGTCGAACAACTCTGCGCGGAACTGCACGCGCACGCTCTCGGTCAGCTTGGTCGTCTTCAACACGGAGAAGTCGGTGTTGGCGAATCCCGGCCCGATGATGACGTTGCGACCGAGGTTGCCGAAGTGGAAGACCGGCACGCCATTGACCAGGCTCACCGGGAGGGCGAAGGCTGCGCCCGCCGGGCAGGCGTTCGCGGAGCGCGGATCGCAGACGGTCGACGTGAACCATTGCGTCGGGTGGCCCGTGACGGTGATCGGGCCGATGACGTCGGGCCTGAGCGTCGCCAGGCCCGTCAGCGAGGCGATGTTCAACGCGCCGAAGCTCGTCCCGGTGATCGCCAGTGGGTTGCCGGCGAGTATGTTCACCGGGTTGCCGCTCTGCAACTGCGTGATCGTCGAGAACTGCCAGCCCTCGGTCAGGCGATGGCCCTTGAAGGGCAGTTCGTAGATGGAGCTGACGACAAACCGGTTCCGCGCGTCGTAATCCGACAGGCCGCGGTCGCCGCGTATGTTATTGCTGTCCTGCACGACCACGCCCTGCGAGTTCAGCGAGTTGTAGTCGATTGACTTCGATAGCGTGTAGGACGCGCTAAACTGCAAGCCGTGCGACAACCGCTTGGTCGCCGTCACCCACAGCGCGTTGTAATTGGAGTTGCCGCCGCTATCGACCAGGCTGATGTTGCCGACCACCGCGCCGGGCAGGATATCGCTCGTGGGCGGGAGCGTAGCGAACGGGCGCACGCCATTGACGAACTGGTTGATGTTGCGCGAGATTCGCAGGTGCGAACCCTTCGAGCCGAAGTAACCGACCTGTACGGCGAGCGACCCGGTGATCTCGCGTTGCACGTTCAGGTTGTACGACTGCACGTAGGCCGGGTCGAACTGCGGGTTGATGGACGCGGGCGCGAGGCCGGCAGCGCGCGCGACGGTGAGGGCGTTGTCGAGGCGTATCGTGCCGTTAAAGGTCAGCGGCGTGGCCAGCGGCGGGTTGCTGGCCAGCGGGCTGATGCTGTTGGTAACCGGCTGGTCTGTGAGAATGCTGTAGCCGCCGCGCAGCACCGTCTTGCCGTCCTTCGTCAAGTCCCAGACGAAGCCGACCCGCGGCTGAAAGTTTTTCCAACTGGTGTCGTAAATCTGGTCGATGCCCTGGCCGGCGCGCACGAGTGATCGCGACGCCGGGTCGAAAACGACGAAGCGGTCGTACCGCTCGGTCGGCGTCATGAGCCAGTCGTAACGCAGACCAAGGTCGAGCGTGAAGTGCGGCTTCCACTTAAAGCTGTCCTGCACGAAGAAGCCGAGCGCCCCGGTAGCGATGCTGTTCGAGCTGTCGCCGAGCGTGACGCTGAAACTGTTGCCGCGCCCGGCCTGAAAGTCCGCCACGCTGGCGAAGCCGAACGTGCCGATGTTGCGCGCGATGTTGTTGTTCAGGAAGCGGCGGAACTCGCCGCCGAACTTCAGCGCATGCCGGCCATGCAGGTAACTGAGCGTGTCGGAAACGACGAAGGTCGTATCGCCGCGCCCCTGCGGAAAGCCCGACGGGCCGCCGAAGTTCAGCCCGATGCCGCCGACGCTGATCTGCGGAATGCCTATATCCTCGTCGAAGCCGTTGTTGATACCTAAGTCGGCGGGGTTGAGCTGCTGGTTCGGCATGAAGATGATGTGGATGCGGTTGAAGCCGAAGCGCGCTTCGTTGACCGTGCTCGGGCTGAAGATGTGCGTCTCGTTGAGCGTGAAGATCTGACGGCGCGAGGTGCGCGTGTCGCCGAAGCCGGGGATGGTATTGCCCTGCAAGTTCGGCTCGCCGCGCTCGTCACGCTGCACGGCGTAGTAGCCGTGCAGCCGGTCGGCCTGGCCGAGCGTGTGGGTGACATCACCCGTCCACTGGTCGAGGTTCACCGGCGCGGTGGCCGAGCCGAGAAAGCGCGCCTGGGTGACGCCGTTGACAATGATTGAGGAGTTGGCCTGCGGGATGAAGTCGAGCAGCCGGCGGCTGATGGGGTCGGTGACCTGTGCGCGCTGCGGATCGCTCAGCACGCCGCTGTTGAGCGTCAGCCCTTGGCGCTGGCGCAGGCCCTCGTAGCTGAAGAAGAAGAAGGTGTGATCTTTGCGGATCGGCCCGCCCAGCGCCGCGCCGAACTGGTTGCGTTTGAACGGCGGCTTGCGGGCGTCGAAGAAGTTGCGCGCGTCGAAGACGTCGTTGCGCAAGAACTCGAACATCTCGCCGTGGAAGTCGTTGGTGCCCGAGCGCGTCGCGATGTTGACGATGGCGCCGGAGTTGCGCCCATACTCGGCGCTGAACGTCGAGTTGTCCACCTTGAACTCCTGCACCGTGTTTATAGACGGCTGGAAGGTGATCTGGTTCTGCACCATGTCGTTCAGGTTGACGCCGTTGATCATGAAGTTCACGGTGTCTTCGCGGTTGCCGGCGGTGTTGAAGGCGAACGACCCCTGGCCGCGCAGCGGTGCCGTCAGGAAGCCGTTCTGCGGCGGCGTCACCGAGCCGGCGATCAGCAGGCCGAGGTCAACGAAATGACGCCCGTTGAGCGGAATCTCCTGCACCGTCCGCCGGTCTATCACCTGGCCGACCGTGCTGGTCGTGGTCTCAATCAGCCCGGCGTCAGCCGTGACGTTGACCGTCTGCGAGACGGCGCCGACCCGCATCTGGAAGTTCTGCACGACGGTCCTGCCGACTTCCAGCCTCAGGTCGTTGACGGTCAGCGGCTGAAACCCCTGGGCCTGGACCTCTATGCGGTACTCGCCGACCGGCAGCGACGCCACCTGGTAGTTGCCCGAACTGTCGGTCTGCGCCGTACGCTCGACGCCCGTCGCCGGGTTGCGCACGACGACCTGAGCGCCGGCCAGCGCCGCGCCCGACTGGTCGGTGATTGTGCCCTGAATGGTCGCCGTCGATTGGGCGAGGGCGACCGCCCCGGAACTCAGCAATGCAATGGCGGTGAGTAAGCTTACAAAGTGAGCGAAACGGAATTGGTAACTGCGCATATCATCTCCTTTTGAAGTGGCACACGGGTAACTGAAGTTAGCGCAAGCATAGCAAAGAGATTGTTCCAAGCAAATGGAACAATCAGCCGAAAAAAAAGAACTGTTCCAGAGCGGCGAGTCCCTAGCGGGGTGCCGGGCGCTCGGCGTGGAAGAGGATCAGGGCCTCTATGGCTTCGATGGAATCGGCGGCCAGCATGGTCTCGAAGCGCAGCTCGGTGACGCGCGGCGGGAACAGTTGGCGCAGACCTTGGTCGCATATGGGCGAGAGGTAGACGTAGCGGGCGCGGGCCAGGCCGTTGCGAACCTCGGCGGACCGGTCGCCGTCAATCGCGGTTATGTGGTCGAGGGTGGCCGGCGAGATGCCCAAGGTCAGCAGGTTCTGGCGGAAGGCGGGGAAGAAGCCGGCGTTCGAGACGATCATCAGCACGCGCCCGCGCCGCGCCGCCGCGATTAGGCGGCTGAGGAAGTCGGCGTTCAATCGCACTTGCAGCAGCTTCTTCTGGTAGCGCGCGGCGAACTCCTGCACCTGCTTGAAGTGATAGTCGGTGGTGATGAAGTAGTTCGACTGCGTCAGGGCGCGGCTCGTGCGCCGGTCGGGGCATTCGAGCTGGCTGACCAGCAGCGGCAGCACGCGGACGTTAAGCCGGCTGGAGAGCTCGTGGGCGAACAGGTATATCTGCTCGTCGTTGCACTCGATGACGGCGACCTGCACGGCGGCGAACGGCGAGCGGTCGATGAAGCGAGCGACGCAGTCCTGATAGCGGCGGGCGTCGAGATTGAGGTGGCTGGCGGCGGCCAAGTTAGTCTTGATCAGTTGCAGGACCGAGCGGCAGTAGGCCTGGTCGAGGTCGCTGTGGTCGATGTCGGCAACGTACGCCCCGGAGCCCGTGCGCAGTTCGATGTAGCCTTCCTGCTGAAGCCGCCGGTAGATGGCGAAGGCGGTCTTCAGGTTGATGCCGCTGCGCTGCGCTAGCAGGCGGACGCTCGGCAGCCGCTGGCCGGCGCGTACCGTGCCCAGGTGCAGGGCCGTCAGCAATTGCTCTCGCGCCTGCTCGAAGAGCGACGGCGGCTGGCTTTTGTCTAAGAGGAACTGCATGCGAAACCCGCCACGCTGCGTGGGCGCTTGGCCGCCTCAGCCGGCAAGAATAGCTGCGGCCAGCAGCGGGATCATGATCTCGTGATGGCCCGTGAAGGCGAAGCCGCGCCCACTGCCTGCTACGGGCCTGCGCACGACGTTGGTGAGCGGGCGGTAGTGTTGCAGGAAGTCGAAGTTCGCCGTCGTGAAGTCTTCGAGTCTGTGACCTAGATTACGAACGACCGTCACCGTCTTCAGGAAGACTTCCGGCAGCAGCACGGCGGAGCCGAGATTCAGGTAGACGCCGCCGCCATCCAGCTCGCGCACGATGGCGCAGAGCAGGCGAAAGTCGTGGTAGGTCGTCTGGCCGACGCTGGCGCCGTCGGCAGCGGGGTGAATGTCCAGTATGTCCGTGCCGATGGCGACGTGGACCGTGACCGGGACGTTCGCTTGATAAGCCGACCAGAGCAGCGACGAGTCGGCGTGCGCGGCCTTCGTGCCGGCAAGCTGACGACCAATGGCCTCGCCCATTCCGATCTGATCGCGCGCGCCACTGCGAATGGCTTCATTGACGATGCGGCCCGTCTCTTCGGCCATGCCGAACTGGCCGGAGCCGAGCGTCGCGTCAACGTCTTCGCTGGTCTGCCCGGCAAGCGCGATCTCGAAATCGTGAATCATGGCGGCGCGGTTCAGCGCGAAGGCGGTCGCATAGCCGCGCCGCATCAGGTCAATGAGGATCGGCGCGAGTCCCGTCTTAATGACGTGGCCGCCGAGGCCGATGATGATGGCGCGCTGACGCTGGCGGGCCTGGCGAATACGCGCGGCCAGCTCCTTAAGCTCGCGCGCCGCGAGAATGTTCGGCAGGGCGGCGAAGAAATCGCTGAGCGATGAATCGTCGTGCACGGGGCGCGCAAAATCCGCCGTCGTGACTTTGCTGGGGCGCGAGGCGAGCGGGTAAGTCGAGACGCCGTCAAAGGCAAGCGGCGTGAATTTGTAACGCGACGTACTCACGTTCACCTCGCTTGCGGGTAGAGCGCCTCTTCGATCAGCTCGCAGAGAATGTGGGCGATGGTAATGTGCGTCTCCTGCACGCGCTGCGTCGAATCGCTTTGGACGACCAGCGCCACGTCGGCGAGCGGCGCGAGGCTGCCGCCGTCGCGGCCGGCCAGCGCGACGACCTTTAGCCCCAGCTCGCGCGCCGCCGCGACCGCCTTCAGCACGTTCGGCGAAGTGCCGCTGGTCGAGATGGCCATCACGGCATCGCCTCTGCGGCCGAGCGCGCGCACCTGCCGCTCGAACAACTCGGCAAAGCTGGCGTCGTTAGCGACAGAGGTGAGGATCGAGGTGTCGGTGGTCAGCGCAATCGCGGCGATAGGCGGGCGGTCATAGCTCAAACGGTTGACCAGCTCGGCGGCGATATGTTGCGCGTCAGCAGCCGAGCCGCCATTGCCGAAGACGAGGACCTTGCCGCCGCCGCGGATGGTTTCAATTAAAAGGTCAGCGGCGCGCGCGACGGCGTCGGCGTGCGAATCGAAAAACGCCCGTTTAGTGGCGACGCTCTCGCCCGCGATTTCCCGTATGCGTTCGATCATAAAGACGAACTAGCTTAGAACCGCATCGCGCAAAAGACAAGCATTCATCATTAACAAGGAGGCATGAACGAGACGGCTCATTACGCCGGCTTGCGCGCGCGGTGGCCGTTGAAGGCGGCGCGCAGGGCCTGGCCGGTGTAAGACTTCTTCACACGCGCCACCTCTTCCGGCGTGCCTTCGGCGACGATGCGACCGCCGTCTTCGCCGCCCTCGGGGCCGAGGTCAACGATCCAGTCGGCGCTCTTAATCACATCGAGATTGTGCTCGACCACCAGCACCGTGTTGCCGAGCGCCACCAACTGGTGCAGCACGTCCAGCAGCTTGCGCACGTCTTCAAAATGCAACCCGGTGGTCGGCTCGTCGAGGATGTAAAGCGTGCGGCCCGTGGCGCGCTTCGACAGCTCTTTCGCCAGCTTGATGCGCTGCGCCTCGCCGCCCGATAGCGTCGTCGCCGACTGGCCGAGCTTGATGTAGCTCAGGCCCACGTCAATTAAGGTTTGCAGCTTCACCTTGATCTGCGGGATGTTTTCGAGCAGCGGCAGCGCCTCTTCAATCGTCGTGTCGAGCAGGTCCGCAATAGACAATCCCTTGTAGCGCACCGACAGCGTCTCGCGGTTGTAACGCGCGCCGCGACAGACGTCGCACAGCACATAGACGTCGGGCAGAAAGTTCATCTCGATGCACTTCATGCCGTCGCCCTGGCAGGCTTCGCAGCGGCCGCCCTTGACGTTGAACGAGAAGCGGCCCGGCTTATAGCCGCGCTCGCGCGATTCGGGCAGCATCGCGTACAGCTCGCGTATCGGCGTGAAGACGCCGGTGTAGGTCGCCGGGTTCGAGCGCGGCGTGCGGCCGATGGGCGACTGGTCTATCTCGATGATCTTGTCGATGTGCTCAAGCCCCAGTACGGCGCGGTGCTCGCCCGGCTCGAGCAGGCTGCGGTAGAGCTTGCGCGCGAGGCTGCGATAAAGGATGTCGTCGACCAGCGTGGACTTGCCGGAGCCCGAAACGCCGGTGACGACGACGAACAGTCCCAGCGGGAACGTCACGTCAATGTTCTTCAGGTTGTTGGCGCGCGCGCCGACGACCTTAATGGCTTTGCCGTTCGGCGAGCGGCGCACGTCCGGCACCGGGATACGCACGTCGCCGGAGATGTAACGGCCCGTCAGCGAGCGCGGGTTTGCCGCCACGTCGCCCGGAGCGCCCTCGGCGACGATCTCGCCGCCGTGCGCGCCGGCGCCCGGTCCCAAATCAACGACGTGATCGGCGCGCAGAATGGTCTCTTCGTCGTGCTCGACCACCAGCACCGTGTTGCCGAGGTCGCGCAGGTGTTCGAGCGTGTCGAGCAGCTTCAAGTTATCGCGCGGGTGCAGGCCGATGGACGGCTCGTCCAACACGTAGAGCACGCCGCGCAGTTGCGAGCCGATCTGTGTCGCGAGTCTGATGCGCTGGCCTTCGCCGCCCGACAGCGTCGCCGACGCGCGGTCCAACGTCAGGTAGCCGAGGCCCACGGTATCAAGAAAGCCGAGCCGCGCGCGTATCTCGCGCAGGATCAGGCCGGCGATCTTCTCTTCCCTGTCGTTGAGCTTGACCGAGTTGAAGACGCCGACCGCCTGCGCAATCGGCAGCGCCGTGTAATCGGCAATCGTGCGGCCCGCCACGCGCACGGCGAGGGAGGCGGGCTGCAAGCGCTTGCCGTCGCATTCGGGACAGGTGACTTGCGAGATCAACGATTCGTAAGCGGTCAATGCCGCTTCGCTGTTGAATTCGCTCTCGCGGCTTTCGAGGTAATGAATCGCGCCCTTCCACTCGGCCTTGTATTCGTAATTCCCATAACGCAGCGTCAATCGCTCCTTCGAGCCGTGAAAGAACGCGTCCTGGCTTTTCGGCGGCAGCTCTGCGAAGGGGTGGTCGCCCGACAGCCCCGATTGCCGAGCCAGCGCCTTCATCACGTCGCGCAGGTAATTGCTAATGGCCGGCTCGGCGGCGAAAGGGTCTTGATCGTTGATCGGCAACGACGGGTCAGGGACGATCTTGCCGGGATCGACTTCGGCGCGCGTGCCGAGGCCGTGACACGCCGCGCACGCGCCGTAGACGCTGTTGAATGAGAACGAGCGCGGCTCGATGGTCGGGATCGAGATGCCGCATTCCGGGCAAGCCATCTTTTCGCTGTAGAGCCGCTCTTCGCCGTCAATGATCGAAACCAGCACCAGCCCGTCCGTGAGCTTGGCCGCCAGTTGTACGCTGTCTTCGAGCCGCTTCTGCACGCCCGGCTTGATGAGCAGGCGGTCAACGACGACTTCGATCGTGTGGTTGCGCCGCTTGTCGAGCTTGATCTCTTCGTCGAGCTGGCGAATCTCGCCGTCAATGCGTGCGCGGTTGAAACCCGAACGCTGGAGCTTTTCAATCTCTTTCTTGAACTCGCCCTTGCGACCGCGCACGATGGGCGCCAGGATCATCACGCGCTCGCCTTCCGGCAGGTGCGCCATCTGTTGGACGATCTGGTCGGCGGACTGGCGCGAAATCTGGCGGCCACACTGCGGGCAATGCGGCAGGCCCACGCTCGAAAACAGCAGGCGCAGGTAGTCGTAGACTTCCGTCACCGTGCCCACGGTCGAGCGCGGGCTGCGCGTCGTCGTCTTCTGCTCAATCGAGATGGCCGGCGACAGCCCGTCGATCGCGTCCACGTCGGGCTTCTCTAACTGGTCGAGGAACTGCCGAGCGTAAGCCGACAGCGATTCGACGTAACGGCGCTGCCCCTCGGCATAGATGGTGTCGAAGGCCAGGCTCGATTTGCCGGAGCCGGAAAGCCCGGTGATGACCGTCAGCCGGTTGCGGGGGATTTCCAGGCTGACGTTTTTCAGATTGTGCTGTCGCGCGCCACGAATTGTAATGCGGTCTATTGCCATTAAAACTTCAACTCATACAGACAGAAATCTTGCCCTGAATGCAAAGATATAATTCTAGCGGACGGCAAATGAGCACGGCAAGATGAGCGAGTGCCCGGCCCCGCGCCCGACGTTGCGGCTTTTCTCCGGGGCGTGATATAACGCCGGTGCGTCAGTTACTCGCGCTGCACTCGAACGCCCGACGTAGTCCCGTTGGCTTATCGCAGCCCAACCCCTTGAACGGAGAGTCCTGATGATAGACATCAACGAGGTCGGCGCTCACCCGACGGTCGGCGCCGACGGCCAGATGCAAGTCCGCTTCGGCGTCTACCTGCCGGGCATCACCTTCGCCGAAGGTTACGAAGTGAGGGTCCGCGTCATCCACGAGCAAGATCAGTTTACGCCTGAGATTCCGGCGAAAGAGTTCTTCCTCTTCTGCCACGACGACCACGAGTACGACCTGTGGGACGCGACCGTCGTGCTGAACGACCACAAAGACCCGGCGTCGAGTTTCGGCCAGCCGGGCGGCTACCTCTACCGCTACCACCTGCGGCGCGATGGCCGCGTGGTGACGGAGTGGATTACCGACCCGTTCGCCAGGGCGACCGGCGCGGGGGAGCTTTCGGTCTTCACAGTCTCCGAAGACGAAGCCCCGTTCAACTGGACCGACGACGACTTCAAGGTGCCTGAGCTGGACGACCTCGTCGTTTACGAGTTGCAGGTGGAAGAGTTCAACGACTCGTTCCGCGGCCTGGGCGAGCGGCTCAAGTACCTGCGCGGACTCGGCGTCAACGCCATCGAGCTGATGCCTGTGACCAGCGTCAAGCAGGAGTTCGATTGGGGCTACGGGCCGCTGCACTTCTTCGCGCCCGAAGAGCGCTACGGCAGCCCGCAGGAGCTGAAGCAACTCGTCGGGGCGTGTCACAAGGAAGGCATCGCCGTCATTCTCGATTCGGTCTACGAGCACGTTGACCCGGACTTCGCTTACTGCCGGGTCTACGTCGATAGCGGTGAGGCCGGCCCGATGATCGGCCATTTCGTCAAGGGCGGCGAGTACGGCCCGGAGACAGACTTCGGGCGCCGCTTCACGCGCGAATACTTTCAAGCGGTCAACCGCTACTGGCTCGACGAGTACCACGTTGACGGCTTCCGCTACGACTTCGTGCCGGGTTACTACGATGGGCCGACCGGCGACGGCTACGCCGGCCTGGTCTTTCAGACCTACCAGGCGTCGTTACCCATCGCGCGCTTCCAGGGACCGGGCGATTACAGTCGCCTCATCCAGTGCGCCGAGAACCTGGAAACGCCGCAAGCCATCCTGCGCGACACCTACTCGAACTGCACCTGGCAAGACGGGCTGCTCAGCAAGGCCGAAGACATGGCGGCGCACAAGTTTGTGGACGAAGGCTTCGCGCACCTGCTCGACCCCGACTTCAGCGGCTACCCACAGAGCCGCGATATGAACGGCGCGAGTGTGCCGGTGGCGCCGTTCCAGTACGTCGAGTCGCACGACCACAGCTACCTGATTACGCGCGTCGCACTGATGGACCCGTTGGGCGGCGCCGGCGACGTACAGTTCGGCGACCGCAGCAAGTTTTATAAGTTGCAGCCGTTCGCCATCGCGCTCTACACCTGCCAGGGCGTGCCGATGCTGTGGCAGGGGCAGGAATTCGCCGAGAACTACGTGCTGCCCGACGGCGGCAACGCGCGCATCTCGTTCCGGCGCGGGCTGCACTGGGAATACTTCTACGACAAATATGGCAAGGCGCTGGTCACGCTCTACCGCCGGCTCGGACAACTGCGGCGCGAGCACCGCGCCCTGCGCGGCCGAGAATCGTTCTACTACAACGAGCAATCGCGTCCCGGCGACGGCGTTATCGCGTACCGGCGGCGCGCCGCCGCGACGGCCGCCGAAGCCGAAGAGGTGGCGATGGTCTTCCTCAACTTCTCGGACGCTGAGCGCGACCTCTCCGTTCCGTTCCCGAAGGCGGGCACCTACCGCGAGATGATCGACAACCCTCGCGCCGACGGCCAGCCGCTTGAGATCAACGTCGAGCACGACGATCAAGTCCGCCAGGTGACGGTGCCATCCAACTATGGCCAGATATTCATTCGGCTTTGACGGACAACGAATGATCGTATAACGGAGGCTCACAGATGGCATCTACTGACCGCAACGCGAGGCCCGACGAATCGTCGTCGGCGCACACGCCCTTGTGGCTGCGCCTTCCCGCCGCTCAACGGTTCCCCGTGCAGGCGGTCAAGAATGACGGCCTCGGCTACGTCGTGCCGGTATTCGACGGCTGGCAGACTGTGCCGGCTGTCGAATCCGCGCCCACACAGGAGGAGCATATTTACCGCGGCAGCCTTGCCACGCAATGGCTCATCCTCAGTCACATGCGCAATGCGGTGCCGGGGCATGATATGAACAACTGGGTAAACGTCTTCGTCACACTGCTCGGCTTTCCCGCGGCGCAAGTGGCGGCGCAGGTCCGCCCGGAGCCGGCCCTCATCACCTGGCGATACCAGGGCAGCGTTGAGCCTTACAGGACAGCGTTACAGGTGGACGAAATGCATGCGTACGTCGGGTCGGCAAAGGTTCGTGACGACAGCGCGCGGCTCTATCTCGTCATGATGAGGAGAGGTCATTTGGCCTGGAAGCTGTTCCTTTCTGTGGACAGTAACTGGGGAGCCGGCATGGATGAGCTACTCGTCATGCGTGAAGATCATAGCCGGGCCGGCGAGGTGTTCGGCGGCTTGCAGCTACAAGCCGGCTGACGCGGAATGACGGCGCCGGCCGGCCGTTCAGGTGAATGCTTATGTCTCAATACTCTCCCTGGCGCCCGCGACCGCTTTTCATATCCAGCACGTTCACCGATATGCACGCGGAGCGCGATTACCTACAGCAGTACGTCTTCCCTGAGCTTGCCGAGCGGCTGCGCGCGCACCGTCACCACCTGGAAGTCGTGGACTTGCGGTGGGGCGTAGAAACCGCCTCGCAACCTGAGCGGCGCGCCAAAGAGCTGCTGGTCTTAAAAGTATGCTTCGCCGAGATTGATCGAAGCCGCCCATTCCTCATCGGCCTGTTAGGGGATCGCTACGGATGGATACCGCCGGCGGAGCGAGTCTCCGAGGCGACGAGCGAAGTGGCGCTCGACATAGACCCCGGCTGCTACAGCATCACGGCGTTAGAGATCGAGTACGGTCTTTTCACAAAGCCCGCCGCCTCGCGCCGTTCCTTTTTTTACTTGCGCGGGCCGCTGCCATACCACCAAATGCCTGCGGACCTGGCGGCGCTGTACACAGATGAGCATACGAACCCGGAAGCGTATGTCAGGTTACAGGACTTGAAGCGGCGGCTGCGCGATGACTTCCCTCAGACGGTGCGGGAATACGAGGCCGTATGGGACGCCGCGCGAAACGCGGTGACGGCGCTGGAGGCATTCGGCCAACAGGTCCTCGACGACCTGTGGCTCGGCATCAGTCAGGAGATTGACCTGGGCACCCCTGCCCCCGCTAGCTGGCAAGAGGAAGAGCAGCAACTGCTCGACGCCTTCGTCGAAGAGCATTGCATGAAGCTGGCCGGGCGCGAAGAAACCATTTCACAAATCATCGACGGAATCCGTAGCTCGCTCACGCCCGGCTCGCCGCCCGCCTCCGTTCTGGTCGGAGAATCGGGCACCGGCAAGAGTGCCGTTTTTGCGGCGGTCGTACGACGCCTCATGCAACAAGACGACGCGCTCCTGCTCACGCACAGCGCCGGGATTTCACCGCGCTCCATTCAGGTCGAGCTTATGCAGAGGCGGTGGTGTTCGGTGCTCGCGACCTTCTTAGGCAGACCCGACCAGAGCGAGGCGCTCACGAAAACGGACGACCTGCAAAATCACTTCACTGATTTATTAAGGGCGGCGGCTGGCGTTAAGCCGGTCGTGATCCTGATCGACGCGCTCGACCAGTTCGAGCGTACGCCGTCGGCCAGGTATCTAACCTGGCTGCCGGAGTCTTTCAACTGGCCTCGCAACGTTTGCCTGTTCGCCACCACGCTGCCAGGCACAGAGTACGCCGTCCTGAAGGCGCGGGGGCCACACGTCACGGAACTCGCCCCGCTGTCGAAGGAAGAGTCAGGGACCATCGCCGAGCGTTTATGCGCTCAGTATCACAAGACGCTCTCGCCCGCGGTCAAGGCCGAGATACTTGAGAAGAGGCAGCCGGGCGGCGGTCAGGCCGCCGGGAATCCGCTCTGGCTCACGATTGTCGTTAACGAATTACTGGTCCTCGACGCCGACGACTTCGCGCTGCTGCCCGGCCTTTCCGGCAGTCCCGAAGAGCGGCTGCATCAGCTACTGATCCTCACGGTGGATCGGATTCCGCCTGACGTCGAAGGCGCGTATGACTTCCTGCTGAACCGCATAGAGAAGACCTATGGCGAGGCCAGGGTGAGCGCCACCCTGTCGTTGGTTTCCCTGGCGAGGTACGGGCTGCGCGAGAGCGACCTGCAAGCGCTCCTCCCCGCGTCGAGCGGTGTGGGCTGGGACCCGGCTCTGTTCGCGGCCATGCGCAGGGCCTTGCGAGCACAGTTGAGGCAGTCAGGCGGCACGGGGCAATGGCAGTTCGCGCACCAGCGCGCCCATGCGGCGGTGCGGTCCCGGTACGGCGCGGACGCAGAGAAGAACCGCCTGCGCCACAAACACCTGGCTGACCATTTGATCGGCCTCCCCGATCAAGACCCGATGCGGCAGGAAAGCATGTACCACTTGATTCAGGCGAATGACCCCGAGGCCACTGGCCTTTACTTCATAAACACTCACGGCGAGGCCGAGAAGCTCGCCTCTTTCAGGGCGCTGTTGGAATTCATCTATGACGCGCCGGAAAGGGCGCGGGCCATCGACTGGGTAGCGTCTCTGCTTGAAACACCGTTGACCGGACAACGCGCCGACGCCGACGCCGCGAACCTCGTTGCGTTCTTTGGCATCGGCGAGCGCCTGTTGGAGTTCACAGAAGTCATGAGGCTGAGAGAAGAGGATGCCGGCCTGTCACTCGACCTCCTGCGCCGGCTGAGCGAGGTTGCGGAGAATCGTCTGCGAGTAGAGGCAAAGGACGTGATGGCCGAACAGGTGCTCTACAGGCTACTGCAAAATCTAGGCTCGGTGCAGGGCGACCTCGGTCATATCGATGAGGCGGAGAAGGCCCTGCGGCGGGCGGGGGAGATCAATGACCGCCACGCACGGCTCCGGCGCGCACTGCTTGAACAGAAGCGCGATATGTCAGAACAGGAGCGGGCGGTTCAGCAAATCTTTTTCCACCAGAACGAGCGCGACCGTATGCTCAACTTTTGGAACCTGGCTGACCTGAGCGAGCTAAGGGGCGGCTTTGAACAAGCAGTGGACGACAACAATCGGGCGCTCGAAATCGCCGGATGGTTTCTCGGCATCTACCCGAACAGCCCGCTCGCGAAAGCGGACATGGCGATGGCCCATTACAAGCTCGCGACCTTGTTTTTCAAGCAACAGAAATTTACCGAAGCCCTGAGTCATTACGACGGGAGTCTGCCATTCATCAACGAGCTTGCGGCACAGGAGCCTGCGAACCCTCGATATGGGAATCTGCTCACGCAGACACACCTGGGAATGGCGCGGACGATGACTCGGCTCACTAAGCTCGGAGAGGCGCAGCAGCACTACGCCCGCGCTTACGAAGCCTGCTCGCGGCTGGTGCAGGAAGACCCCGGAGACGAGCACCAACAGTTGACGCTGATGGGACTGATGGACGAGCTTGCCGGGTTTTCCGTCATGGTCAATGACGCCGAGAGCGCCACACAGTGTTATGGAGAAAACCTTCAGAGGTGCGTAATGCTGTTGAACACGAGCGGGGGAAGCGCCCGCCTATCGCAGCACCTGCAAAGATGCTACGAACGCATCGCGATAATCATGGAGATAAAAGGCGATTTGAAGCTTTCCGCAAGGTACTTTGAGCTTGCGTCCGAGATGGAAGCGAAAGGGTAGGCCCGGAGTGCTGGATGCCGTGGCCGAGGCTTATCGTCCGACGGCCTCGGAGTTGGTGGTCCCGGCTGCTCACAGAGATTGATAACAAATCTCGTGGCAGCCGGAACCATATCCGTCCCCCGACGGAAGGTTTGAAAATCCCCGTGGGCGTTAGTGGCCGCCGGCCAGCTTGCCGATCAGCGTGAACAGCGGCAGGTACATGGCGATGACGATGGTGCCGATGGTCACGCCTAGGAACATAATCATCGCCGGTTCCATCAGGCTGAGCAGGTTGGCGATGGCGGCGTCCACTTCCTGCTCGTAAAAGTCGGCGATCTTCGACAGCATCGCATCCAACGCGCCGGTCTGCTCGCCGACGCCGATCATCTGCGACACCATAATCGGGAAGACGCCGCTCGCCCGCAACGGCTCGACGAACGTTTGCCCCTGCTCGACGCCCACGCGCACTTTGTTAATCGCTTCGGCGACGATGATGTTGCCTGCGGTGCGCGCGGTAATGTCGAGCGATTCGAGGATGGGCACGCCCGAACTCAACAGCGTCGAGAGCGTGCGGCTGAAGCGCGACACGGCGATCTTGCGCATGATCTGGCCGAGGATCGGCAGTTTCAAAATCACTCCGTCGATGACGTGCTGCCCTTTGTCGGTCTTGTACCACGCCTTCATCGCGAAGACGGTGGCGCCGATGACCAGCGCGATCAGCCACCAGAAGCCCGCCAGGAACGACGAGATCGAGACGACGAACTCAGTCAGCCAGGGCAACTTCTCGCCCGGCCCCAGCAACCCCTCGAAGATATTCTTGAAGGCCGGGATGACGACGATCATGATGATCGAGATGACGATGATCGAGATGACGATGACGGCGATGGGGTAAACCAGCGCGCTCTTGACGTCGCTCTTCAACTTGACCATCTTCTCCAGGTAGGTCGAGAGCCGCTGCAAGATGATGTCGAGGATACCGCCGGTCTCGCCCGCCGCCACCATATTCGTGTAGAGCGACTCGAAGACGCGCGGGTGTTTGGCCATCGAATCGGCCAGCGTCATACCGGCTTCGACGTCGGAGCGCACCTGAAAGATGATCTTCTGAAACGCCTTGTTGTCCTGCTGCTGGCCCAAAATCTCCAGGCACTGCACGAGCGGCAGGCCGGCGTCCAACATGACCGAGAACTGGCGCGTGAACAGCGCGAGGTCTTTGTGCTTGACCCTTTCGCGCCCCACTTTCGGCAGGCTGATTTCACGGCCTTTTTCGCGCGCGCTGGTCAGGATGACCTGCTCGCGGCGCAGCATGGCCTCAAGCGCCGCGCGGTCTGCGGCGACGCGCTCACCGACGACAATCTCGTTCAGTCGGTTGCGACCCTTATACACATAAGTCGGCATGGTAGCCTCCACCTGCTAGCTTGTCTTTGGTCTTACTCAAAGGGGCTTCTTACAAGTGATGAGTGATGAGTAATGCGTGATGAGTTAGGAAACGTGGCTAACGTATGCCTTGCTCGCTAGGACATTCTCTACTCATCACTCATCACGCATTACTCATCACTTCTTATCTCCCGACGCGGCCAAGCGGCACCTGCGGGCGGGCGCCGGGCGCCGCCGGCGCATTCGGGCGCATCGGCGCTTGCAACGCCGCCGTGCCGCGGTTGATCAAGTCCTGCAACTCGTCGGCGTTCGACGAGCGCGCCAGCGCCATCTCCAGCGTGATCTGCTTTTTGAAGTAGAGACTGGCCAGCGACTGGTTGAACGTCTGCATGCCGAACTTCTCCTGGCCCGTCTGCATCATCGAATAGATCTGGTGCACCTTGTCTTCGCGGATCAGGTTGCGGATGGCCGAGTTCGGCACCAGTATCTCCATCGCCAGGGCGCGGCCCTGGCCATTGGCCTTTGGCAGCAGCGCTTGCGTCAGGATGCCTTCCAACACCATAGACAACTGCGTGCGAATCTGCGACTGCTGGCCCGAAGGGAAGATGTCGATGATGCGGTTGATCGATGACGTCGCCGAGTTGGTGTGCAGGGTCGCGAACGTCAAGTGGCCGGTCTCGGCGATGCGCAGCGCCGTCTCGGTCGTCTCCAGGTCGCGCATTTCGCCGATCAGCACGATGTCGGGGTCCTGGCGCAAGGCGGCGCGCAGGGCGTTGCCGAACGAGTGCGTGTCGGCATGAACTTCGCGCTGGTTGACGATGCAGCTCTTGTGGCCGTGCAGGTATTCAATGGGGTCTTCGATGGTGATGATGTGCTCGTGGCGCTCGCGGTTGACCTTATCAATCATCGCCGCCAGCGTCGTCGATTTGCCGGACCCCGTAGGCCCGGTGACCAGGATCAGGCCGCGCGGCTTCTCGCAAAGCGTCTGCACGACCGCCGGCAGGCCGAGGTCTTCGAACGAGCGGATGTCGTAAGGGATGGCGCGGAAGACCGCGCTGACCGCGCCGCGCTGGTTGAAGAGGTTGGCGCGGAACCGCGACAGCCCTTTGATGCCGAACGAGAAGTCCAGTTCGAGCGTCTCCTCGAAGCGGTGCTTCTGCGCGTCGGTCAGCACCGAATAGGCGAGTTGCTTGGTCTCGGCGGGCGTCAGCTCAGCGTAGTCGAGCGCCCGCAGAAAGCCGTGCACACGCACCATCGGCGACGAGTTCGTCGTGATGTGCAAATCCGAGCCGCCCTGCTCGATCATCTTTCTGAGCAAATCGCTTAGTGCAATCTCTGGCATTTGATCCCTCCGGGATCGGGGTCAGGGATCAGGGGTCAGGGGTCGGCAGAAGCATCTATCCTCGCCCGGCCCTTGGCCCCGGCCCCCGGCTCCTGATCTTATTTCACCGTTTCTCTCACTACTTCCTCAATCGTGGTGACGCCCTGGCGAATCTTCTCCAGGCCGCTCTGGCGCAGCGTCAGCATGCCTTCTTCGATGGCCTTGCGCCGCAGCTCAAGCCCTGACGCGCCGACCAGGATCAGCTCGCGCAGATCTTCGGTGACTTCCATGACTTCGTACAGGCCGACGCGGCCCTTGTAGCCGGTGCCGTTGCAGGTCGCGCAGCCGGCGCCCTTGAAGGTGCGAATCTCTTTGATCTCGCTCGCCGCGAACCCCACGTCAATCATGGCCTCGGTCGGCGTGTGCGCTTCCGTCTTGCAGTCTTTGCAGACGCGGCGTATGAGGCGCTGCGCCTGAATCAGGTTGACCGAGGTGGCGACCAGGAATGGCTCGATGCCCATGTTCATCAAGCGGCTGATCGTCGAAGGCGCGTCGTTGGTGTGCAGCGTCGAAAGCACCATGTGGCCGGTGAGCGCCGCCTTGACGGCGATCTCCGCCGTCTCGAAGTCGCGGATTTCGCCGACCAGGATGATGTTCGGGTCCTGGCGCAAGAACGAGCGCAGCGCGGCGGCGAAGTTCAAGCCGATGGACTCTTTCATCTGCACCTGGTTGATGCCGGGCAGGTTGAACTCGACGGGGTCTTCCGCCGTCATAATGTTCGTCTCCGGCGTGTTCAGGCTTTGTAGCGCCGAATACAGTGTTGAGGTCTTGCCCGACCCGGTCGGCCCCGTCACCAGCACCATCCCGTAGGGCTTGGCGATGTTGCGCTTGAACTTGTCCAGGCTCTTCGGCTCGAAGCCGAGCTGCGTCATGTCGAGGCGCAGGTTCTCTTTGTCCAACAGTCGCAGCACGAGCTTCTCGCCGAAGATGGTCGGCAGCGTCGAGACGCGGAAGTCCAGCTCGCGCGAGCGCCCGTCCAGGCGCACGCGAATCTTGATGCGCCCGTCCTGCGGCAAGCGCTTCTCGGCGATGTCGAGCCGCGCCATGATCTTCATGCGCGAGGTTAGCGCGTCGCGCATCTTCATCGGCGGATTCATGATGTTGTAGAGCACGCCGTCCATGCGGAAGCGCACGCGGAACTCTTTCTCGTACGGCTCGATGTGTATGTCGGAAGCGCCCCGCCTGAGCGCGTCGACCATGATGACGTTGACGAGCTTGACGACGGGCGCGTCCTCGCTCATCCGCTCAAGGTTTTCGAGGTCAATCTCTTCCTCGGCGGCCTCGACTTCGAGTTGGTCGAACTCGTCGCCGAAGTCCACGGTGCTCGTGCTCTCGGCGACCAGGTCTTCCATGACCTTGGCCAGCTCCATCTCGCGCGAGGTGCCGTAGTATTTCTTGAGCGCCAGTTGGAAGGCGGTCTCGCTGACGACGACCGGCTCGACCGAAAGCCCGGTCATAAACTTGATGTCGTCAATGGCGAAGACGTTCGTCGGATCGACCATCGCCAGCGTCAACGTCGCGCCGACCCGCGACAGCGGCAGCACGGAGTAACGCTCGGCGGTCTCTTGTGGCACCAGCGCCACGGCGGCCGGGTCCACTTCAAAGAGGTCGAGGTTGACCGACGGGACGCCGTATTGCCGGCTGAGCACAGCGGTGACTTCCTCGTCGCTCAGCATGCCCAGCTTGACCAGCGTCGATGCCAATCGCCCGCCATTGATGCGCTGGTAATCAAGCGCTTCCTTAAGCTGCTGCGGCGTGATGAGGTTGTCTTTGAGAAGGGTTTCGCCCAGTTTTGCCGACATATTTCCCACTATCAGCTTTCCGCCTCGCCGTCGGCTCAGCCGGCTGACGGCTGAAGACGGCGGCGCGTTCGGCGGCTCACACTTGGCCACCTGCGAGACGCGCGGCGGGCTGCACGCTTATGTACAAAGACGCTTGAGAAAACCCACGCGCCTTACGCCCGACAAGCGGCGATCAGGTGCGCGCGGCAAGAGTCTGTCTGGGGACGGTCGGAGACAGGCATGGGGGAGAGCATCAGAGGGGCAGGGGTGCGGTAAGAATTCAATCATCAACGACGGTATCGTTTTAACATCGGCCCTTTAGCGTGTCAATAATTTAATTACGTTTGGTCACACATTGGGTAAGCCATCTCCTCGGCACATTCAGCCGGACTCACGCTCAGGCCGCGCCTTGCGCGATGGGCTTAGCCAGCGCCGCCCGCAACAGCATCGCGCCGGTGTAGACGACGACGAAGACGACGACCCAGCGAATCGCCGTGATGGGCAATGACTTCACCAGGAACGCGGCGATAAATAACGCGGGGACTCCGCCGAGCGACAGGCCCAGTGCCGCGCTTGCCGAATACCGCTCGCTGCGCAGGAACCGCGCGCTGCTCACCGGCATCAGGTACGCGCACGACCCCATCATAATGGGGAACGCGGCGATGGGGCTCATGCCGAGCAGACTGACGAGGATCATGCACGGCGCGTAAAGCCCTATGCCGAGCGTCATCAAGCTGCCGAAGATGAAGTTGCCCGCTACGGCTAAGCCGAGCCGAACCCCGCCGAGTCCGAGCGCGTCGCCGCCCGCGGGCAGATAGCCGGTGACGCCGAGCAACATCAGCGCGGCGGCTATCAACAGCGCCGCCCCCATGCCGAGCCGAATCGCGCGGCGGGGCAGCTTCGAGACAACGCCCGCCCCGAACCAGGCTCCCAGCATGGCGGCGGCGAGCATCGGCACGAGTGTGCCGGTGGCGACGGGAACGAGCTGGATGAAGATGAACGCGCCCATCACGGACGACAGCGTGTGGCCGACGTTGAGCGTGCCGGGAATGCGTTCGTCAGGCACCAGCCGTAGGGCGCGAAATAGCGCTGTGGTCGGGGCAAAGCAACCGATGCCGAGCGTATCAAAGAAGACGGTGATGAACCCTGTGAAGAGTTCTGCCGCGGAAGGCGGCCATATCCTTTCTTGTAGCGCTAGCTCAGCCTTTCGGCGGTCCCTCAGGCGCTTGATCCCTAGCAAGAAGGTCACGACGAACAGAACGCCCAGCAAACCTAGGGGCAGCAGCAGCAGGCGCAGAACCGCGTCAGAAGAAAAGCTCAGCGCCGAGACAATGAATACCAAGTCTCTCATGTCGGCAACTCCGCTGACGACGCCGCCCGCGGCTTACTTCCGTCCGCGATACCGCTCGATGAGCGCGTTGGTCGAGCTGTCGTGCGCCGGCGCGGCGTCGCTCGAAAGCTCAGGGATGATGCGCTTGGCGAGCACCTTGCCCAGCTCGACGCCCCACTGGTCAAAGGAGTCTATATTCCAGATCACCCCTTGCGTGAAGACGCTGTGCTCGTACAAGGCGACGAGCTTGCCCAGCGCTTCCGGCGTCAACTGATCGAGCAGGATCGTATTCGAGGGGCGGTTGCCGGGGAACGTGCGGTGCGGCACCAGCCAGTCGGGCGTGCCTTCACGTTTGACTTCGTCCGCCGTCTTGCCGAAGGCCAGCGCCTCGCTCTGCGCGAACAGGTTGGCCATCAGCAAGTCGTGATGGTTGCCGAGCGGGTTGAGCGAGCGGCAGAAGCCGATGAAGTCACACGGGATCAGCCGCGTGCCTTGATGAATCAGTTGATAAAACGAATGTTGGCCGTTGGTGCCCGGCTCGCCCCAGTAGATCGGCCCCGTGTCGTAATCCACCGCCGCGCCGTCGACCGTCACGCGCTTGCCGTTCGACTCCATCGTCAGTTGTTGCAGGTAGGCCGGGAAGCGTTTGAGGTACTGGTCGTAAGGCAGCACGGCGACCGTCTGCGCGCCGAAGAAGTTGTTGTACCAGACCGCCAGCAGCCCCATCAGCGCGGGCAGGTTGCGTTCGAGCGGCGCGGTGCGAAAGTGCTCGTCCATCGCGCGGAAGCCGGCAAGCATGCGGCGGAAGTTCTCTGCCCCGACCGCGATCATCGTCGAGAGCCCTATGGCCGAATCCATCGAGTAACGCCCGCCGACCCAATCCCAAAAGCCGAACATATTGGCCGTGTCGATGCCGAACCGCGCCACCTCTTCGGCGTTGGTCGAGACGGCGACGAAGTGGCGCGCGATGGCGGCGTCCGAGCCGAGCGCGCTCAGCGTCCACTCGCGCGCCGTCTGCGCGTTGGTCATCGTTTCCAGCGTCGTGAAGGTCTTGGACGAAACGATGAACAACGTCTCTTCGGCGCTGAGGTCGTGCGTCGCTTCGGCGAAGTCCGTGCCGTCAATGTTCGAGACGAAGCGGAAGGTCATCTCGCGGTCGCTGTAATGGCGCAGGGCTTCGTAGGCCATCACCGGGCCAAGGTCAGAGCCGCCTATGCCGATGTTGACGACGTTGCGAATGCGCTTGCCGGTGTAGCCCTTCCACTCGCCGCCGCGAATGCGCTCGGCGAATTCGCTCATGTGGTCGAGCACCTCGTAGACTTCGGGCACGACGTTGACGCCGTCAACGATGATCGAGGCGTCGCGTGGCGCGCGCAGGGCCGTGTGCAGGACGGCGCGATTCTCCGTGACGTTGATCTTGTCGCCGCGAAACATCGCGTCGCGCCGTTCCGCGAGGCCGCAGGCGTTGGCGAGATCGATCAGCAGCCGCAGCGTCTCGTCGGTCACGCGGTTCTTCGAGTAGTCGAAATAGATGCCCACCTCTTCGATGGCCATCCGCGTGCCGCGCTGCGGGTCTTCGGCGAACAGCTCGCGCAGGTGGCGGCCTTGCATCTGGCGGTAGTGCGCGGCGAGCGCCTGATAGGCCGGGCGTTCGGTGAGCCGAGGTTGCTCTGTCATTTAAATTACCATCCTTTCTTGTAAAGCCAGTTCGCTTCCATCGCCACGTCGCCCTGACGGGCCGCGCCGTCGTCAACCGCGTCGGGTTTCGCCGCCTCGGCGCGCAGGTCGGGCGCCGGCCGCTTGCCGAGCCGTGCGCTGATCTCCGGGAAGGCGTCGAGCTGATCGAGCAGTCGGCGGTCGCTCTTGCCATCGACGATCAGCTTCTCCCAGACCGTCAGGGCGCTGGCCAGTTCTCTGGCCGCCGCCGCGGTGGCGAGCCGCAATCGCTGCGGCCTGTCGTCAAAGGCGAGCACGAGCAGAGCGCCATTGCGGCGCCGCAATCGACGGCTGGCGGGCACAATCATCAGTGTCTCACTGCTCCACAGCCAGCGAAAGACGACCCGGCCGGGTCGCGTCTCGATGTAGTAGAGCGGCGTCAGGTAGACGTACGCCTTGAGGGGCGAGCGATACCAGCGCGCCAGTTTGTAGCCCGCTACCGCCGATGCCAGAGACGATGACAGCGCGCCGCCCCACAGCAGCCACGAGCCGACGCTCAAGCCGCCGGCGCGAGTTAGCGTGATGCTCGCGCCGAGCAACATCAACGCGGCGACCAGGCCGCACCAGGCGGGCGCGGGGCCGCCGGTCTTGAACCGGAAGAGGTTGGCGGGCTTGTGGCTTTGCAGCTTGAAGAAACGGCTGCGGCCATTCTGCATCACCAGGAGCTTTTGACGTGCGGCGTCGGGAAGTTCGTCGAAGCGGCAATGAACGGCGCGGCTGACGGCTTGGCCGGGCTTGCGCGAGGCGATGCGCTCGTCGTACAGCGCGCGGCGGGCCGGGTGATGCAGCACGTCGTAGGCGCTGTTCAATTCCACCAGCATCTCGTTAGCGGCTTGCCACTGCTCGGGCTGGCTGACCGGGTCGAAGCGGTCGGGGTGAATGACGCTGATTCGCTTGCGGTAGGCGGAACGGATCTCATCACGGCTGGCGACCGGCGACACGCCGAGCAACTGGTAATAGTCACGGTTGACCATAGCTCGTCCTATAAGCACGTCCTTCTGCATATGGGGGCGATCCTGCTAGGGTGAAATCGTTGACATCCGAGCGAGTGAAGCCATCAGACCATAATTGCCTGGAGCCGTCAAGCCGCCGCCTTGCGGCCTGTGCATTGCGAAGAAACGAATATTCACGCCCTGCTTCTGGGATTAGCCCGGCATTCGCGCTTTCATTCGCTCGTAGCCATTGTACGCAGCAGGAGCATCGGCGGTGAGGGCCGCTCGCAGCAGCGCAACCTGGCTCGCCCCAGGAGAATGAAAAATGAATAGACGCATCATCGTCGCCCTTGCCCTCTCGGCGATGCTGGTCAGCCTGTCGCCCGCTCTGATCGGCGGCAGTCGCGCCGCCGCCCCATCTACTCCGATTCAAGCCGAGACTCAACGCGCCATCGTGCTGGGTCGCGTCATCGTCAAGTACCGCAGCGATCAGGCGGCACGCAGGGCCGAATCGTTCGCCGGCCCGCGCCTGGCCGTTCGCGGCCTCGGCTTGCCGCGCCTGCGTGTAGTCGAAATTCCATTCGACCTTGACCCGCAGGCTTACGCGCAACTGCTCAGGCAGATGCCTGACGTCGAATTCGCGGAGCCGGATTACCTGCTCTTTCCCGCCAGCTTCGTCCCTAACGATCCGATGTATAACGTCGAATGGCACCTGGGAACGATCAGCGCCGCTGCCGCATGGTCGGTCTCGACCGGCAGCTCGCAAGTCACCATCGCCGTCTGTGACACCGGCGTAGACGCGACCCACCCGGACCTTGCGGCCCAGGTGGTGCCGGGCTGGAATGTCGTTGACCAAAACGCCGACACAAGCCCCGTGCATCCGCACGGCACGTGGGTCGCGGGCGTCGCCGCCGCCGCGACCAACAACGCCACGGGCGTCGCCGCCCCGGCGATGAACTGTCGAGTCATGCCGATACGCATCACCTCACGAAGCGACGGCGGCGCGGCGACCAGCGACATCGCGGCGGGGGTGGTCTGGGCCGCCGATCACGGCGCGCGCATCATCAACCTGAGTTATTCCGGCTACGGCTCGTCGGCGATTGCCGACGCGGCCAGTTACGCGCGCGGCAAGAACAGCCTCTTTGTTATGGCCGCGGGCAATGATGGCGGGTACGTGCCCAACGTAGAAGACCCGAACATTCTCGCGGTCGGCGCTACGGCTGCCGACGACGTGCTGGCTGGCTTCTCAACGACGGGGCCGTTCATTGACCTGACCGCGCCGGGCGTCTCGATCTGGACGACCGGGCTGCAAGCCAGCTACGCCGCCGTAAGCGGCACGTCGTTTTCATCGCCGCTGGTTGCCGGCACCGCGGCGCTGATTCTTTCCGACTACCCGCAGCTTTCTGCGGGCGAAGTCGAAGCTTTGTTGAAAGTCTCTGCGGATGATCGCGGCCCGACCGGCTACGACACAGACTATGGCTTCGGGCGTTTGAACGCGGGCCGCGCGCTTGAGCTGACCGCCGCGAAACTCGCTCACCGGGCAGACGTGACCGCGCCGGGGTTACGTTTCTTAGTGCCGACGCCTGACGGGCTGGTCGGCCAGACGCGCGGCGAGTTGGTGAAGGTCGAAGCCGTAGACGATAGGCAGGTGGCGCGGGTGGTGGTTTATGCGGACGACCGAATGATCGGGCAGAAGATGGGTGCGCCTTTTGAGTTCACCTGGGATACATCGAACTTGGCCGACGGCTCGGCGCACGTGCTGCGCGCCACTGCCACAGACGCGGCGGGCAACAGCCGTAGCCTCTCACTGCCGGTCACGGTGCAGGCCGGTTATGACATCACGCCGCCGCAAATCAGAATCCTTTCGCCCGCGGATGGGTCGAGACTCAACCCGGCCAACGGCGACCGAATCAAGTCCGTGCGCGTGAACGTGAGCGCCTCGGACAACGCAGGTATTCTTCGCGTCGAGTTGTATGTGGATGGCGAGCAGGTGACCGTATCCACCGAAGCGCCCTACACGATGAACTGGCCGGGAGATCAAATCACGCCGGGCCGTCACACGCTGGTCTGCCTGGCTTACGATACGTCTTTTAATATAACCCGCTCGAACACCGTGACGGTGATAAGATAATGATGAAGTATGAATGATGAATGATGAATTGAAGAGACAAGTCCCAATGCAACGGGCACTAGCCCCGCAGTTCATCATTCATCATTCATACTTCATCATTCTCACTGAATCTGCATCATCGGGTCACCGAGCAGAATCCAACTGCGACGCACGTCCCCGTCATCAACGGCGGCTTTCGCCCTCGTAATTACTTCGCCGAGCGTGAGCGGCTGGCCCTTCGGACCTACGCCTTGAAATAGCTGACGGACGAACTCCTGGTCAACTACGGCCTGCGCCCCGGCCACGGTCTGAGCGGAAGAGGCCCAGACCGCTATCGCGCCGCCCTGCCCCGACAGCAGCAAGGCCTCGCCCAAACTCGTCGCGTACGGGTCGATGAACATCCCGTTCAAACACGTCATCGACACCACTACCGGCAGCGCTTGCCCATTCGTCAACTGCGCGACGCTGTTGGTCGTCAGCAGGTTGCCCCGCCAGATGCTGGCCGAGCCGTGCCCGGCATAGTTGACCAGCTTCGGCCCGCGGTTCACCGCATCGATGATCGCCTGGCTCGCCGTCGGGTCGTCCATCAGCCGCCGATAGATTTGTTGAGACCGCATGCCGGCGGGCAGCAGTCCCTGTATCGCCGTCGAAGAGGCTTCAAAATCGAAGCCATCGTTGCGGTCAGCGACTAACACGGCGCCATCGTTTGTCGTCGGTCTATAGCTAACGATCTTACTGACGAGTGCCTGCGCCTGCTGAACCGTTCGCACCGGCAGCCGCCCGACCGCCACCTCCGCCAGCCCATCCCCGTTCACATCTCCCAACCACTCGTCCGACGCCGTCTCCATCGTGTTCACCCACACCGCCTTCGTCGGCACCAGATCCCAATCCCCTAGCCCTAGGTAATTCTTCGGGTCGTAGCTGGCGTCTCCCACCAGCATCAGCCACTTCGGCACCCGCTTCCACTGCCGCGTCGCCGCCACCAAGTCCTGGATCGCCTGCGCCCTCTTCTGCCCATAGCTGAACTCGTCGTAGGCGTCCTCCACCTCCACCACTGCCACCGCATACCCTTGCTGCTTACGTAAGGCCACCAGCGGCTCCAGCGCGCTGCGCAGCCCCGCTCCCACCACCATCACCACGTCCGCTCCCTGACTCGCCGCGTGCCAGCTCGACGCCGCCTGCGCCACCACCTGCGCCTGCTGGTAGGCCCGCTCGCCCACCACCAGCAGCACCCGCTCGCCGACCTCCTGCGCCGTCGCCGTCACTCGGTAGCCGCCGCCGGCGGCCTCCACCTTCGCCCCCAACTCCACCGGGCTGCTCTCGTCGGTCACGTCGAACACCCGCACCACTGGAGTGGTGAAGCCGCTGACCTGCACCTGCTCGTCTTGCTGCGCCGTCAGCACCACCGCGTTCTGATCCGCCACCAGCCGATGCGGGTAGCTCAAGCGCAGCCAATCGACCAGGCTGTTGTCGCCCGCCCCCGCCGTGCCGGTCAGCCGCACCGTGTTCTCGCCCTCCTTGAGCAAGCGCGGGCTGAGGCTCAGTTGCGCCACCTGATGCTGCGTGCCGGTGAAGGAGAAGCTGCCGGCCTCCTGGCCGTTGACCTGCACGCGGATGGTGTGCGGCTGCGGCGGCAGGTCGGTGCCGAGGCCTTGTAGAGCGACTTCGAGGACGGCCGGGTCGGCCGCGTCGGGGTCGACTTGGGTGAGCGTCAGCGGCTGGTCGTAAGGGTTAGAGTAGATGAACGCGCCGAACCAGTTCTCCAAGTCGCCGTTGTTGAGCGAGGGGAGGTAGATGTAGCGGTCGCGGCGTTCGAGCGTGGCGGTGAAGGAGGAGCGCGAGGAGGGCTTGCCGTCAGCGAAGGGGAGTTGCGGGAGGCGGCGGCCGGGCTGCGCGCCGATGGTGAGGAAGAAGGCGCGCTGAGTGGAGACGGGGGAATCGACGGCGGCGGCGTAGAACTCGATGGAGTCGGGAGGATCGAGCCTGCCGCTGAGGCCGCCGTTGATGAGGAGGGGGATTTCCGAGCCGTCGACGAAGAGTTGATAGAAGCGAGGGTCAGAGGAGACGTCGAAGCCCGCGGCGACGAGTTGAGGCTGAGCGACGCGATACCAGCCGGAGTTGCTGATGAGGAACTTGGCACCGGGCCTGCCCGCCACCTCCCACTGCCTCTGAATGTCTCGCGGCATCGAGGCGATCTTGCCGGCATGGACTGCCGGCCTCAAGAAGCGCTCGGTGCTTGAGCCCCTGGTGCCCGTTTGCATCTGGCTCACGAGCAGGCTCTCTGCGCGCTCGGGGAGCTTTGCGACCGCGACCGGGCTCGCGGGGCCGTGCAAGGTCCGCTTGCCGCTCGCGTCAACGTCTTCGAGCCAGTAGAGTGCGTAGTCTTTCGGACCCGCGAGCTTATCTATCCAGGCGTAGCTGAGGCCCGCGGTCATCGGCGTGCGCCCGACCATCATCACTGAGCCGGCGACGAGAGTCGGGTTGATCTGCTCGCGCTTGCCGCCCGCGTCGCGGTAGATGTTGAAGCCGAGATTGCCGACTTCGTAGCCGGTCTGCCATTCCAGCAACACCCGTCCCTGCGGATCGCTCACGGCATTAAAGCTCATGAGCGCCACATCGGTTGGCGCGCTGGTGCCGAGCGTCCAGGGCGAGAACTGGCTTACCGAGCTGAGCTTCACCCAATTATTCGTCGTGTCGCTGCCGCCGATAGGGTCTTTGCCCTTGTCCTGCCAGCCCAGCGTGCTGTCCTTTCTCCAGAGTTCCAGGTTCGCCTCGGTATTGCCGTTCAGCTCGTAATCGAGGTAGTGCAGTTGCAACGTAGCGGTCAGACTGGTGCCTCCATTCGGCGTGATCGTATAGGTGCGACTGAGCGCATTTCTGAAATCAGAGGGTGCCGACCTCACCAGGTTCACGGTGATGTCGCTCACCGTTCCAACTGTTATGGTAATCTGCACAAATGGGTTCCCGAAGCTCCTCGTGGTGCCACCGTTCAGGTCGGAGCGATTGACATTGCCAACCACATCCGTAGTGCCTGAAGAAGTAGCGCCGTTACCCATGAACAGAGTGGACGACCCGGTGTTCAGGTCCCCGTTAGTCAACCCAAGATTGCCGCTGACCGTTGCATTGACTGTGAGCGTAACGCCTGTGCTGTTGTTTATGGTCAGGTTATTAAACGTTGTTGGAGACGAGCCGCCGATGCTTTGGCTCGCGCTGCCGTTGAAGGTGATAGTCTCTATCCCCTTCGTATACGTGCCATTGTTTGTCCAATTGCCCTGCACATTGAAGCTCTTGCCATTGGTAGCATTCGACAGTGTGCCACTGATCGTCAGGTTGAAGAAGTTGTACGTTCCGGCCCCTGCCCCCATAACGGACGACCCCGCGAAGGTCACAGTGGCAGTGCCTCCATTAAACGTACCGTTTGGACTGCTGACGCTAAAAGTTCCCGCCACCGTAATATTGTGGGAACCTGCGTTGAGCGTAGATGTGCCCTGCACGGTGACGCTGCCAAACGTCGTGCTGCCCGCGCCAGACAGGGACTGGGTCGTACCGCCGAAACTTGTCGAAAGGCTAGTATCTTGGGAAAACGTGCCATCGTTCGTGTAGTTGCCATTAATGGTTATGTTGCCCGCGCCCGCCGCTTCAGTAATGCTAGCGCCATTGTTTATCGTAAGGTTGTTGAACACCTTCGCGCTTGAGCCTGCTATCGAGCCGGATGCGCCAGTGAAGATGATCGTGCCGGTCCCTGGGACCATCGTGCCGCCGGTACTCGTAAAGGTGTTGGCAATCGTCGTTGTAGAGTTGCTGAACGTCTTATTTCCTGTACCTGAGAGCCTCAGGTTTCCGTAGGTCTCAGCACTGATGGATTGCGCCGCGCCGCTATATTCCACAGTGCTTGTTGCGCTCAGGGTGTGGGTCGCGTAGTTCGCGGGGAACGTGTTGGTGCCGCCGATCTTTAGCGTCGCGCCGTTGCTGACCGTTAATATACCGCCGGACGCGGTTCTGTCAGCGGTGAAGGTCGAAAGGTCCAGAGTGCCGCTCGATACAGTGAGATTGCCGCTAACGGTTATTGTGGCCCCCAACGTAGTTGTGTTGCCGTTGATAGTTAGATTATTAAAAGAAGTGAAGAACGCGATGGGGATCGTGTTGTTGCCGGTGAGTTGGACGGTGCCCGACCCGGGAGTCCAAGTTCCAGCAGCATTAACGGCCAGAGCCTGTGCGACTAACGTTCCCCCGCTCCCCATGTTAATGCTCCCGGCTCTACCGGAGCCGCCAGAGCCACCCACTGTGACTGTCCCGGAGACCGTCACTTGAGAGCCGGAATTAAAACTTAGCGTCCCGGTATTTGTGGAGGTCGTTGTACCGATTTGTATACTCGCACAGACTGCGTTTGAAACGTCAACGGTCAGGGTTGCGCCATTGGTGATGATAATCGCGTCCGCGCTGGTCGGAGGTCCTCCGACTATTGCGCTCCAATTCGTGTTGCTGCTGATGGTGAAAGTGGCTGCATGAGTTTGCCTTGTTGCAACAAGAAATCCGAGAGCCAGCAGCACAACCAACATCCCACTGAGTCCGACACGTCTTGCGGTTAATCCGGATGTCTGCTCAACACACGCTTTCGTCAAAAACAATCTTGCTTTCTTCATGGGGCCTCCAACAAACTGAGAATCCAAGTTGTCAGCAATCCGTTCGGATGAGTTTAGCCCAGGGTTCGACTCGATCTTACGAACCTCGCCGGAGCGGCGCGGCTCGCCAGACCAATGTCGTGGCTTGAAACGGCTGCCGGAATGTTTGGCCTGCGATGGCAGGCGCAACAAGCGAATCGAAACGAATGGGGAAGTCGCGGTTCTACGGCGTCGGTCTCAAGAGGAGGGTACTGGCGGGAAAGCGTCACAGGGACACTTATTATTAATGACTGTTACAGTCCCTGCGCTACCACGACCCGGCGCGTCTCTTGAGGGCTGAACCTGAATTCGGCGCACCCTTTGCCGGCTTCATTCCGGCGGCGGCCCCGATTTCAGGTTAAGTAGTCGCGCGTCGCTGCTCCACGGATGAAGACAATCGCTAACCATTCGCGGATCAGCATTGCAGGTTTTACACCCGAAGCGAGGGATTTTGCAAGCAAATTATAGAGTCCCTGCGCAGGGAAGCCCGCGGCGTTCGGGAGTAGCTTATAACTGCGCCTCGGTTTGCGGCTTGCCGTTTAGCGATTTCGGAAAGATGTAAGCAGAGGCGCGGTCAGTCTTGGAAGATGGCGTAGAGCGGAGCCTAGCTGGAAGGGGAATCTCGGCAGGTTGTTGAAAGGGCCGCGCAACTCGACGGTCGCGCCGATGGGGCGGTCCCAAGCGATGCGCAGGTACTGGATCAGCTTCGCCGGGTGGCGAAGACTTGTGTGCATTCGCAGGTCAAGAGGGATCTGTTCGGCGGTAAAGCGACAGCGATTCCACTGGCGCAGAACCGCCGGCACTAGCCACCGCGGCAATCGTTTGGCTCGCCGCTCGAACGGGGTGCCTTCAATCCGAGCGCCGAGCAGTTGATGGGCAAGGCCGGCGACGCAAGCCATCCAATCGGCTTGCCGTTTGGTCTTGCCCAGGCACAGCCCCCAGTCAAAATCTTCGGGCCGGTTTTCCAGCATCGCCGCGATGTCGCAGAGCCACAAAGGCCGCCAGGCCCCGTGACGCAGGAAGTGAAAGCAGACCAGGCGAAAATGGTCTTCCGGCGCAAGCACGCGGATCGCACCACCTTTGAGCCCGACGAGCTGGGAACGCTCGAACAGCTCGTCGAAGTCTTCCCGGTCAAAGGTGTGAAACCCTTGATGCAGGTCAATCCTGTATTTCTTATTCAGGTGCAGGTCTCGCGCCCGCCGCGCCGCCTCGTAGTCCGCCGGCCTGACGCAAAGGTCGAGGTCGCTGCTGGGGCGCAAAGCCGGCTGCGGGTAGGAGCGCGCAACCGCCCATCCTTTCACGAGGACCGGCTCAATGCCAGCCGAACGAAAGAGGCCGAAGGCTTCGACGATCTCCTGTTCCTGGAGCGCCGCTTTCAAAACCCCGTAGCGGAAGGTGGCGTGAAACGGTGCCGCGCTCGAAGCCGACGCCAGAGGCGAGTGCTGAATCCGGTGCCACGCAAGCCTACCCGCTCCCGACTCGATCAGATCAGCCGCGATGGCATCCAACGATTCAGTCGTTATGGTCAGAGGATCAGGCGTGGCCCGCCAGGACGTAGTAAGGACCGCGCGGATTGATAGGGCGACCGAGTCTCTGGAGCGTGCCAACATGATAAGGTTCCAAGCACCAACGAGCGAATAGCCTTCCCCTCACGGCCCACAGGGATTCGTTCGACAGATAAATGTGTTTGCTTGATTACAACAATTAAGCCCCGAACAACAGGGCGGATTACTGCCTCCGCAGATCTGGCCAATGCTGACACATAGACTCGCCGCGGCCTCGGCGGCGGTGGGAACAATGAGCGACGTGATGAGCGGCAAGCCGATGGCGGCGGCCAGCCCGGCGCGCTTGAGCGCTTCGCGGCGCGTCAAGCCCGAAGCCGTTCGCGGCAGCACGAACCGCTCGTCAAGCAGGGCGCTCTGGTCAAGCTGCTTCAGCGTCAGCCAGATGAACTCCTCCGGCATGGACGCGCCCGCTTCCCTCTCCACCTCAGCCGCGATTTGCCTGACCGTCTTCGTGCCGTCGCAGCGTTTCCAGATGAGCGCCGCCGTCCGATTCAAGCAATGCGCCTGGTGGCTCTTGCGGTCGTAAACGAGAACCTCTTCGGCCATCTCACTCATAATCAGGTTCTCTTGCCGCGCCCGCGGCTTCAGGTCATAGGTGTTACTTTCCATGCTTCTCCTTTTGCATCGGCTGTCCGCAAGCTGGAATCTTTGCCGGAATCTTTGAATGCGGTCAGGGGGCGCGATTCAGATTCCTCAACCGGGTCGACAGGGCTACCAGCCGATCTTCTTTCCGGCAAAACATCTCGTGTAGTCGCGCCATTTTATGCAGAAATCAAGCGAGTGTCAATTTTATTTATCGAGCGGTATTGAGCGAAGAGAGATTCATCACAAAGACACGAAGCGTACCAAGAAAGGGCCGGCGGCTATGTGTTCCCTCTGTGCCCGCTGTGTCTTTGTAGTTCTGTCCCTACTTAAAATGGTATAACTATTCAGTCGGGAAGAGCGGCGGCGGCGGCGCAGAGGCGGTGCGGTCCACCACGTAGTAAGCGAGTATGAGGACGAGGGCCAGCACCACCAGCAGCGCGATGCTGGTCTGGAGCAGTCGCCGTGCGTCGCGGATCCGCTTCCTAAGTATCCAGCCGCGCCAGTCACAATGATGGCAGCGGTAGACGCGATAGCCGGTGGCGACGCGGATCAACTTCTCGACAAACCCGCGGGCGTGGGACCGATGAATGGGATGCCCGCACTGGGGGCAGGGGGCGCTGGCCACGATTCTCGGTTATCCGTGGCGAGAGGCCATCAAGCCGCATGGCCTCTCGCTCACTCATTCCAATCTTATGCTCAACCGCCGCAGCGAGATGCCGAGGTCTACCAGACCCTGAAGGTGACTCTCCGGCACCTTTCGACTTGAGACCAGGACTTCGCTGACGCGGTGTTTATCGATGAGGCGGGGCAACTCCTGGCTATCATAGATGTGGACTCCGCCCAGCAGCTTGCCCGCCTTGCCCGTGTCATCGTCGATGAAGCCGACGGGCGCGTAACGGTACATGGGGTTGTTCAACAGCTCGCGCAGCAACAACTGGCCGCCGTCGCCCGCACCGTAAATCAACACCGGCTTGCTCTCCGGGTGCAAACCCGCTTGCGGCCCCGCGATCAACGTGTGCATCAGGCGGAACGACAGGCGGCTGCCGCCCACGAGCAGGAAAAGCAGCATCGGATTCAAGATCAACACGGCGCGCGAGGGCCACTGAGAGCCGAACGCCAGCAGCACCATCGCCGCGCTGACCATACAGCCGGCGGCTACGGACTTAGCGATCAGGATGAGGTCGTTGAGGCTGACGTAGCGCCACAACCCGCGATAGACGCCGCCTAACCAGAAGGCCGCCATCTGCGCGATCAGCATCAGCGGCATCACGCGCACGTAGGTTTCAATCTGCTCGCTCGGTATGCTGCCGTCGAAGCGCAGGATGAGCGCGCCATACAGCGCGAGCGCCATCAGCACAATGTCGAGGAGCAGCTCGAACACCCGGCGCTTGTAAGAAAAGTGCGCGAGGGCGCGAATGACGACGCTGCCCACGGTCGGCTCCTCCGTCTCGTAGACCCGCACCTTGCCCAGGTAGACGCCGACGAAAACGACGACCAGCGCGAACAGCGGGATGAGCAGCAACATCACCTCGGCTTCGAGCAACTGGACGAGCAGCGCGAGGACGCCGGAAAGCGCGGCAAAGCCATACAGCATGAAGACCGCCCGCCGCTCGGACATTCCGAGCGCGACCAGCCTGTGCGAGGTGTGGTCCCTTCCCCCTTGCGACACGGGTCGCCCGGAGAGCTGGCGCGTCACGGTTACGATGACCGTGTCGAAGATCGGAATCAAGAGGATCAGCACCGGCGTGAAGAGGACGGCCGTAAGGTTGCGCGTGCGGCCATACTGGCTCATCAACGCCGTGCCGCCGAGCATGAAGCCCAAAAACATGGAGCCGCAATCCCCCATGAAAATCGACGCCGGGTTGAAGTTGAAGACCAGGAACCCCAGCACGGCGCAGCCCAGGATAACCAGCGAGGCCACGCCGACCGATTGGTCGTTGAGCCGCAGCGAGGTGATCAGGAACACGCACGACACCAGCGATATGCCTCCGGCCAACCCATCCATGTTGTCCAGCAGGTTGATCGCGTTCGTGATGCCGATCAGCCAGAAGATCGTGATCAGCATATTGACCCCGGCATAACTGGTCCAGGGGAGCGTCAGCCCCATGTAGACCACGCCCGCCGACGCGATCAACTGGGCGACGAGTTTCGTATACGGCTTGAGCTGAAGCGTGTCGTCAACCAGGCCGACCAGAAACAGGAACGCCGCGCCGGCGATCACCGGGACCAGGTGCGAGTTCTTCTCCGCGAACAGAAGCCAGCCGGCAATGAACGCCACAAAAATGGCGATGCCGCCGAGCAGGGCCGTCGGTCTTTGGTGCCAGCGATCCCGCCGCGGCGGTGCGATCATTCCCACACGGTGCGCGAATTTGCGAACGACGAGTGTTAGCAGAATGCTGAGGAGTAGGGTCGTCAGGCCGCCCACAAGAAATCTCATTTGCGTAGCTCTCCCGTCTGAACTGACCGAAGATCAATTGGCTATCGGGCCACAGGCCGGGGGAGCCTGTCTGTCACTGCACTCCGCGGGGACATTGCCGGTACGAAAACCCCTGGACCAAGGGGGATTTTCTCAACGGGCCAAATCAGGCTGGGAAAGACAGCGGGGCACCAACCCTTTGTGTCAGTCTGGAGCGCTGGTATTCTATCACGCTTTCGAGAATTTGGTTAAAGTTAATTTTCGGCTCATAGCCGGTTAGATTGCGAATCTTAGTAATGTCGGGCACACGCCGCATCATGTCCTCGAAGCCCTCTTCGTACGCCTCGTCGTAAGGCACGTAGACGATGCGCGAGCTTGACCCTGTGAGCTGCTTGATCTGCTCAGCCAGCTCCGTGATCGTGACTTCTGTATCGCTGCCGATGTTGTAGACTTCGCCCACCGCCCGCGGGTGCTCGATCAATTGCATCAGCGCCCCGGTGACGTCGGCGACGTGGGTGAAGCAGCGCGATTGCATGCCGTCCCCATAAACGGTGATGTCTTCGCCGGTCAGCGCCTGCCTCACGAAATTGGGAATCACCATGCCGTAGCGCCCCGTCTGCCGCGGGCCTACGGTGTTAAAGAGGCGGACGATGACGGTCGGCACGCGCTTCTCTTTCCAGTAAGCGATGGCCAGGAATTCGTCAATCGCCTTCGAGCAGGCGTAGCTCCAGCGCCCTTTGTCGGTCGGCCCCATCACGAGGTCATCGTCTTCGCGGAAGGGGATGCGGTCGCGCTTGCCATACACTTCCGAAGTCGACGTGATCAGCACGCGCTTGCGCTTCTTGGCGGCCAGTGACAGCACGATCTCCGTCCCGCGGATGTTGGTCTCGATGGTCTTCACGGGGCTTTCAACGATGAGGCGGACGCCGACCGCCGCCGCCATGTGGTAGATGACGTCACACAAATCCACTAGCTCGCTGGTGAGCTGATAGTTGATGATGGTGTTGAAGTAGTAAGTGAACTTCGGGTGCGTCTTGATGTGCTGAATGTTTTCGACGCTGCCCGTCGACAGGTCGTCGATGATGTACACCTCGTCGCCGCGCTCAAGGTGCTTCTCTGCCAGGTGTGATCCTATGAAGCCGGCTCCTCCGGTAATCAGAACTCTCATCGTATTCTCCTTCCGTTTGAACGTGCAGGCTGCGAGCCTTGGTAATGCCTGGCAGCCTGAAGGGCTTGACCTACTTAGCTCGGGGTCTCTTCGATTGCCTTCGTAAGCTTGCGCGCGTGGCGCTGATTGAATTTCGCCAGCCGTTCCGGGTGGCGACGGACAAGCGTTAGGTATTCCGCCGCGATCCGCTCGACCATCGTCTCGGCGCGGAATGCCGGGTCAACGCGGCGGCGGCCGGCTTCGCCCATTCGGCGACGCAGTTGCGGGTCACTCAACAGCTCCGAAATCGCCCGCGCCAATCCGGCGGCATCGCCCGGCTTCACGAGGTAGCCGGTCTCGTCGGGGATGACGACTTCGGGAGCGCCGTCTATGTCGAACGACACGCATGGCTTCCCCATCGCCAGGGCTTGCGGCAGCGCCCGCGCCAGCCCCTCGCGCAGCGACGTGTGCACCAGCACATCCATGGCCGAAAGCATCTCAGGAATGCGTTCGCGCGGGATGAGCCCGGCGAAGACAAAATTATCGAGAATGCCGAGCGAGCGGGCGCGGTTGCGCAGGTGGTCTTGAAGGATCCCGTCGCCGATCAGGAAGAAGCGCACCGTCGGGTGCTGCTTGACAATGGCCGGCGCGGCGTCGAGCAACTGGTCATGCCCTTTTAGCGGAAAGAGCCGCGCGATTTTTCCGACCACGAGCGCGTCGTCAGGGATGCCGAACTCCCTGCGAACGGCGAGCGGGTCCACGTCGGCCTTCAAGAACCAATCGAGTTCCATGCCGCTGTAGATGGTGCTGAATCGGTCGGCGGGGGCGATGCCGGCCTCTATGGCTTTCCGGCTGATGATGTCGGATACGCTGATGAAGTGGTCCGTCATCGGCGCGCATATCTTTTTCACGACGCGCCACAGCCGGTTCACTGCCCACGGCTGGTAGTCGTGAAAGACCAGGCTGTGAAGCGTGTGGACGACGAACGGCGTGCCCGCCAGCCACGCGGCGATGCGCCCGAGCACGCCGGCCTTTGACGAGTGCGTGTGGACGATGTGATAGCGGCCCTTGCGAATCAGGCGGTAGAGCTTCCACAGCGCCGCCGCGTCGTTGAGCGGACTGATGTTGCGGCCAAGCTCGGGGACGATGATGAGCTGCGTGGTCTGGCGAGCGCGCGCGAGCAGGTCGCCTTCCGGCCCGTTATCGATGCCGCTTGCGAGCGTCACCTCAAAGTCCGGCAGCCGGTCGAGTCCTTCGACCGACAGCAGCGTATTCTCTTGCGCCCCGCCGACGATCATCCGCGTGATGATGTGAAGGACGCGCAACGGTTCTGCGTTTGCCATGCTCGTCTGCCTACAGGTGGGCCACGACGATGTAGTCGCGGTCTAAATTGACCAGCTCGTAATCGGCCACGCCGGCGCCGGCAAGAATCTGCTCGACCCTTTCTTGCGAATACAGGAAGAGCGGACAGCCGAGCATCAGAAAGCGCAGGCGGCGCAGCGGCACCCGCCACTCTTTGGATTTCGGGAAGCTCATGATCATGGTCGAGCGCGTCATCTCGCGCATCCGCGAGATGATTGTCACCGGGTCGGCGACGTAGTCGAAGAAGCCCATCGCCGTGCAGGCGTCGAAGGACTCTCCCGCGACCGCTTCCGGGAAGCTGCCGACGCGGAACTCGCAACGGTCGGCCACGCCCAGCTTCTGCGCGTACGAGTCGGCCAGCTCAATCATCGCCGGCGCGAAATCAACGCCCAGCACTCGCGCCGCGCCAGCTTCCGCGTAGGCCAGACAGTAGCGCCCCGACCCGCAGCCCACGTCGAGGACCGTCTTGCCCGACAAGGGGTTGAGCGTTTCAAGCGTCAGATGAAAGCGCCTGCGCACGACGCCGCGCCAGCGGTCGTCAATCCAACGCGCCAGCGGACTTTTCTGATCTTCGTAGATGGCGTCGAAGCGACGCGCGTCAGCATGAAAATGGTCACGCACTTTTTGCTCTACTGACATGAAGCACCTCTCCCATCGGCTCAAAGCTAAAATCGTTCAACAGGCGACGCAGCCGGCTCTCGGTCGCGCGCAGGTTGAAGTAGTGTGTCAGCGCGATGCGTCGCGGCAACGCGATGCGCGGGTGATCGGGGTCAATCTCCCACGGGTGGATGTAGAACGCGAACGGGTGGCCCGCCCGGTTGATGGACCGCAGCGCCGCGCGCGATAGCGCATACGGGTAGATCCGAAAATAAGCGCCGCCGGCAACCGGGACGTTTCGACCGAGGACCCGGCAGGTGGATACGGGAAACTCCATCATGCTCTGCTCGGCGGCTTCGATCGGGTAAGGCCAGCGCGGCGCATCCTCGATGCCGTAGCGGTAGTTGAGCACGGGGAAGATGCTGGAGTCGTAACGTATGCCAAGCTCGGCGAGTATATCCAAAGCCCACAGCGATTCTTTAGTGATCGAGAAGAACGGGGCGCGGTGGCCGAGGACCTTCTGGCCGGTGAGGTCTTCGAGCCGCTTGACGGCCCGCGTCAACTCCTCGCGAAACAGTGGCGGGGTCTGTCGGTAGATGAACGAATGCGAATAGCCGTGAGTCGCAATCTCGTGCCCGGCGGCGGCAATCTCTTTAACGATGCCGGGCTGTTTCTCCGCCACATAGCCGAGGATGAAGAAGGTGGCGCGCGCCCCCGCGTCGTTGAACAGGCGCAGCAGCCGCTGACCCACGTCGACGATGCGGTCTTCGTAGCCGTCCCACTCGTTGTGCGGAATCTCTAGCCCTTGATACCAGTCCTCGAAGTCAACCGTTAGCGCGTTGGCGATTTGTGTCATACCTATTGCCTTTGATTTATTCAAACCCGTGATGCGCGGCGGCCTGCCCGGCGGGCGAGAAATCGCCTTCGACCATCTCGCAATGCCACATCTCCAGCATCAACAGGTTCCAGAGCTGAAACCCGTGATTCGCCCGCCGCTCGACATGCTCGCCGATCAACCGGCGAATCGTTTCGGGCTCGAAATACCCGCGCTCGGCCGCCTGCCGTGATAACAACGTGTCTTCGAGAAACTCGCGCAGGGAGCCGCGGAGCCAGTCGGCGACGGGCACGCCGAACCCCATCTTCGGGCGGTTCACGTTCTCAGGCGGGAGCAGGTCCGCGAAGGCGTGCTTCAGGATGTACTTCGATTGCCGCCCGCGCAGCTTCAAGTCTTCCGGCAGGCGCGCGGCGAATTCCATCACCTCGTGATCGAGAAACGGCGAGCGCGCTTCCAGGCTATTGGCCATCGACGTGATGTCCACTTTGACCAGCAGATCGTTGGGCAGGTAAGCGGCTACGTCGACAGCCATGGCCGCGTCCACGGCGCCACGGCAGCGGGCCTCCGCGAAAAGCGATTCCATCCAGGCAGACGGCCGCTGTTTGCCGAGCAGCGCGCGCATGTCGCCGCTGTAAAGGCTATGCTTCAGCGCTTCGCCGAAGTGGCCCGTGGACGAGCTGACCCATTCGCCGTAACGCTCAGACATGGGCCGCGTGGCGGCGGTCAGGAAGCGCTTTGCCCGTTGAGTGGGGTTCTTAACGTCGCGCCCGTCGGGCAACATGCGCGCCGCCACTCGCGCCAGCGCGGCAAAGCCGGGAAGGCGCTGCGTGCGCTCGGCAAGCCGGTTGGCGAAGTAACGGTCGTAACCGGCGAAGCTCTCATCGCCGCCATCGCCGTTCAGCGCGACGGTGACGTGCGAGCGCGTCACCTGCGATAGATAAAAGGTCGGCAGGGCCGAAGCGTCCGCGTATGGCTCGCCGAAATGGCGGACGAGTTTCGGCAGGACCGCCACCGCGTCAGGCTTGACGACGAACTCGTGATGGTCGGTGCCCCAGCGTTTGGCCACGCGCCTGGCGTGCGGCAATTCGTTATAGACTGCTTCTTCAAAGCCTATCGAGAAGGTCTTCACGGGCCTGGCCGACAGCCCGGCCATCAGCCCCACGATGATGCTTGAGTCGATGCCGCCGGAAAGAAACGCGCCGAGCGGCACGTCGCTGATCATGCGCAGCCGCACGGCTTCCGTGAGCTTTTCGCGCAACGCCGCTGACGCATCCTCGCGGCTCAGGCGGGCCTTCGGCTCATAGTCGAGAGACCAGTAACGCTCGACGTTCAACAGCGGACGCCCGGCAGAGAGGTCCAGCGTCAGGTAATGCGCGGGCGGTAATTTGAAGACGTTCTCGAACGCCGTGTAAGGCGCAGGCACGTAGCCCCACGACAGGTATGCGTCCAGCGCCGCGAGATTGACTCGGCGCGGCACCTGCGGCGCGGCGAGCAGCCCTTGCAGCTCGGAGGCGAACAAGAAGCCGCCGCCGGCCTGCGTGTAGAAGAGCGGCTTCTTGCCTGCGCGGTCGCGGGCGATGAAGAGCCGCCGCCGCGCCGCGTCCCAGATGGCGAAGGCAAACATGCCGCGCAGACGGCTCAGGCAATCGGCCCCCCACTGCTCGTAGGCGTGGACGATGACTTCGGTGTCGGTGCGGCTGCGGAATTGATGGCCCGCCTGCTCAAGCTCGTGTTTCAGTTGTTGGAAGTTATAGATCTCTCCGTTGAACGTGATCCAGACGTTGCCGGCTTCATTCGAGAGCGGGTTGCGCCCGGCGTCGGAAAGGTCAATGATGGCCAGCCGCCGGTGGCCGAGCGCGCAGACCTCATCCGACCAGACTCCCCAATCGTCGGGGCCGCGATGGCGCATCGCTTCAGTCATCAATCTGACGCGAGGTTCGAGGTTGGCTCCCGGCTCAGAAACGATTCCGGCAATTCCGCACATCTAGGTTTCAGCCTTACTCTTCGGTGATCGGGTGAGCGGTTGACTTATGGGCGCTGAGCGATGGCGAGCGGCGGCACGCTGGCCTTCGCCCTGCGCGCGATGAGCTTGCGGATGGCTTTTCGTTCGAGGCCAACCACCGCGAACATAATCAGCCAGGGAAGAAGCTGCGCGCGTTGTCGAAACACCAGGCCGACGTTTGCGAACATGAGGCTGTAGAGAAAGCCCAGCCCGAAAAGGAAAAACAGCATCGGCAAGATGTCGCCGAACCGTTTGCGGATTAAATGCCAGAAGCCGGGCGCGACTCCCCTGAAGAAGAGCCACCACCAGACCAGCAGTTCCGGCAGGGTCAGCGCCATGCGCAAGCTCGCCCCGCCCAGCTCCCACGGGAAGGGCGCAAGCAGCAGGTGCGCCGCGCCAACCCCAAGCGACATGCTGAACCCTCCCGGCGTATTCAAATCGTAGCTTGACTCGACGCCTGACCCCGAGGTTTTCGCCGTGTAGGTCTTGAAGTTCTGTACGTACTTTAAATCGAACTTCTCAAATTCAGTCTCGTGTTTGGCCATAAACCCGAAGAACACAGCGCTGCCGATGAACGCGGCGAGAATGATCAAGCCGGGAACGATTGTAATCTTGCGCCTCCCCAGGTGCGGCACAAACAGCGCCAGCCCCACGGCGGCAGCGGCAATGTAGGCGGCATAAAAACGAAAAGGGATGATCAACAGAATGGAGGCGGCGGCCAGAAAGATGTACTTGATTGAGAAGCCCGCCGTCCTCAACTGTATGCACGCATACAGGGCGATGATTTCGAGCATGATGACGACAGGCTCTTTGATGGTCTGGGCGGACCAGATTAACATCGAAGGCAACAGGCAGAGCCACCAGCCGACGCGCACCGCTACCCATTCAGAGAAAAGCGTACGGGCCGTGCGGTACGCAAAGACGACGCCCAGCCCGCCGAAGAAACAGTTCAGCGCGGCGGCAGGCAGGCGGGCCGGCACGCCTGTAAAATAAAAGAAGGTGCCCAGCAGATAATAGTAGCCCTTGTCGTGCAGGAAGTAGGCGTCGGCCAAAATTGCCGGCAACTCAAATATGCCGACCCCGCGTTTCGCCCAGTCAGAAAAGAAGGCCGAGCCGACGAGCCAGCCGCTGGAGTCTTCGTCGCCTATGACTTGAACCACCCCGAACTGATCTTTCCAGCACATTGGGATCCTAAGCTTAGAATTCCACGTGGACAAGTTGTCGCG
>JADMIO011251639.1_pt1 | contig 58557 bp, 44 predicted proteins | sample 8958161 | NCBI WGS metagenome assembly JADMIO01 (sample SAMN16585339, study PRJNA669376) | soil metagenome | isolation source: Crop rotation soil | place: USA: Cullars Rotation, Alabama | collected 2011
CGCTGCCGCCGGGCAACAACAGTTTCAGCAATCCCTATCGGCCGAATTTCCTCGGTGACTGCTGCCACAAGGGAGAGAACACGAAGGCGCCGGAATATGTCTTGAGACCGTAACAAAAAAACGTGCGGCGGGCGGCCCTCGACGGCCGCGGGAGGATGACGTGACACGACGAACCAGTGTGGTTGTCTTGGCAGTCGGCGCGATCTGGGCAGCGCTCGCTCCTTCAGGGGCATCGGCGCAGCAGGCGACCGCCAGCGGTATCGCCGGCGTGGTCAGGGATACGTCGGGGGCGGTGCTGCCCGGAGTAACGGTCGAAGCCAGCAGTCCGGCGCTCATCGAGCGCGTGCGCAGCGTGGTCAGCGACGGCGAGGGCCGTTTCAACATCGTCGATCTGCGGCCCGGGTCGTACGCGGTCACCTTCACTCTCACCGGGTTCAATACGGTCAAGCGCGAGGGCGTTGAATTGCCGTCGGGATTCACGGCGACGGTGAACGTGGAACTGCAGGTCGGCGCGGTCACGGAGACGATCACCGTGAGCGGCGAGGCGCCGCTGGTCGATACGCGCAACGCCAGGAAGCAGACCGTGGTGTCGAGCGATCTGCTCAACGTTCTGCCCAGCAGCGTGAAGAACCTGAACAACCTGGTGGCGCTCACGCCCGGCTTCCGCGGCAACGAGGGGTTCGACGTCACCGGCGCGTACGCTGGTCAGATCGGCGGCACCTATCACGGCAAGGGCGGCACCAACGTGCAGTTCGACGGGATGGGGATTCAGCATTCGGGAGGCAATCAGGGCTATAACGCGAACGCGGAGACGGTGACCGAGCTGGTCATGTCGACGACCGGCATCTCAGCCGACAGCAACGCCGACGGCGCCATCGTCAACATGATTCCGAGAGAGGGCGGCAACCGGTTCAGCGGCGGCAGTAATGGCCTCTTCGCGAACAAGAGCCTGATGAGCGACAACCTGAGCGACGATCTGAAGGCGCGCGGCCTGAAGAGCGTCAACCGCCTCAATTACATCTACGATTCGGGCGTGACGCTGGGTGGCCCGATCAAGAAGGACCTGCTCTGGTTCTTCGGTTCGTTCCGCGAATGGGGGAACGAACGGCAGGCGGCCAACAAGTTCTACAACATCTATCAGGGCACGGCGGAGTGGTACAAGTACGCGCCCGACCTGAGCCGGCCCGGCTTCGCGAAGGAGTGGTACGAGTCGAAGGCGCTGCGTCTGACATGGAAAGCGTCGGAGCGAAGCAAGTTCAACTTCTTCGCCGATCCGCAGCGCGATTGCCATTGCCCCGCCTTAACTGCGAGCGGATCGTTGAACGCGCCCGAGGCCTTCTTCAGCTATAAGCTGCACCCGGCCGGCCTGTACCAGGCGACCTGGAACGCGCCGATCACCAATCGGCTGCTCTTCGAAGCGGGCATCTCACGCGCCGACGGCAGCTGGCCCACTTATCGCCAGCCCGAGGTGACCGTCAACGACGTCTCCGTGTTCGAGCAGTCGACCGGTATCCGCTACAACTCAGGCACCGCCACTTCTCCCATCACCTACAGCCCGACGCAGGCGGTGCCTCGTCTGAGCCAGCGCTTTTCGGCGTCGTACGTCACCGGCGGACACGCGGTGAAAGCCGGCTTCCAGCTCGAGGAAACCTACCTTCGCCAGTCGTTCGAAGTCGGGAACACCAACGTCGACTACGTCTTCAGCAATGGCATACCGGTCAGCTTGAATCAGTGGGCGACGCCGTACGAACTGAGCGCACAGAACAAGGATTTCGGTTTCTTCGTGCAGGACCAGTGGACGGTCAAGCGGCTGGTCGTGACATACGGCGTGCGCTACGAGTACTACAGCGGTTACATTCCGCCCCAGAGCACTCCCGCAACTCCCAACGGCTGGGTGCCCGCGCGGACCTTCGATGCGGTAAGCAACGTGCCGCTCTGGAGAGACATCGATCCGCGTTTCGGGGCGGCGTACGATCTGTTCGGGGACGGACGCACGGCGGTGAAAGTCGCTCTGGGCCGCTATGTGTCGAAAGCATCGTACGGGAGCGTCACGCTGGCCAACAACCCGGTACAAGCCTCCGTCAATACGGTGAATCGCACCTGGAGCGACGCGAACGGAAACTTCATCCCTGATTGCGATTTGTCGAATCGCGGCGTGAACGGCGAGTGCGGTCCGCTGGCGAACCAGAACTTCGGCGGGTTGAACGTGACGACGCACTACGCCGACGACGCGATCAATGCATTCGGGGCGCGCGGCTACAACTGGGATTTCACCACCGAAATCCAGCACCAGCTGCGGCCCGGGGTGTCGATCACCGGCGGCTACTACCGGAACTGGTTCGGTAACTTCCTCGTCACGGACAACACGCTGGTGACCGCGGCCGACTTCAGCCCCTTCTGCGTGACGGCGCCGCTCGACAGCCGACTGCCCGGCGGCGGCGGCTACCCGATCTGCGGCCTCTACGATGTCACCCCCGCCAAGTTCGGACAGGTCAACAGCGTTGTCACCCAATCCGACAACTTCGGGAAGCTGCGCCGCGTCAACGACTTCTTCAACGTCACGATGAACGCGCGGCTCGGCCCGAGCCTTCTGCTCGGCGGCGGCGTGGATACGGGCCGCAGCGTGAACGATGCCTGCTTCAATGTCGACTCGCCTGGCGCGACGACGGCTGGCCTTCCCGGCAACCTCGTCGGGCTCACTGCCGGTGTGCTCTCGACCCCGACGCCGTTCACGAACACGACGATCAACGGCCAATCGATTTGCCGGATCGTAACGCCATTCAGAGGCCAGACGCAGTACAAGGGCTACATCACCTATCCGTTCCCGCACGACGTGGTGGTCAGCGCCGTGTTCCAGAACATCTCGGGCCCGACCATCACGGCGAGCTATGCGGCGTCGAACGATCAGATCGCTTCGTCTCTCGGCCGCAATCTCGCGGCGTGCGGCGCCCGGCCGGTGTGCACCTCGACGGCGACGATTCCGCTCATCGCGCCGCAGACAATGTTCGACGACCGGCTGACGCGGCTGGATCTGCGCGTGGCCAAGCGGTTCAACATCAATCAGCGGGTCCGGCTGCAGGGCAATTTCAACATCTACAATGTCTTCAATGGCAGCGCGAGCTCGACGCTCAATACCAATTACGGTCCGCTGTGGCTGCAGCCGTCGCTCTTGCAGGATGGCCGCATGGTGCAGTTCAGCGCGAATCTGACGTTCTAGCGGGCCTCCGACCCTGACGGGCCTCGGCCCGCTATAGTTCACTCGCGGACCCCGAACCTCGACCGAGGTTCGGGGCCCGGGGGTTTACGCGGTCTTTCGGCCGATACTCTATCGTTCGCTTTCGCCCGGGACTTGATGCGGCCAGTCAGTTGCGGGCTCACGAGAGCTGGCCGCTGCATCGCGGCCGCCGAAGATGGTCATGATTGGGATGGTGTAAACCGGATGTTCCGAGCATTTTGCAATCTGCCGCCTCGACTCGCGGTCGGAGCGCTGGCCGGCCTCGTGGTGCTGTCCCGTGTGGCGCCGGTGAGCTCTCAATCGCCGCGCTCGACCATGACCGTGCTGTACGAAGGAGCGCGACTGATCCCTGGCGACGGCAGTCCGGCCATCGAGAGCTCGGCGTTTCTCGTGGAAGGCGCCAGGATTGCGCGCGTTGGGAAGAAGGGTGAGATCGCGCTGCCTGCCGGTGCGCGGCGCTCCGATCTCTCGGGTAAGACCGTGATGCCGACGATTGTCAACGCGCACGGGCACCCGGGCTTCCAGCGAGGTCTCACTTACACGGCCGACAATTTCACGAAGGAGACGATCGTCGACGACCTGAACCGCGCCCTGTATTTCGGCGTGGCGGCGGTGCAGTCCCAGGGCATCGAAAAGGGCGACGTCACCTATCAGGTACGAGCCGAGCAGGAAGCTGGCCGGCTCGGCGGCGCGCGCCTTCATATTGCGGGCCGCGGCATCGGGGCGCCCAATGCGGGACCGGGAGGCGCCGCCTATGCGGGAATCGCGTACGAGGTGACCACCGAAGATCAGATCCGCAAGGCCGTGCAGGAGCTCGCCGCGAAGAAGGTGAACCTGATCAAGATCTGGGTCGACGATCGCAACGGCCGCGCCCCTCGCCTTTCGCCTGCCCTGTTCAAGGCCGCCATCGATGAAGGGCACAAGCACGGCTTGCAGGTGAACGCGCACGTCTTCTACTACTCCGACGCCGTCGAGCTCGTGAATGCCGGCATCGACAGCCTGGTGCACATGGTGCGCGACAAGGAAATGGACGATGCCCTTGTCGCTTCGGTGGTGCAGCACAACGTCTACGTGCAGCCGAATCTGAGCCCGGAATGGAGCACATATACCGGCATGCCCCACTGGCTGCAGGACGGGGACCCGCTCATGAAGCTGCTGCAGGAATCGACGCCGCCGGCGGTCATTGCGCGGATGAAGAAGACGTTCGGCGGGCGCGACGCGGCCAGCGTCGAACGCACGCGCGCCCAGTACGCGATCCTCGAACACAGCCTGGCCCGTCTGGCCCGGGCGAACGCGCGCATCACGCTCGGATCCGACACGGGCCTCGAGGATCACCTTTTCGGCATGTCCGAACAGCACGAGCTCGAGAGCATGGCCAAGGCAGGGATGACGCCGATGCAGGTGATCGTCGCTGCCACCAGCCGTCCGGCCGAGTACATGAAGCTCTCGACGATGGGTGTGCTGGCGGCGGGGAAAGATGCCGACTTCCTGGTGCTCGACGCCAACCCGCTCGACGACATCACGAATACGCAGCGGATCGCGAGCGTCTACGTGAACGGCGCCGAGGTCGACCGTCGAGCGCTGCGGCCGGGGCTGACGAAGTAGTTGCTGGAGTGTCCGCTCGATTTGTAAAGCGGGCCGCTCCGTAGTCGCGGCCCGAAATCCTGCTCGATACACAACCGGGTGATACTTTCGTTTGCCGCTGATACAGGACAACCAGCGAAACGACGACGGCCATTTACCGCGAGAAAGGTTGATTCCGATGGTCCCTGGACGCCTCCGCATGCTGACGGCGGTCACCGCGGCCCTTCTCGCGCCGGCGCTCATGGCTGCCCAGACAGCCACGGTTCGCAGCACTCGATCGCGTCCGGTTCAGAATCCGCGGGACCTCAGCGGCACCTGGACGAACGCCACCATGACGCCGCTCGAGCGCCCGGCTGAATTCGCCGGCAAAGCGTTCTTCACCGAAGCAGAGGCGGTGGCCTACGAAACGCAGATGCGGCAGCGCAACGACGCCGACCGCCGCGACAGCAACGCCGACGCCGACCTTGCGGTTGGATACAACGCCGCCTGGTGGGATCGCGGCACGACCATCGTGCCGACCAGACGCACGTCGCTCATCGTCGATCCGGCCGACGGCCGAGTTCCGCCATTGACGCCGGAGGCGCAAAGGAAAGCCGCCGCACGCGCGGAGACCCGACGGCTGCACCCCGCCGACGGTCCGGAAAGCACCTCGCTGGCCGATCGCTGCATCGTCCGCGGCACGGCCGGACCGCCGATGCTGCCGGCCGGCTACAACAACAACTACGAGATCGTGCAGACGGCGGATCATGTCGCGATCATCGTCGAGATGATTCACGACGTGCGCATGATTCCTCTCGACGGCCGTCCGCATCTGTCGGCGAAGATCCGGCAGTGGACCGGCGACCCGCGCGGGCGATGGGAGGGCAATACGCTCGTCGTCGAAACCACGAACTTCACGGACCGGACGAACTTCAGGGGATCCGGCGAGCATCTGCGCGTCGTCGAGCGGTTCACGCGCAGCGACGAAGACACCCTGCTCTACCAGTTCACTGTCGACGATCCGCAGTCGTTCACGAGACCGTGGGCGGGCGAACTGCCGATGAAGAAGGCCGATGGCGCAGTGTTCGAGTACGCGTGCCACGAGGGGAACTATTCGATGGAGAATACGCTGAGTACCGTCCGCGACGAGGAGCAGGCGCACCACTGAAGCGAGTCAGCGCCAGCCTCGCGGTCGTGAAACAGATGATTTTTTGAGGAGGACCTGTGCGAATCGCTTCCCCGATGACGGCTGTCTGGGCTCTGTATCTCCTCTCGAACGCGGCATCCGCCGCCGCCCAGACTGATTTCTTCCCCATGGTCGACCACGTGCATCTGGCGGCCCCCGATCAGGTCAAGGCAGTCGAGTGGTATCACCAGCATTTCGGCGGCGAGCCGATGACCGAGGGGACCGACCGGTTGAGGTTCGGAGAAACGCGTCTGGTCTTCCAGAAGGCCGCTGCGCCGCAGCCGAGCGCCGGAAGCGTGCTGGATCACATCGGCTTCTCCGTCGCGGACCTGGATGCAACGATGAGGCAGTTGGCGGCAGATGGCGTGAAGATTACGTCCCCGGTGCGCGAGGTGCCGAACCTGTTCAAGATCGCTTTCATCGAAGACCCGTGGGGCACCCGGATCGAGGTCGTGCAGGATCCGCAGAAGTTGGGCCTGCACCACATTCATCTCCGCGCACCCGATCCGGCCGCCGCGCTGGCGTGGTATGGCGCGAAATTCGGAGGTCTGCCCGGGAAACTCAAAGGCCAGATGGACGGGGTCAATTACAACGGTGTCTGGCTGCTCGCAGCGAAGGGCGACACTGTTCCGAGCGCGGGCCACGCGATCGACCACATCGGCTTTCGACCGATAAATCTCGACACCACAATCGCAAAGCTGAAAACCGACAGCGTGAAAGTGACGGCCGAGCCGCGCGCGCTCACGCTGGCCAGCGGCACGTCGATGCACATTGCCTTCATCGAAGGCATCGACGGGGTCCGTATCGAGTTGGTGCAGCGTTAAGAGAGCGGGAGCGGTTGGCATGGAACGACCGCTCCCGCTGCTCTCGCGCCCGCCTCACGTTTCCCTTTCCGCTCTCAACCAGATCATCGTTGACGGCTGCCCCAAGCACCGGGCTGTCGGCCTCAGTCAGGTAAGCCCGCTATGACTGTGTGACCGGCAGGGGCTGCAACCCGAACCGCTCTTCCTCAGGAGGGTTGGGTCTGTGTGGGTTCGCGCCTTTTTGAGCTCGAGTGCTCGATATATTGTTGTTTTATCGGTCTTACTTTAGATAAGATAGACGGCATGGCGCCGGCCGATTTTGGAACGCTGCCCCGAAAAGAAAAGCTCATCCTGGAACTGCTTGCCTCCGACGGGCCGACGTATGGCCTGTCGCTCGTGGAGCGCGCCGGCGGCGCCCTGAAGCGCGGCACCGTATATGTGACCCTGGGCCGAATGGAGGCCAAAGGACTGGTGGAATCGGTGCAGGAGCCGCTTGCTCCGGGCGCGATCGGCTTGCCGCGGCGAATCTATCGTCCCACCGCGTTCGGTCTGCGCGTGCTGCGCGCCTGGAATACATTCACACGCGAACTGGCCTGGGAGTGACATCATGAACCGACCCGCCGACCAGCCTCGTATGCCAGGCCGGACTTTTCTGAAGATCGCGCCGCTGCTCTTCAACCAACAGTTCATTGCTGCAGTGGTGCAGCCGACGATCGCCGACTTCCAGTCCGAGTTCGCGGCGGCTGGAACCAGCCGTATGAAGCGCTTCTTCGTGAGATGGCGTGGGTATCGTGCGGTCTGGATGGTGACGCTCGCCGCGCCGTTCGCCTCGTGGGCCGCCGCGCCTGAATCTCAGACGGCGTTGGCCTCGACCCCGGTCGCGGGACTGCTGGTGGTCGCCTCGATCACGCTGGCCTTCCTGGCCCTTACGAGGGCGATGCTCGGCGGGTCGGGCGCAATCGTCACCGCGGCCGGATCGTTGATGGCGATCCTGATCCATGCGTGGTACGAGCGGCATCCCACCGCCACGCCCGCTCCGAGCGACCAGGCCTGGCGGCCGCCCCAGATCAACTTCTCGTCGACGGAAGTCGCCGGCAATATCGGCGGCCTCATCTTCGTGATTGGCAGCCTCCTGATCGTGTCCATTGGTCTGCCCTCGGTGCTCTGGTTCCTGTCAGCGGGGAGCGTCGCCGGCTGTCTCCTCGCGTGGCGGCTCGCCGCGTGGCATTCGCGCCATCCGAAGTGGGGCTTGCCAGAGAATCGAATCGTGTTGCGCTAAGGTGTCGCCAGACTCGCAACCGCGGCGGCGCCGGCACGCTGCCACCCTGTCGAAGGCAGCCGTCGACGCTAGCGTGGAGTTGCAACCGGGACGGTTGCGGAATAGCCAGCGCCGCCGTCGCCGTCCCAGTCTTTCTCGATCCCATGGCCGCGCGCGGCGTCGCCGTGCATCGGCGTCAGGAAGCCGAGGAGGCAGCCGTTCGAGCCGTCTCTCAGAAGATGGCAGCGAACCTTGATCGGATCGCCCGGCCGCACGTCTTCGCGCTTGATGCCGACCTTGAGCAGCCCCGACGGCCCGGTCGCTTCGAGCGCCCACGTGGTGACTTCGCCCTTGGCATCCTTCACATCCATGTAGACCCAGGAGTGCGGCACGAGCAGGTGGAGCTCCTTGACGGTCCCCTCCATCGCGGTCCAATGGGCGACGTCGTAGTTGCCGTGCGAGTGATGCGCGCGAATCGGCATCACGGCCACCACGGCGCACAGGACGGCAAGACCAACGGATCTGGCGAACATCATTCCCTCCTTCAACAGGTCTGTCGGTGCGGAGAACTCAACTCGGTTCGCTTCCGGATGGCGCAGCAACGCCTCCAGATTCAAGGGCGCTCGAACTATTTCGGCGGCGTCGCAGGCGGCGGCGGACCGTTGCGCGGCGGCGGCGGCGCTGGAAACTTCCAGGTCTCCGAATAGCCGGTGGTGTACAGGGCCCGGTAGCGGATCGGTTTGCCCTCCTCGTCGAGGAACAGCATCGATTGCTGGAAGAGCCCGGGAGCGGGCGCGCCCTTCGGCACCGTCCCTTCGAGAATGTACAACCGGGTGCCGTGACGGTAGATCGCGACGAACGTCTTGGAACTGTCCGCGTTCAGCAGCTGGAGCCGTTGTCCCTCGACGTTGTCGGTGACGGCCCATGCGAAATAGGTGACTTTGGCGTTGCGCTGGATGAAGCGCCAGGCGGCGTTGACGATGGAGCCTTGCACGTCGCCGCGCCAATCGTTCTGGCAGGCGTCGCTCTCACCACCGTCCTTCTTGCACTGTGCCGCTCGCGCGGTGTGAATCTTTTCGGCGTCCGCGTAGTCGACCACGGTGACCGAATAGCGGCTTTGTCCGCTCTCGGCGCTGTAGACGCGCCCGGGCAGCGAGATGTTGAACTCGGTCGTGTAGGAAATCTCCTGCACCTTCGGTTCGGTGGGAAAGTTCACGCCGAAGAGGTCGGCTTTGCTCGCGTACTGAATCCACTCCTGCGCGAGGGAAGGCCGGGACACCGACAGGAGCAGTGCTGACACGACCAACGTCCTGCGCATAAGTTGCCCTCCTTCAGACCGGGGTCGTCCGCTCAGGCGAATACTGCCAGAGGCCGACGGCGGACGCACAGAGTTTTTTCGTAAGCCATCACTGACAGCGGGCGGCGCCGCTGCCTTCCGCGCCACCCTTGTCGCGATACACCTTGTGGCAGTTTGCGCAGGCGTCGTTGAGCTTTTCGGCGACTTCGGCGAACGCCTCGAAGTTTCGCGTCAGCGACGTGCGGTGCGCGAGCTTGCCTGCGTCCACCAGGTTCGCGACGAATTCCTTCCAGTCGGCGCGATCCACCGGAACCGCCCTGCCGTTCTGGCAGCGCCGGCCCGGCGTGAGCAGCAGGGGTGCCGATTCGGTCAACGCGATGGCCGCCTGATCCACCGCCAGCCAGCCCCCGTATACCGTGGAACCCCACTCGACGTAATCGAAGGGGACGGCGGCCGTCGCCTTTTTCGGCTGCTTGCCAGGGTCCTTCACCTGCAGATTGAAGATGATGTTCGAATTGGGGAAGGCGATCGCCCGCATCAGCTCGGCAAGATTCCCTTCCGGCGGCGGCAGCGAGGGACCTGCCGACGTCGGCGCTCTGACCGACGCCGGCGCCGGCCGTGGGGTCGGGAATGCGGTCTGCGCCAGCGACGCCTCGCTCAATTCGGCCTGACCGGCTGGGAATTTACCGGCCTGCAGGATGAGCGCCGTCAACTCGGTCGCCTGCGCGCGAGTGAGCGTTGCCGGCAGGTTGAACGGCATCGTCTTCTGAATCTTGTCGACGAGGCCCACCAGCGGGCGGGCACTCCAGTTCGCCAGGAAGCTGTCGCCGACCAGCGGCGGTCCACTGGTGCCGTCCATGGCGGCGCCGTGACACTCGGCGCACTGCGCTCGATACAGCTCCTGACCTCGAGCCGCTTGCGCAGCTGAGTACACGCCATCGACGACGGATCGCAACTGGCCGGCGCCGCCCGTCGTCGCAAAAGAGGCTGTCATCGCGGCGGTGGAAAACACCGCGATCGCCGTGCGGCAACGGCGCAGCCTCCAATACATCTGCGGCATGGTCGACCTCCTGCCTCGATGCTGCGTTGCGGCACCTGGCAAATTCGTGGCTACTCTATGGCGGACCGCACCCCGTGGCAAGCGGGAACCGCCGTGTCCTCGTGAGGAGGACGACGAACGTCGGTTCCGCCGTTGGGAGGCGTTCGGCGGGCGCAGGAGGCAATTCCGAGCCGGGGGCGTCGCAGATTCGGGATTGCGCGCGGCGCGTCCGGTGGCAGAATTCCATCGGTGATTCTCTCAGCCGCGGGCGGTTTGGTTCGCTCACTACATCGTGGTCGATTCGACTTCCAGGCGCGCGAGATGCTGTGGGGCAGACGTTCGAGCGAGTTCACCCATGCGATCGAGTCCTCCTGTCGTCTGGCGCGCAGGTCGCACGCATGACGAGCCCGCTCGGTCGCAGACGATTCCTCCAGCTGGCGGCGGCGCCGGCGGTGCGCGCCGGCTTCGTGCAGCCATCGCCCGATCGCGGCGCCGGTGTCGTGATCATCGTCGGCGCCGGTCTGGCTGGATTGCGGGCGGCCGACATCCTCCGCAAAGCGGGCCGCCGCGTCGTGGTGCTCGAGGCGCGTGACCGTCCCGGCGGCCGCGTGCTCACGGTGCGCACGCCGTTCGATGATGGGCTGCATGGTGAGGCGGGACCGATTCGAATTGCCGGCGCGCATCAGGCGGTGCTGCGGGCGGCGCGTTCGTTCGGCCTGACGTTGACGCCGTTCGAAACCTCGCAGGGCTCGGCTGTCGTCGCGATGGGAGGACGGCGCGCCACCGCGGCCGAGGCGGCGCGCGGCGCGCTGACGCCCGACCTGCAGCCCGACGATCGAGGCCGTGAGCAATGGTCGCTGCTGGATCACTATGTCGGCGAATTGCCGGCGGATCTGGCGGAGCCTTCGGCAGGAACGGCGGCGCTGGCGCGCTGGCAGCCGTACGATCGTGTGACCTGGCCCGAGTTCCTGCGCTCCCGCGGCGCCTCGCCGGCGGCGATCGCGCTGATGACGGTCGGCGGAGACGCCCGCGATCTCTCGGCGCTCTATGTCCTGCGGCAATTCGCCATGCTGCGGCACTCGACGCAGCGTTACAAGATTCGCGACGGCATGGATCGCCTGCCGCAGGCCATGGCGGCGGCGCTTGGCGATCTGGTGCGCTACAAGGCGCCGGTCGTGCGCGTCGCACGAGAGGCCGAGCGCGCCGGCGTCCGTTTCCGCGTCGACTATCAAGCGGGCGCCCGCATCGAAAGCCAGCGGGCGAGCCGCGTCGTCTTCACGGTGCCGTGTGCCATGCTGCGGGACATCGAGATCGTGCCGCGGCTGCCGCGAGTGAAAGAGCAGGCAATCGCGCAGCTGACCTCTTATGCGGCCAGCCGGTTTCTGCTGCAGGCGCGCAGCCGCTTCTGGCGCGCCGATGGATTGAGCGGCTCGGCTCGTACCGATCGGGCGACAGAGATCTGGGACTCGACGTACGACCAGCCCTCGAGCGCGCGGGGCGTGCTCGGCGCCTCGGTGGGAGGAGAGCCTGGCCGTCCGCTTCGGGACCTGCCGTTGGAAGACAGCCTGAGGTTCGGCATCGGACTCGTGGCGGAGGCGTTTCCGGCCATCCGGCAGCAGTTCGAAAAGGGCTACGTGCAGCGCTGGGCCCTGGAGCCGTGGTCCCGCGGCGCATTCGCTGTGTTCAAACCGGGCGAGATGAGTACACTCATGCCGGTCATCGCACGCGCGGAGGGCGGGCTGCACTTCGCCGGAGAGCACACCTCGCCGTGGACGGGATGGATGGAGGGGGCGCTACAGTCGGCCGAACGGGTGGCGCGGGAGGTTCTGGACGCATGATCACGGTACTGCTCATCCTGCACGGATTGCTGGCAGTCGCCCTGCTTGGCGCCATCACGCACCAGGCGTGGAGCGTCGTGCCGCGCCGTGCTGTCACCGCGGGGTCGCCGACCTTCGTCGAACGCTTTCAACGGGTGAACAGCGGCGCCTACTCGAACGCCATCGTCGTGCTGTTCCTCATCACGGCGCTCGGCGGCGGCCTGTTGTATCCGCAGTACCGGCTCGACGTGCGGACGGCGCTCGAGGATCTGCAGCTGCGGGCGGCCAACGGCGTCTTCGAGATCAAAGAGCATCTCGTCGCCATCGGGCTGGGGCTGCTGCCGACCTACTGGTTCTTCTGGAAAGCGCCGCTGGCCCTCGAGGACGCGTCGACGCGGCGATATCTGACGTGGCTGCTGGCCTTCATCGTCTGGTGGAGCTTTCTGGTGGGCCACGTCCTGAACAACATCAAGGGGCTCCTGCCGTGAGACCATCGAGCAGACAGCCGTCGGTCGAAATCTTCTCGATGCTGTTCGGCATCGTCTATCTGACGGCGTTCTACCTGGACTGGTCGCCGTTCCGGTATTACCCGGAAACGCGAGCCTTCCATCTCAAGGCGACGCCGCAGGACGGTCCCGCGATCCTGTGGTACGGCTGGGTGGCGAGCGGAGTGTTCGGCGCCGCGGTGCTGGCGTTGCTCGTGCCGCGGACGCTTGCCGACCGCCTTCGACCAGGTTGGGCCTGGTTCGTACCGCTGGTCATCGTCGTCCTGTTGCTTATCTACGAGCGGCGCTGGTTCGTGTAGGATGAATCGTGAGGAGGGAGCCATGAAGCGAGAGTCGGCATTCCGCACCGCAGCCATTCTCGGGTTCCTCTTGATCGCGTCGGCCAGCCTCTGGGCCAATGGCGAGGAGTTCTTCGCGCCGGCGCAGGACGGCAAAACGGATCTCGTTTACTTCGGCCGCATCAAGGACAGTCGCACGGGCCGTTCGGTGACCGACTCGGTCTATTTCCTCATCACCGACAAGTCGACCGGACTCAGCTTCCAGTTCACGAGCGACAAGCCCGGGCACTATCGCAGTCCGGACGTCGGCGCGGCCATCAAGGGCATCGGCGAGAAAGTCAACGTCGATGCGTTCGAGATGAGCACCATCGTGGCTGGTTACAAGAACGCGAAGATCAGCAGACTGCCGCGCAAAGCTGAAGGCGTCGTCGAGCTCGAGGTCAGACTGGAGCCGGTGGCGCCGCCGGAAGTCACCACCGCCGGATTCGGCGCCGGAGGTCTTCAGTTCGGTCCCGGCACCTGGATAGTGTTGATCGCCTGTCTGGCCGTGCTCGTCACCGTAAAGGTGGTGCGAACATCAGGCCGCCTTGGGACGACAAAGCATTGAGTCCACGCGGCAGCTTGATCGGGCTGGCCATCCCGACGTTTCGCTCGTAGATCTCTCCGTAGTTACCGAGGCTCCTGATCGTGGTGGCTGCCCAGGACTCGTCGAGGCCGAGCGCCTTTCCATTGCCCGGGATCACGCCGAGGAGACGTTTCACGTCGGAGTCAGCGTCGGCGCTGCTCATCAGCGAGTCCACGTTCGTGGACGTCACGCCCAATTCTTCGGCGGTGACGAGCGCGAAGATCGTCCAGCGAAGGATGTCGAAGAGATCGACGTCGGAGGCGCGCACGAGCTGCGCCAGCGGCTCTTTCGAGATCTGATCTCCGAGTATCGTGAAGTCGGCCGGCTGCGGGAATCCGCTGCGCAGCGAGCCGAGCTCTGACACATCGGCCGAGAACGCGTCGCAGCGGCCGGCCGCGAGCTCGCCTTCCGCCTGTTCGAGCTGGACGAGCACCTTCCGCAGCGTCAGCTGATGCGCCCTGAAGTAAGCCGTCAGGCGGGCTTCGTTGAGTCCGCCGGGCGCCACGCAGATGGGCCGGCCGCTCAGTTGATCCGGGTGGCCGGCCGTTATCGTCCGCGGCAGCAGGAATCCCTGGCCGTCATAGAACATTACCGGCCCGAACAGCAGTCCGAGTCCTTCGCGCTGCAGCGACCAGGTCAGACGCCGCGACACCAGATCGACGTCGGCGTTCTTCTGAAACTGATCGACTGTCGCCGCGGCATCGAAGCGCACCGCGTCGGCCGTCCCGAGGATGGCGGCCGCGACGGCGCGGCAGATGTCGACGTCGAGGCCGCGGTAGCGGCCCGAGGCGTCCAGCTGGGCGAAGCCGGCGACACCTGGCGACACGCCGCACACGAGCGTGCCACGCTGTCTGATGCGCGCGACCCTGGAGGGAATGGCGCCCCGCCCGCAATCGATCGAGACGAGGGCCGCCGCGACGCCGAAGACGAGGGCGAGAGTCAGGAGCCGGCCTGGACGGGAAAACTTGCGGCGGCTGCCCGGCAGATTGGCAGCAGGGCAGGCGGTTCCGGGGAATCGCCGGGGTGTGCCGTGCGGGGCAGTTGACAAGACAATTTCCGCGGAATTACCGTGCTTCGTCATGTAAGCTTAGCTGCCGCTTTGCTGTCGCCGCCGCGCGACCGTTGCTGCCGCTGGTGTACGTGCTGAACGAGTACTTTGGTTCGCCCAGGAGTTCGGCCCGGTTTGTCGGGGGGCGACGACGGAGCGGCCGATAGGTGACCTGGAGAGGACACTGCACGAGACGATCATCCGTTCGCTGAAGGAGATCCTGTATGAGCAAGACAGCCTCGTTGGCCCGAACCGCGGCCCTTGCGTGTGCCCTCGCCGCGGCGGCGTCGCTGACCAGCGTGCGTGCCGGTCAGACGCCGGGTGGCACGGTCGCCGTCGACACCGATGATATCGGTGGTGTGGTCACCGGCGCGAAGGGGCCGGAAGCTGGCGTTTGGGTCATCGCCGAAACCAGAGAGACGCCGACCCGGCTGATCAAGATTGTCGTCACGGACGATCAGGGCCGCTACCTCGTGCCCGATCTGCCGAAAGGCAACTACGACGTCTGGGTGCGCGGTTACGGGCTGGTCGACTCGCCGAAGGTGAAGGCGACGCCGGGATCGCACCTGAACCTGAAGGCCGTCAGCGCGCCGAACACCAAAGCGGCGTCGGCCTATTATCCGGCGCAGTACTGGTTTGCGCTGATGCAGATGCCGCCGAAGACCGACTTTCCCGGCACCGGGCCGCAAGGCAACGGCATCGCGCCGACGATCAAGAGTCAGGGCGAGTGGATTCGCAACGTCGTCAACACCGATGGCTGCAGCGGCTGTCATCAGCTCGGCAGCAAGGCGACGCGCGAGCTCGCGCCGATGTACGAGAACGCGAAGAACTCTGAAGCCGCGTGGGATCGCCGCATCCAGGCCGGGCAGGCGGGTGGCGGCATGAGCAATCGCTTCTCGCAGGTGGGCCGCGCCCGCGCCCTGGCGATGTACGCGAACTGGACGGACCGCGTGGCCGGCGGCGAGCTGCCGACGGCGGTGCCGGCGCGGCCGCAGGGCCGCGAACGCAACGTGGTGGTGACGTTGTGGGATTGGGCCGATCCGAAGGCCTATTCGCACGATGAAATTGCCACCGACAAACGCAACCCGACGGTGAACGCGAACGGTCTCGTCTACGGCGCGCTCGAGGAGAGCGCCGACTACATGCCGACGGTCGATCCCACCCGTCACACGATCGGGCAGGTGAAGCTGACGGTGCGCGATCCCAAGACCCCGAGCGCCGCCAACACGCCGCCGCCGCAGCCCTCGCCGTACTGGGGCGACGAAGCGATCTGGACGAGCCAGACGAGCACGCACAGCTTCGCGATGGACAAGCAGGGCCGCATCTGGGCGGCTTCCCGCGTTCGTCAGAACGCGACCATGCCGTGGTGCCAGGCCGGCTCCGATCACCCGTCGGCGAAGGCGTTCCCGCTTACCCAGAGCGGCCGGCAGCTCGAGCTGTACGATCCCAAGACGAAGCAGACCACACCGATCGACACCTGCTTCAGCTCGGGCCACGTGAACCTCGACAAGAACGACGTCGTGTGGTCCTCCTTCGGCCCCGGCGTCGAAGGCTGGTTCGACACGAAGATCTGGGACCAGACGCACGACGAGCAGAAGGCCCAGGGCTGGACGGCGTTCATCCTCGACACCAACGGCAACGGCAAGCGCGACGCGTACACCGAGCCCAACGAACCGGCCGATCCGGCGAAGGATCGCCGCATGAACGTGTCGTTCTACGGCGTCTCGCCGGCGTCTGACGGCTCGGTGTGGGGAACCATCCAGGGCATGCCGGGCGGCTTGATGCGCCTCGTGCCTGGAACGAATCCGCCGGCCACGGCCATCTCGGAATACTACGAAGTGCCGTTCAACAACCCGAAGGCGTCCGGATCGGGCTTCGCGCCGCGCGGCATGGACATCGACAGCCACGACGTGGTGTGGACGGTGCTGTCGAGCGGGCAGCTCGCGAGCTTCGATCGCAAGCTGTGCAAGGGACCGCTGAACGGCCCCAACGCGACCGGTCAGCACTGCGTCGAAGGCTGGAAGTTCTATCCCGCGCCAGGGCCCAACTACAAGGGTGCCGTCGACTCCGCGAGCGCCGACTCGCTCTATTACGACTTCGTCGATCAGTTCAACATGCTGGGTGTCGGGAAGGACATCCCGATTGCCACCGGCAACGAGTCGGAAGCACTCCTGGCACTGGTCGACGGCAAGTTCCTGACCCTGCGCGTGCCGTATCCGATGGGCTTCTTCGCCAAGGGCATGGACGGGCGCATCGACGATCCGAACGCGGGCTGGAAGGGGAAGGGGATTTACACGTCGGTCTCGACGCGCGCGCCGTTCCACGGCGAGGGTGGCAAGGGCGCCACCAGCCAGCTGGTAAAGTTCCAGATGAGGCCGACCCCGCTCACCAAGTAGCGAGCGCTGCCGCTCCGCGAACCTTGGCGACCGCATCGGTCATGAAGGTATCGTCGCCCTTCGCGACCGATGCGGTTGCCGCCTTACTTCTTGGCGAGCGACCGCACGTAGTTCACGAGATTCCAGATCTCGTCGTCCTTCAGCTGATCGCCCCACGCCGCCATGTTGAAGTCCGGCGGCACGCCGTTCTTGATGGATGTGAAGATCTCACCGTCGCTCGAACCGTGCTTCCATTCCTTACCCGTCAGATCGGGCGCCGGCGGCGTGAGATCGTTGCCCGGAGATCCTTCTGCGTTCAATCCGTGGCAGTTGGCGCAATAGCGGTTGAACGACTGCTTGCCGGCGGCCAGTGACTCGGGTGTCTTCGCGACCGGGTTCTGCAGCTTCGCCGCTTCCGGGTTCCCCTGCGCGATCAGGTGGATGGCCGTGAAGGGCGCCACCACCAGTCCGATCACCAGTGCATTCACATAACATGCACGCACGCTCGTCCTCCTCGATAGCCGTGTTCGATCACGCTTTACTCTATATCACGCGGCAATGGGGACGGCTTCGATGACGTGCTCCCGGCGGCATCAACATATTCGCGGGCCGGCGCCTTGGGCTGGCCGGGTCGGCCTGGTTTGTTGAGCGCGCCGGCAGGGTGGCCGGCAGGCACAGACATTTCCCGGCATTTGAGAGTACTTGTCCGCGCGGCGCGCGGAGGAGCGAGGATTTCCATGCGCACAACGGCAGCGTGTCTCGCGGCCATCCTCGGTGGTGGCCTGTTGGCGGCGGCCCAGTCTACACGGGCGCCGGCGCTCGACATCTACGTCGTCGACGTCGAGGGCGGCAATGCGCAGCTGTGGGTCACGCCGTCCGGCGAATCGATTCTCGTCGACACGGGGAACGCCGGGGCGGCGGCGGTGCGCGATGCCGAGCGCATCATGGCGGCAGCGAAGGAGGCCGGCGTTACCCGCATCGATCACCTGATCACCACCCACTATCACGCCGATCACGTGGGCGGGCTGCCGGAAGTCGCGAAGCGCATCCCGATTGGCGAGTTCATCGACCACGGACCAAACGTGCAGCCGGGGGCGCAGATCGACGCGATTCTCCAGCAGTACGCCGAGCTCTACGGCAAGGCCAAACATACCGTCGCGAAGACCGGGGCGAAAATCGCGGTGAACGGCCTCGATTGGCGCATCGTCAGCGCCACGAAGTCGCCGCTCACCTCGCCGCTGCCTGGCGCCGGTCAGCCCAACCCCTATTGCGCGGGGTTCAAGCGCCACGATGTGAACCCGGTATCGGGAGGGCCGCTCGGCAACACCGAGGACGAGCAGTCCGTGGCGAGTCACATCACGTTCGGGAAGTTCCGCGTCCTCTACCTGGGCGATTTCGACTGGAATCAGGAAGTCGATCTGATGTGTCCGGTCAACCGCATCGGCACCGTCGACCTGTTCATCGTCTCGCGGCACGGTCAGCCCAGCTCGAATTCCGAGACGCTCGTGCACGCCGTACGGCCGCGCGTGATCATCATGAACAACGGACCGCGCAAAGGCGGCCAGCCGTCGGCGATGAACGTGCTGCTCAACTCGCCGCGGCTCGAGAACCTGTGGCAGATTCATTTTGCGCTGCTCGGCGGCCAGGAATACACCGTGCCCGGCCTCTTCATCGCCAACCTCGAGGACGGCCCGTCCATGCCGCTCGCGCCCATGCCCGCTCCAGCACGCGGTGCGAACGCTCCGCCCGTCCCGCAGCACGACGGAGCCGCACACTGGATCAAGGTGTCCGCCCGGCCCGATGGCACCTTCACGGTGACGAACAGCCGCAACGGCTTCACGAAACAGTACGAGGCGGCAAAGTAGTACCGGCCCGCCCGGGCCGCGTGAGTTTTCGTGGACAGCGCGGTGATCGCGTGCACCGCTCACGAATCCAGCCGGGTTCAATGGCTGCAGGCAGCGAGCGGTCGAGCGGATGTTGCGCCGCGGTTACGGGGAATTGCGAGGGGTGCGGCATCATGAATCGTGCAGACTCGCGAGCTCGACGCGCCGGCCAACCTGAAGCGCTTCACTCTCGAGGCCGTTCTCCAGGAGGCGCGGCAGCGCTGGCACGTGGCGTACACGAGGCGTCGACGGCCGTCGAGGCTTCCCGATCGTGCGGCGCCGCGGTCGCCGCGCTATCATGGAAGTGTCGGCGCTATCATGAGCCTCACCAGCTTTTTCAAGCGATCGCACCACGCAAGAACTGCAGCGGACCTCAAAGAAGTCGAGCAGATCTGCTACCGCTTGCTGTCCGAGGCTGGAACCGCCAACAGTGCCGCCATTGCCTCGCAGCTCGTCACGGCCTACGGCAAGCTGTCGCCGGAGTCGCGTACCGCGTTTTTCGAGTTCATGGACGCGGCGCTGGCTCCCGACACGCAGCAGGTGCTGCGCGCCGCCAGAGCCTACGCCGAAAAGCAGGATGCCGACCACGTGCTGCAGCTGCAGCGCGTGGTCGAGCCGCCGCGCCAGGAGCTGTTCCGGCGAATCAACCGCGCACCGGGCGGCACCGCCGCGGTTGTCGCCATGCGCCGCGATCTCCTCGACGTCCTGCCGGATAGGCCGGACCTGCGTGCGGTCGACAGCGATTTCAGCCACCTGCTGACGTCATGGTTCAACCCCGGCTTCCTGAACCTGCAGCAGGTCGACTGGAATTCTCCCGCAGCGCTGCTCGAGAAGATCATCCGTCACGAGGCGGTGCACGCCATCACCGACTGGAAGGACCTGCGCCGCCGTCTGCAGCCCGACAGGCGCTGCTTCGCGTTCTTCCACCCGCGGCTGCCTGGCGAGCCGCTCATCTTCGTGGAAGTGGCGCTGCTCAAGACGATGCCGCGGTCAATCGATCAGCTGATCGGCGAAAAGGCGGGCGGTCATGCGCAGGGGCCGCCGACCGTCGCGACGTTCTATTCGATCAGCAACTGCGAGCCCGGCCTGCGCGGCGTCTCGCTCGGCAATTTCCTCATCAAGCGAGTGGCCCAGCAGCTGCAATCGGAAGTGCCGACCCTGAAGCGCTTCTGCACGCTCTCGCCGATTCCCGGCTTCCGCGCCTGGCTGACCAGGGTCAACGTGGAGGCGTTGCCTGCCGAGTGGGCGCCCAAGCTGCGCGGGCGGCTCGGCGCGGCGGTGACGGCGCTACGCTCGCGCTACGGCGCGGAGCTGGAGAAGCTGGCCACCGCAGCGGTGAGCCGCTCGCTGCCCGCGGACGACCAGCAGCGGTTGACCTTGTGTGCGGCGGTGTTTCTTGCCCGCGTCGGCGTCACGGCCGGCGGCGACCACGTGGCGCGATTCCACCTGGACAACGGCGCCCAACTCGAGCGCGTCAACCTGAACGCTGATCTGTCCGAGAAAGGGCTGCGGGAGTCGTTCGGGCTGATGGTGAATTACGTCTACGACCTCGCCGCCGTCGAGGCCAACCACGAGCGGTTCGTCCGCGGCGAGGCGGTCTGCAGCCGCGAGATCAACGCCTTCCTCTGACGCAGGGCATGACCGGCCCTTCGCCGACCGCGCACCATCTGGCAACACGGCTGCGGAGGTGCCCGCCGGGCCCTTCGGCGCCCGGCGTTCCTAGTCGTATCTCGTGTTCCGTCACTGCTGAATCACGACCGATGGACCGCTGAGTTCGACCCAATCCATCGGGTGCCACACGGGGCGACCGGTCGTAATCAGGGGCAGTCCACTCGCTCATTTCATCGGCGAGTAGTCGGTGGCGCTCATGAAGACGTTCTCGACCTGCACGTTCACCTGCAGTTCGGTTCGCGTCTTCACCCACTCCGGATCGGCGCCAAACGCGGCCCAGGCGGCATCCCGCGCCGCCCCGTCCTTGTAGGCCAGCAGATAGATCAGCGTGTCTTTCTTCGTGACCGGCTGCCAGTAGCCGACGATGGTCATGCCGTGCTTTTTGAACAGGGCAGTGGTGTGTTCACGGAATCGCTTGTGGAGGAGGTCGAGGGAGCTGCCCTCGCGGACCGTGTAAGTGCGCAGCTCGAAACAGCGCGAGTCTTTCGCCACGTTCTTTACGTCGGCGAGGTTCGGGCCGCACGGTGGAGTCGGGGCGGCGGGGCCACGGCCGCCGGCCGGCGGATTCTGCGCGAGGGCGATCGCGCCGAGCGCGGCGACGATGCCGCCGAGAGCAGCCGTGAACAGGGCGTGCGTCGATCGTGCCTTCATCTCTCCTCCTCTTTCGTCCTGAGAATGACGGCACTGATAATACCGAATTCGCGAGCCGGCAACGATCCGGCCGCCCGGCCGCCTCTCTGCTTCGGCCAGCCGACGTTCCCGGGTATGATCGTCAGCCGATTGTCGAATCCGCGAGGAGTATTCATGAGGACTCGATTCGCCGTCGCCGCCTCGCTCGTCGTGTCCGCGCTGTTGTGGACGAGCGGCCCGCTCCGGGGTCAGATCGGCGCCAAAGACGGAGAATGGCCGGCCTATGGCGGCGACAAGGGGCACACGCGTTATTCGCCGCTCGATCAGATCAACGCCGCGAACTTCAACAACCTCGAAGTGGCGTGGCGTTTCAGGACCGAGAGCCTGGGGCCGAGGCCCGAGTTCAACTTCGAGTCGACGCCGCTGATGGTGAACGGACGGCTCTACTCCACCGCCGGCACGCGCCGCGCCGTCGTCGCGCTGGACGCCGGCACCGGCGAGCTCCTCTGGATGCACAGTGAGCAGGAAGGGAAGCGGGGCGCGGCGGCTCCGCGGCAGCTCTCCGGGCGCGGTCTCGCCTATTGGACCGATGGGCGCGAGGAGCGGATTCTCTACGTCACCCCCGGCTATCGTCTGATCGCGCTCGACGCAAAGACCGGGCAGCTGATCCCCGGCTTCGGACGGGACGGCGCCGTGGATTTGAAGCAGGAGTTCGACCAGGAGCTCGATCTCATCAACGCGCCGGTCGGGCTGCATGCGACGCCGGCGGTGGCGAGAAACGTCGTGATTGTCGGTGCCGCGTTCGAGACCGGCGCGAATCCAAAGAGCCGCAACAACGTGAAGGGGGCGGTGCGCGGCTATGACGTGCGCACCGGGAAGCGCTTGTGGCTGTTCCGGACCATCCCGCAGCTCGGCGAATTCGGCAACGACACGTGGGAAAAGGACTCGTGGCGCTACACCGGCAACACCGGCGTCTGGGCCCAGATTTCCGTCGACGAAGAGCTGGGAATGGCGTACTTGCCGGTGGAACTGCCGACGCACGATTACTACGGCGGCGAGCGGCCCGGCAATACCCTCTTCGGCGAAAGCCTGGTGGCGGTCGATCTCGAAACCGGTCAGCGCAAGTGGCACTACCAGCTGGTGCACCACGGCATCTGGGACATGGATATTCCCTGCGCCCCGATCCTGGCCGACATCACGATCAACGGCCGCGCGGTGAAGGCAGTAGCGCAGCCGTCGAAGCAGGGCTTCCTCTACGTCTTCAATCGCGTCACCGGCGAGCCGATCTGGCCGATCGTGGAGCGTCCCGCACCGAAAGGTGACGTGCCGGGAGAAGCCTATTCGCCGACGCAGCCGATCCCCACGAAGCCACCAGCCTACGATCGCCAGGGGCTGGCGATCGACGACCTGATCGATTTCACACCCGAGCTTCGGGCCGACGCGCTCAAGCTGGTGGCGAAATACAAGATCGGCCCGGTGTTCACGCCGCCCGTCGTGAGCAGGGCCGAGGGGCCCATTGCAACGCTGGCGATGGCGACACAGGCCCCGGCGACCAACTGGCCCGGCGGCTCGTACGATCCGGAAACTCACACTCTGTACGTCTTCTCCCAGAGTGCAGTGGCGGCGCTGGGACTGGTGTCGCCGCCGCCCGGCACGGCCGATGTCCGCTATCACCAGGGCACGGTCCTGACCGGCGCCCGCACGGCCGGCGGCTCCGGATCGACGCCGGGTGCCGAAGGCGGGCAAGCGGTGACGAGCCTCGAGGTCCAGGGGCTGCCGCTCATCAAGCCGCCATACGGCCGCATCAACGCCATCGATCTCGACAAGGGCGAGATCAAGTGGCAGGTGCCGCACGGCGAGACGCCGGATCGCATCAAGAACCACCCGGCCCTCAAGGGGCTGAACATTCCGCGGACCGGCCGGCCGGGCATCATCGGCACGCTCGTCACCAAGACGCTCGTCATCGCCGGCGAGCCCGGATTCGGCCCGACACCGTCAGGACAGCGCGGCTCGATGCTGCGCGCCTACGACAAGGCAACGGGGAAGGAAGTCGGCGCCGTCTACATGCCGGCGCCGCAGACCGGCTCGCCGATGACGTATATGCTGAACGGGAAGCAGTACGTGGTGCTGGCGATCAGCGGCGGCAACTTCCCGGGCGAGTTGATGGCGTTCCGGCTCGCGCAGTAGCGCGGCAACGCGGCGGCTCGAATCAGCGTGGGAACACGGCCGGCGCCTCGGGAATCGCCGCCCCGTCGTGCCGCGGCTCCGACCCGGCGAAGTGCACGCCGGTGCCGGTGCTCATCACCGCCTGGCCGTAGCCGAACACGCTCGTGCGCGGCGGTATGGTTCGCACGTCGTGGCCAAGCGCGCTCAGTTGGGCTCGCGCCGCCTGTGGAATCAGCGCCTCGACCTCGACGTCGCAGCCGCTGAACGTCGCCTTGGTGAAGCGGCCCATCTCGAGCGCTTCCTGCACATCGAGGCCGTAGTCGACAATCCCGGCGACGAACTGGGCGTGGGCCTGCGCCTGATTGAAGCCGCCCATGATCCCGAAGCCGATCTTGACGTCGCCTTTCTCCATGAATCCGGGAATGATCGTGTGCAGCGGTCGTTTTCGCGGCGCCACGACGTTGGGGTGGCCTTCCTCCAGCGTGAAGAGGGCGCCGCGGTTGTGCAGCATGAACCCGCTGTTGGGTGGTACCACTCCGCTGCCGAACGCCGAATACAGACTCTGAATCAGCGAGACGATGTTGCCGTGCTTGTCGATGGCAGAGAGATAGATCGTATCGCCGCCAGACGAGGAAGTAAGTCCGGCGAGGGTGGACGGCGCGACGTTGCAGGCCGCTTTGGCTGGAGTGATCGAACGCGCCCGTCTGGTCGCGTAGCTCTTGCTCAGCATCGGCAGCACGGGCACGGTCGAGAAACGCGGGTCGGCTACGTAGCGCAGCATGTCGGCGTAGGCCAGCTTCTTCGCCTCGATCATCACGTGCAGCGCTTTGGCGCTGTGCAGTCCGTACTCGGCGAGCGGATAACGCTCCATCAGGTTCAGCATCATCAGCGCCGCGATTCCCTGCGTGTTGGGGGGCAGCTCGTACACCGTCCAGCCGCGGTACGTGGTCGAGATCGGCTCCACCCATTCCGGCTTGAACTCCCGGAGATCGGCGGCCGTCATCGTGCCGCCCTTGTCGCGCGAGACGGCAAGAATGGCCTCGGCGGTTCTGCCCTCGTAGAATCCGGCGGCTCCGCGTTCGGCGATCAAGCGAAGCGATTCGGCCAGCTGCGGGTTCTTGAAGATCTCTCCGGCGTGCGGCGTCCGGCCGTCGACGAGATAGGTGCGGGACGCGTGCTCGTCCCGTGACAGCTTGGTGAGTTGCTTACCCCAGTCGGCGGCGATGACGTCGGTGACCGGGAATCCTTCTCGCGCGTAATACATCGCCGGGGCGAGCAGATCGGACAACGGCAGCGTGCCGAAGCGGCTCCGCAGCGCTTCCCATCCGGCGACGGCGCCGGGCACGGTGACCGAGTGGATGCCGCTCGCCGGCATCGACGACCATCCCTGCGTCTTCAGGAACTCCGGCGTCAAGCCGCTCGGCGCCCAGCCGCCGGCGTTCAAGCCGTACAGTTTCCCGCTGCCCGCCTCGTAGTAGATGACGAAGAGGTCGCCGCCGATGCCGTTGTTGTGCGGCTCGACCAGGCCCATCACCGCATTGGCCGCGATGGCGGCGTCCACGGCGTTGCCGCCGCGCTCCAGCACCTGAACGCCGGCCCTCGCCGCCAGCGGCTGGCTGGCGGCGACGATCCCGAGTGTCGTCGCCACCTTCGAGCGGCCCGCGACGATGGGGCGGCCGTCGGCCATCACGTTGATCATTATCGTTGACGCGGCGGCGACGCAGCCGGCGACGAGAGCGAGCGGGGTTCGTGCGGTCATGGCATCTCCGGGAACGTCGGGTGGCGGCCCGCGCCGCGCGATCGCATCGTAGTTCGCTGCGAAGAACCCGACGACGCGAGGTGAATCATCGCACGACCGACCTGTTCTGCGGTCGTCACGGAGGCCAAAAACGACCGATGCGCACGCGGGTCGAGAAAGCCCGGATCGTGGCCGAAAGCTGATTGACCGTCCAGGCTTCTGGATGCATGATGGCGCGCAATCGTATACCGCGGGTTTCGGATTCGAGGGATCACCCTATGGCACGATTCCACGCCGGCATCGTCACCATCATCGCCACCTGTACCCTGGCGGCGCTGCCGGCCGACAACAGCTGGCCGCAGTTCAGAGGAGCGCACGGCGGTGTGGCGGCCGACGATCCGTCGCTGCCCGATACGTGGGACACCACGAAGAACGTGGCGTGGAAGGTCGACGTGCCCGGCCGCTCCTGGAGCTCGCCGGTGGTCTGGGGCGATCACATCTTCGTGACGACCGCCATCAACACCGTCGAGGCCGAAACGTTGCTGCCGGTTTCGGCGTACGTGTCGCGTTCCAACGGCGGCAGCATGAGCTTCCGCGACGTCACCACGCCGACGGCGCCGCACCGGTGGATGCTGTACGACTTCGATTTCAAGACCGGCAAGATCCGTTGGGAGCGCGAAGTGGCGCGCGGCGTGCCGTCGCAGCCGCGGCACCTGAAGAACAGCTACGCCTCCGAGACGCCGGTTACCGACGGCGAGCGGGTGTACGCCTATTTCGGCAACGCCGGCCTGTTCGCGTTCGACATGAACGGGGTGCCGCTCTGGTCCAAGCCGATGGAGGCGCTCAAGACGCGAACCGACCTCGGCCATGCTTCGTCGCCCGCACTTGCAAAGGATCGCGTGCTCATCGTCAACGACAACGACGAGCAGTCGTTCATGGCAGCCTTCGACGCCCGCAGCGGCAAAGAGCTGTGGAAGGTTCCACGCCAGGAGGGGACCAACTGGACGTCGCCGTTCGTCTGGACCAACGATCGGCGCACGGAGATCGTCACCGCTGGCAGCGATCGCATTCGTTCGTACGATCTGGACGGGAAGCTGCTGTGGGAGTTGTCGGGGATGTCGTCGTTCGCGGTGCCGACGCCGGTTGCGGCCGACGGCCTGCTCTACGTCACCTCGGGATACCCGGGGGACAAACTCCGGCCCGCTTATGCGATTCGTCCTGGTGCGGCTGGCGATATCTCGCTGAAGGGGGGCCGCACCGACAACGACTACATCGTGTGGTCTCAGCCGACGCTGGGCCCGTTCCACCCCTCGGCACTCGTGTACGGCGGCTGTTACTATACGCTGCTAGATCGCGGTATTTTGTCCTGCAACGATCCGAAGAGCGGCCGCGAAGTCTATCCGAGGCAGCGCGTATCGGCGGACGCCACGGGCTTCAGCGCCTCGCCCTGGGCGTACAACGGCAAGGTGTTCCTCATGAGCGAGGACGGCGATACCTACGTGATTGAGGCGGGACCCGCGTTCAAAGTCGTGGGCAAGAACTCAGTGGAGGAGATGACGCTGGCGTCGCCGGCGGTGGCGGGCGGCAGCGTCATCATCCGAACCGCGACGAAGCTCTACCGCATCGCCAGTCAGTAGCGTCCTTCTCCGCGAAGCGAGAAGGTCAGCCAGTCGTGGCGTGTGGTGTCCCCGGCGGCGACAAGGGAGCGGCCCGCCTCGCACATCGATGAGATAGTCCGGGTCATCACGGCTTCTGCGCCCGGCTCTGCTTCAGGTACTGCGGGCTGACTTGCAGGCCGAATGGCGTGGTCACTCGCAGCGCGGCTTTCTCGCGGAAGAATTCCTCCTTGGCCCGGCGGATCGCCGAGAGTTCCTCCTCGTTGCAGTCGCGCAGCGTCATTTCCTCCCGCGGTACGAAAAATACCTGGCCGATCGGCAGCTGGTGCGCGCCAGGAATGCCCTCACCGGGCTGCAGCACGTAACGGAACTCCGTTTCGTGGGGATACCAATCGGTCTCGACCCGCACGACCAGCATCGGCGCGATCGGACGCTCGATGTTGTTGAAGATCGGCGTGTAGACCGTGTCCCAGCCAGCCGGCGTCTGGAAGTTCGTCGCCCCTCGCAGCGCGATGGCACCAGGCGGTGTCCCGAGGTCTTCGGGCACGATGAACACCCGCGCCAGCCTCACCGCCTCCTCGCGTGAGATCGGCGGGTTGTTCGTCATGAAGCTCACCTCTTCCTTGAAGATGCCGATGCTGCCAAGCGGCAGCACGATCTGCACCGAGAAGATCGGTTCCCAGGTTCCGCGCGGCGAGTTCAGGCAGTAGATGAACTGATAGCGACCGTCTCCCTGATACTCGATGTGGAACGACTCGTTGGGCTCGAGCGGCGGATACACGAGGTATCCGAGGGCGCTGCCCGCTTCGAGCACCGGGCAGTGTCGCGCATGTTGCGGCAGCAGCGGTCGATGGCTTTCGCGGCGAGGCCGCATGCCGACGCCCGGCCGGCTCGAGTTGGGAAAGAGGCGGATCTCCATGTGGATATCGTACTCGGCGCTTCGTTCTTATGCCGGGCAGTCGATTCGGAACGCCCCAGCAAGCCAGGCATGCGGGGCTGGAAATCACTCGTGGCGACGTCGAGCAGCGGCAACATCGGGACGGCCGTTCGCACGTTCTTCGGGCGGTGACCAGCGAACCGAACCGCCATCGAAATGGAGCCGGCGGGCCGGTAGACGGGCTATAATCCGCCACCCGGCAAACGACCGCCTTCTCGGGGCCCGCCTTCGTCCGAGGCCAGGTGGCGGCTCATCGTGCAAGGAGGAGAACCGTGAGACGCAACTTTGGTTCATGGATTCTGCGCCTCGTTCCACTGGCGTGCCTGCTCGCGTGGGTCACGCTGCCGCTTGGTGGGCAGGCGCCCGCCCCCAAGGGGGAGTGGCGCAGTTACGGCGCCGACCTCGCCAACACCAGGTACTCGCCGCTCGATCAGATCAACGCGACCAACTTCAAGAACCTCGAGATCGCCTGGCGGTTCAAGACCGACAACCTCGGGCCGCGCCCGGAATTCAATCTCGAAGGGACGCCGCTCATGGCCAACGGCGTTCTGTACGCGACGGCCGGGACCCGGCGGTCGGTGGTCGCGCTCGACCCGGCGACTGGCGAGCTGCTCTGGACCCACGGTGAACAGGAAGGCCCCCGAGGCACCAGTGCCCCGCGTGTGCTCTCCGGGCGGGGGCTCGCATACTGGACCGATGGCCGCGAGGAACGAATCCTCTACGTGACGCCGGGATATCGGCTGATCGCGCTGAACGCGAAGACAGGCATTCCTGTTCCTGGCTTCGGCGTCAACGGCGCCGTCGACCTCAAGTCGGAAGACGATCAGGAGATCGACCCTGTTACCGGCGAAGTCGGTCTTCATGCCACACCGCTCGTCGCCAAAGACGTCGTCGTCATCGGCGCCGCGCACCGGCCGGGCGGCGTGCCCCGCGGCAAGACGAACGTGAAAGGCTATGTGCGCGGCTACGACGCGCGCACCGGCAAGCGCCTCTGGATCTTCCACACGATTCCGGGGCTCGGTGAGTTCGGCAACGACACCTGGGAAAAGGACTCGTGGAAGTACACCGGCAACGCCGGCGTCTGGGGTCAGATGGGGATCGACGAGGAGCTCGGGATGGTCTACCTGCCGGTCGAATTGCCGACCGGCGATTACTACGGCGGCAATCGCCCGGGCGCCGGCCTTTTCGGTGAGACGCTCGTCGCCGTCGACTTGAAGACGGGCCAGCGCAAGTGGCACTTCCAGTTCATCCACCACGGGATCTGGGATTTCGATATGGCGAATCCACCGATCCTGCTCGACATCAACGTGAACGGAAGAATGATCAAGGCGATCGCGCAGCCTACCAAGCAGTCGTGGTTGTACGTGTTCGATCGCACGAACGGACAGCCGGTGTGGCCGATCGTGGAGCGCCCGGTGGCGAAAGGAGACGTCCCGGGCGAGTGGTACTCGCCGACGCAGCCGTTCGTCACCAAACCGCCGGCCTACGATCGTCAGGGCGTCTCCATCGACGACCTGATCGACTTCACGCCCGAGCTGCGCGCGCAGGCCGTCGAGTTCGTGAAGAAATACAAAATCGGGCCGCTCTTCACGCCGCCGGTGATGAGCAAGGCCGAGGGGCCGATCGGCATGTTGATGCTGCCCTCTGCCGGCGGCGGCTCCAACTGGGCGGGCGGCTCGTTCGATCCCGAAACACATCGCCTCTACATCTATTCGCAGACGACCCCTACGTCGCTCGGGCTGGTGCCGGCCCCGGCCAACAACGATTTCGGCTTCGTCTCGGGCAACGCGGCGACAGCCGCAGCGCGCGCCGGCGGCGCAGGCCGTGGCGGCGCCCGCGGTGCCGGTGATGGCCGTGGCGCCGCAGCCGCGGCTGGCGGTGCACCGAGCCCCGCGGTCGTTCCCTCGCCGGCCACTCAGGCCGCGGCCGCTGCCGCCGAAGGCGGCGGCGGCGGTGGATTGACGATCCAGGGACTGCCACTCATCAAGCCGCCCTATGGCCGCATCACCGCGTTCGACATGGACAAGGGCGACATCGTCTGGCAGGTCGCGCACGGTGAGACGCCGGACAACATCAAGAATCATCCGGCGCTCAAAGGGCTGAACATCCCCCGAACCGGTCAGACGGGTATCGTCGGCACGCTGGTCACCAAGACGCTCGTCGTTGCCGGCGAGCGCCAGATGACGACGACGGCGCAGGGGCGCGGTGCCATGCTGCGCGCCTACGACAAGGGCACGGGTCAGGAAGTGGCGGCCGTGTTCATGCCGGCGCCGCAGACCGGCTCGCCCATGACCTACTCGGTGAACGGCAAGCAGTACATCGTGCTCGGGATCGGGGCGCCGAATTTCCCCGCGGAATACATCGCGTATCGAGTGGCGGAGTAGTTCGCCAAGACGGGGCCGCTGCGCGGGAGCGCAGCGGCTGCCGCGAGCGCGGGATTACGGTGCGCACATGGAGGTCAGCGCCGAAACATCGCGCACCGCCTCGATTTCCCGCAGTGCCGCCAGCAGTGCCAGGCCGCGAGCCTCGCCCAGCGAGCGCCGGGCACAGCCGAGAAACTTGACGTCGAGCTCGTCGTCGCTCAGCCGGCCGGGATAGCCGCGGGCGCCGTCCGCGTGGCTGCCGAGCGTCCGCCCATCGCGCAGGCGCACGGCGACGCCTGTCTGCGACAAAGGCGCCGCCGTGTCGAACGCGGCGTTGGCGCGCATCGTGACCCGCCCCATCAGGGCCTGGACGCGCGGGTCGCGAATCCATTGCAGATCAAACGTCTCGATCGTCGGATGGCCGAGCACAATCGCCGCCGCCGCACAGAACGGCATGCTGAACTTCGCCTCCAGGCCGCTCGACGGCCGGTCGTAAATCAACAACCGCGGTGTCATCGAATCCACCTCGATGTCGATGGCATCCACATCGTCGGGGCCGAATCCATGGCGGCGACTGAGCTCCAGCAGGAGATCGAGCGTGGGATGGGTTGCGGCGCACGAGGGGTACAGCTTCACCGTGATGCCAGTGTCGAGCATCTCCCACCGTGAATCCAGATCCGCGAGCGCTTCGGCGAGGCTGGCGGCGGACCGCTCGCTGTCCATGGCGACGAGGTAGCCCTGGGGACCGTCGATCGCGAGCTGGCTGGCCGTGAATCCCTGGGCGGCGAGACGCGCCGCCATCAAGCCGTTGCGGGCGGCGAGGCCGGCGTGGAGCGGCTTCACCATGGTGCCAAGATTTTCTTTGAGACCGCAGGCCGAGGAGGCGGCGATGCCCAGGGCGTGGGCGGCGGCGCTGGGATCGAGGCCAAGCACACGAGCGGCGGCGGCGGCCGCGCCGACGGTGCCGATGGAGGAGGTGCAGTGCCAGCCGCGCTCGTGATAGTGGCGCGGGTTCATGATGCTGCCCAGGCGGCACTCGATCTCGAAGCCGACGATGTAGGCGTCCAGCAGCGATCGGCCGGAGGCGTGCGCCAGCTCGGCTGCGGCGACGGCCGCCGGCACGAGCGCGCAGCTGGGATGCGCCAGCGAGACGAAGCACATGTCGTCGTAGTCGAGGGCGTGGGCAGCGACGCCGTTGGCGAGCGCCGCATCCTGCGCGGCCGCAGTGCGCGGCGTGCCGAGCAAGCGGCAGGGCCCGGGCGCGTCAACGTCTGTCAGCGAGCGCGCGATGACCGCCGCGCGCTCTGGCGCACCGGCAAGGATGACGCCCACGGTATCGCAGACAGCGGCGGCGGCCCGCCGGCGGGCGGTGTCCGGCGGCGTTCCACCGACGATGAACTCCGAAATCCCCTCAATCGACGATCGTGCGGCGACGCTCATCACTCCCCTCGGAATGTTCCGACGCGCGGTTCGACCTCGCGCGTCACTTCGACGGCGTTCGGGAAAGATCGACCCCGCTCTTCAGCATCTGCTCGTAGCGCGCCGGGTCGAGGTTGTTCTCCGGACAGACGTACTCCTGAACCCGCGTCCCCTCCCGGAGCATGATCGTCGTGTGAAACGTCCACGGCCCGGTGAAGACTTTCGGGTCTTCCATGGTGACGTCGTAGTTGATCTGATCCCTGTCGACGCGGGTGTAGCGCTCGATGACGTGCAGCGAGTCGGAGTGGAAGGTGCCGGTGCCGGTAAGCCAGGTCTTGTCGTTAAAGCCGACGGTGTCGACGACGAGCGTGTCGCCGTCCCAGCGGCCGATCGAATCGCCCATGTAGGTCGGCACCATGTCCTCTGAATGTTTGGCGGTCAAAGGAATGAGGCGGAAGACGTTCATGTACTCGTAGAGCACCACGATTCGCCGCGGCGTCTGCACGATCTCGAAGGGAAACAGCCCGACGAGATTGATGCGCGGGATGCCGGGCGGCAGGCAGAGGCCCACCGGATCGTCGATGCCCCGCCGGTTGTACGATTCGACGACTTTCTGCGCCGCCCATGGCTGGTAGGGTGCCGGCGTGGTGATCACCTGCTGCGAGGCCGGGTTCGCCGGCGCGCCGGGATCGCGGCCGGTGCCGCCAACCCCGAGCCCCGAGTTGGCTTCTTCCCACGATCCGCGCCGATTGGTGCCGCCTTGCCAGACGCCCGACAGATCCGGCTTGCCGTCCGGCGCTCGTGGCACCGCGTTTCGCGCGGCGGGCCTGGCGGGAGCGGTCTTCGCGCTCTGGCCTGGCGCAGAGGGCGGCCAGACGAGCGCGAAACCGACGACGCATAGCGTTGCCCACAGCCAGCGCGGCGTCATGGCAGCTTCACCGCGGGAGCGGCCCCGCCATCGCCGGTTCCCGCCGGCGGTCCGAAGAACAGCTTCTTGCCGTCGGCAAAAGTGATTTCCCGTGAGTGCCCAAGATTCGAGTCGTCTCGCGCCCGCCAGCCGAACACGGTGATCTTGTCGCCCACTTTCATGGTGACGTCTCGCTTCCAGCCGGTTCTCGACAGCGCGGTCGGCGGATAGCCCTCGAACTTCCAGTTGACGACGTTCCCTTTCTCGTCGGTGACGTCGAGATAGAAGTAGCTGTGCGGGTTGGTCCAGTCGATGCGGGTGATGACGCCGCTCAGCGTAATCGGTTTGTTGGCGTCGTACTCAGCGCCGAAGGAATGATGTGCGGCGACTCGGGTGGTCAGCGCCGTGACGGCAATGACCAGCCAGGCTGCCCGGAACATGGTTCGTCCCATTGGTGATGGCCTTTCCTCTCTTCCGTGAACGCTCGTGCCGCGCCCTCCGGCCGTCATTGCGGAATCTCTGGCATCGACGGATTTGCCGGCCCTCGGACGCGAGGGCCGGTCCCCCCGCGCGTCGGGGCACATTCAATCACGATCGGCGTCGACCCGCCTCCGCCGAAGGCGACGGCGGGGCCAGGGCGCGATTTTTCAGCTCGCCCGTCGTCCGTGCATCAGCATATCGAGCGCGTGTTCCATCGAACCGGCCGGCGTGATGTCGCCCGAATTGATGAAGAAGATTTCGTCGGCGTTGGCAATCGTGTTCAGCCGGTGCGCGATGATCACCTTGGTCGTCGTCGGCGGCAGCTTGGCGAGTATTTCTTCGAGCAGTTGCTCGGTGACGGTGTCGATGTTGGCCGTGGCTTCGTCGAGGATCAGCAGTTCCGGGTCGCGGAGCACGGCCCGCATGAACGCGAGGATCTGTTTCTGGCCGAGGCTGATGGAATCGCCGGCCGAGGAGACGCGGGTGTCGAGCCCCTCGCCGAATCGGCCCAGCAGGCCGTCCAGATTGCGCGCCGCCAGCAGCCCGACAATGTGATCGCTGGCGTAGGCCTGGAGCGATTCGTTGCCGTAGACGATGTTGTCGCGGACCGTTCCGGTGAAGAGGAATGGTTCCTGAAGAATGAAGCCGACCTTCCGGGTGCGTCCTTCGGGCTGATACGAGCGGATGTCCCGTCCGTCCAGCAGCACCCGGCCCGCGGAGGGGTCGTACAGCCGCGCCATCAGCGACGCGGTCGTGGTTTTGCCTCCCCCGGTGGGGCCGACGAGCGCGTACGTCTTGCCTCGATCCAGGGCGAACGTGCCGCCTTTCAGCACTTCCTGGCCGCCTGGATAGCTGAAATGCACGTCTTCGAATTCCAGAACCGGGCCGGGGCGATCGACCTCCGCCGGCACGATCGGCATGTTCGACTCGAGCTTGAGCACGGCGGAGACGCGATCGAGGCCAGCCAGCGCCAGCTGAAACGACGCCCAGACAACGGCCAGCTGGCGCAGCGGAAAGTAGAAGTTGTTCACGTACATCAGCACGCCGATGAGCAGTCCCACCGTGAGATCGCCGCGGGCGATGAGGTACGTGCCGTAGAACAGCGTGACGAGCTGTGCCAGATTCAGGGCCAGGCCGAAGATCGGCACGAACATGTTGCTGGCGATCCCGGCCCTGATCGAGGCGTCGTAGTTCCGCTGGTTGGCTTCGTCGAACTTCCGCCGGAAGTAGTCCAGGCGGTTGAAGGCGACGATGACCTTGAAGTTGCTCAGGCTCTCCTGGATTTCGGCGCTCATGCCGCCGAGCGACTGCAGTCCCTTGAGGTTCCGCTCCTTCACCCATCGGGACGTCGCGCGCGTCACGATGAAGACCGCCAGCGCCGGCATGAGGGCGGCGACGCCGAGGCGTGGCTTCAGGAGCACGAGCAGGATGGCGGCGCCCGTCATCAGGATGATGTTCCCGGCCAGCTGGACGAGCGACTGGGCGAAGAACTGGTTCAGCTTGTCGGTGTCGTTGTTGATGCGTGAAATGAGGTCGCCCGACTTGTTCTGGTTGAAGAAGTCGAGCGGCAGCGCCTGCAGCCGCGTGAAGAGGGCGTTCCGCAGGCTGAACAGCACGCGGCGTCCGACGGTGCCCATGCGGAGCGTCTGGAAGTAGGTGGCGACGAGGCCGATGACATAGACGAAGAGGAGAAGCGCCGAGAGGCCGAGAAGGCCGCTGAAGTTGCGGTTTCGGATATGGACGTCGATGGCGCGGCTGATGATGACCGGAGCGAGCAGCGCCGCCGCTGACGACACGAGGATCGCCAGGAACGCGAGCGCCACGCTTTTCTTCTCGCCCGCCATGAGCGGCGCGAGCCGCCTGAGTGCGGCGCCGACCGAGGCGTTGGGCTCGAGGTGCGTCCCGCCGCTAAGCGTATAGCTCGTAGTGGCTGGTGCTGCGCTGCGATTCATAAATCTGTACGTATTCCGGAGAGCTCTCGAGCAGCTGCTGATGCGTGCCGGCCGCGAGCACTTCGCCTTCCATCAGCAGCACGATCTGATCGTAGTCCTCGACCGGCGCCACTTTCTGCGTGACCGAGACCAGGGTGATGTCCGGATAGTTGCGGCGCACGTTCTCGAGAATCTTGCGTTCGGTCGTCGTGTCCACCCGCGAGGTGAAGTCGTCGAGCAGCAGCACCCGAGGGTTCAGGGTCAGGGCGCGGGCCAGCATGATGCGTTGTTTCTGGCCGCCCGAGAGGCTCGTGCCCCGTTCGGAGACGATGGTGTCGAGCCTGTCGGGCAGCGTGTCGATGAAATCTCTGAGCTCGGCGGTGTCCACGGCGCGCGCCACGTCGTCGTCGGTCACCGTCTTGCTGAAGGCGATGTTCTCGCGCATCGTGAGGCTGAAGAGGATCGAGTCCTGGAAGACGAACCCGATCTGCTCGTGCAGCGCGGTCTTGTCGTACTCCGCGATGTTCACGCCGTCGAATTCGACCTCTCCGGAGTCTGCTTTCAGCAGCCCCGTCAGGAGGTAGAGGAGCTGCGTCTTGCCGGCCGCAGTCGGACCGATGATGGCGTTTCTGGTGCCGGCTTTGGCCCCGAACGAGACGTGCTTCAGGACGAGCCGGTCGCCGAGCGTCACGACGACGTCGCGGACGTCGATGTCGCCGCGGAGCCGGGACTTGTTCTGGCCCCGCGCCTCGGGCTCCGGCGCGTTCAGGACGATCGAGATGCGCTGGAACGCGGCACCGGCGAGCGCCATGATGTTGCTCATGAAGCCGATGACGATGACCGGGAAGATCAGGATGAACAGGTAGTTGTTGAAGGCGCTGAAATCGCCGAGGCTCATCGAGCCCAGCATCACGAAGCGCCCTCCGACGGTCAGGATCAGCAGCGTCGCGAGGTTGGTCGAGAACATGATGACGGGAATCAGCCCGGCGAACAGGCGCAGGATGCCGAGGCTGATGTCTCGCGCGTTCGTGTTGGCGACGAGAAACTTTTCGTACTCGTAATGCTGCGAATTGAGCAGGCGGATGAGGGCGGCGCCCAGAATGCTCTCGTTGATGACGTTGTTCAGCTTGTCGATCGCTTCCTGCGACTTGACGAAGAGCTTGCGGACGCGCGCGAAGACGGTGAAGAACGCACCGCCGATCACCGGCAGCACCGCCAGCACCAGCAGACCGAGCTTCCAGTTGATCGACAGCAGCAGGATGCTGGCGCCGATGATGAGGAAGACAGACGAGACGAGCGACGCGATCGCCTGGGAGACGAACGTCTTGACCGCGTCCACGTCCGACGTGAGGTTCGTCAGCAGCACAGCCGGCGTGACGCGCTGGATGTAAGCGTGATCCTGCACCGACAGCTTGGCGACCAGCTTCGTCCGCAGGTCGCGCGCGACCCGTTCCGAGGCGTAGGTCTGCACGACGTTCTGGAAGTAGGTCAGGACGAAGATGCCGATCGACACGACGAGCAGTTGCAGGGCCAGCGACGGCAGGATGGGCTGCTGCGGCGTGTAAGCGTCGATGCCGCGGGCGATGAGCCGCGGCACCACGAGGTTCAAGCCGTTGGCGAGAATCGTCAGAAGGACGAGCGCCGAGATGATCGGCGTGTACGGCGCCAGCAGACCGACCAGGCTCGGCCGCCGGGCTGTCTTTGCGTCCGCGTTGCGACCGACGCTTCGACCGAGGCTTCGATCGACGCCGGCCTTGTCGGGGTTCGCGCTGGGCGTCTCGGTCGCCATCGCCGCGTACGATACCACAGCGAAAGTGCGGCTCTCGTTCTTCGTGCCCGGTGCAAATCTCCGCCCTTGCAGTCGATCGGATTTGATTCTCCCGTCGCCTTCGCGCTGCGGGTTCATTTCTGGCCCAGCCCCTCTGTCGCGCTCTCTTGCGGGTTTCGCCGGCAATTGTCGCGTTTGCAGTCGAGCGGCCGCGTCATGAGCCGTCGTTCGCGGGTGCGCTGTGGTTGGATTGATGGTAGTGTGGGGGGCAGTTCGACTCATTTCATCGGGCGCAACGACGGAGCGACCGGTACGACTTCCGAGGAGACAGTCCACCAGGGGCGATCAAGCGTCCAAAGATCTATGTTGTTGAGAGTGGCGTCCGCCGTATTCGTGCTCGTCTCACTCGCAGCCGTTCCCGTGGCGAGCGGGCAGACGAAAGAGACGACTCCGGCTCAGCCGCAGCTGCCCGTGTCGCTCGCCCGCATTCGCGAGGGACTGAAGAAGTCGGACAGCAAGCTCACGCCGCCGGCGCGGCAGGCCGACTTCCGCGTGGACGTCGCCGAAGAGCAACGCTTTCGCGACCTCGTCGACCTCCTCGATTTCAGCGCCGGGCCGTCGTTGCCAGCTGTCAGGTTCGGCGGCTCACAGACGCAGCCGCTCTTCAACGTGAACATGACCGGCGTTGGCCAGGCCGTGATCAGCGGCATCGCGAAGGCCCGCCGCGAGCGCGCCGAGCGGATCGCGCAGGAAGAAGTGGAGCGCGCCTTCCTTCAGTTCTGCTCCACGCACGAGTGCGCCGCTCGCTGAACTCCCCCGGCTGATTCTCAGCTCCTACGCCAGCATGCGTCCCTTCGTGCGCGGCCCAAACGCCGTGACGAGGATCGCCACCGTCAGCCAGCAGAGCGCGATATAGACGAACACGCTGGTGTAGCCGTAGGTGCTGAACAGTGAGGCCACGATGAGCGGACCGAGCGCGTTGCCGAGGCGGCCGATGCCGTAGGAGGTGCCGGTGCCGGTATTGCGGACTTCGGTGGGAAAGCACTCGGGCGTGTACGCGTAGAGGAGCGGCGCAAACACCTGCTGACCCATCGCCACCAGGAAGCCGAAGATCACGATGGTCGAGGTGCGGAAGCTGAGCCCATAGATCATCCCGCAGGTGCCGACCGCCAGCGCCACGATCGCGATGAGCGATCGGCGCTCCCAGCGATCGGAAATCGTGGCCGCGATCCAGGCGCCCGGGACGGCTCCGATCTGCATCACCGACGCCTGCTCGAGCGACCGCACGATCGAAAAGCCGTGTTCGGTGAGCAGCGTCGGCACCCACGAGTTGAAGCCGTAGAATCCGAGCGTCTGCGCGATCCAGATCGCGATGAGCAGCGACAGCCGCTTCAGGGAACCGGTGGCGGCGAGGGCGGCGAAGCCGCCGCGAATCCCGCGGGCCGGTGCCTGCATCGCCTGCCCGGCGGCGACGGTCCGTGCCGCATCGGCCGCCGCGCGCGCCCTGGCCTCGAGTGCGTCCGGCGGTGACATGCGCGACAAGTCGTCTTCCACGCGACGTTCGATACGCGCGACTGCCCGATCGGCGTCGCCGCTTCGCCCGTGCCGTTCGTACCACCGTGGCGACTCCTCGAGGGCGCGAGCGAAGAACGGGAAGAGCAGACCCAGTGAGCCCCAGATGAACACCGCCCGCCATCCCCACGGTGCCATCGGGATGATGAAGCGCGCGAAGTAGGCGGTCGCCGGGATGCCGCAGAGGCCGATGGTCATGATCCAGGCCTGGTAGGTGCCGCGCCGCGCCGCGGGGAACATTTCGCTGATGTAGGTGATGGCGACCACCGTCATGGCCGAGAGACCCACCCCGGTCAGCAGCCGCGCCAGAGCCAGCGTCGTCACGTCCCAGGCGAAGGCATTCAGGAGCGAAAAGACCGAATACCAGGCGGTGGTGGCGATGAGCGCGCGTTTGCGTCCGATGCGATCCGACAGCCAGCCCGCCGTGGTGGCGCCGACGAACATGCCGACGAACGAGGCCGAGGTGATGCGTCCGATCGTCCCGATCGAGAGTTGCCATGCCTCGCGCAGCGCCGGCGCCGCGAAGCCGAAGCTGTTGAGATCGCCGAGCTCGAAGAAGAAGATGTAGCCGAGCAGCCACACCATCCGGCGGTGAAACGACGTGATCGGCAGGCGATCGAGCCGCGAGGCCACCGACGAGACGCCAGACGGTGCGACGCGCGCTGCGGTCGGAGCGGCCATCTATCCCCCTTCCTGTGTCTCGGCGGCAAACCTGGCGAGCGCGCTGAGCCGATGCAGACCGTGCACGAACTTCCCGTACGGGAGCATCAGAAACAGCGCCAGCACGGCGCCCAGGTGCACGACCAGCAGCGCCGGCATCAGAGCGCTCTCCCGCAGCCCGAGCAGCAGCAGTCCCGTGCCGCTCGTGGCGAGCAGCAGGCCGAGCAGCGTCGAGTCCATCGGTTGCTGGGCCGGATCGCCGAGCTCGGGGTCGCGCCGCTGACGCTGCGCGAGAAGCCCGAGGGGACCCACGACGAGGCCGGCGCCGCCGAGCGTTCCCAGGATGACGGGGACGCTCACGTACGGATACGGCGCCCGCCAGCCCAGAATCACGTGATAGATCGCCGCCACCGTCGTCGAAAGAAAGCAGAGCGTGAAGCCGTAGAAGGTGCAGTGATGAAAGCGGCGCCGCCACGGTCCGCGCGACTCCTCGGCGCTGGTGCAGTCTTCCCCCGCGCCATGCAGGTGACGGAGTGTCAAGGCATCGCCGGCCGCGACGACCCTCGCACGCTGTGGACCGGAGCGGGGTGCTTTCGCTGCGCCAGACGTCAGGCGTTGCGCGAACCGGTGTCGAGCCGCGATGAGCGCTGCCACGGCGAACAGCCCTGCGGCCCCGAACACGCCGACCATCGTGTCGTGCGGGATGACGGCGTAGAAGTCGCCTCCACTGGCGGTCCGCGACAGACCGCCCGCGATCAGCATCGCCGTCAGGCCGAGGACGAGCAGCGCTGCCGCCAGCGCGCCCTGCCTGGTGAACGCGTGCCGCGCGATCGGCGGCCAGCAGGCTTCTTCGTAGGTGGCGAGCCGGATTTCGGCCAGCGTGCGCGGCACGTTGATGCCGAATTCGTGCGGCGGCGCATACTGACAGGCGTACAGGCACTCGCCGCAGTTGTGACAGAGGTTCGCCAGGTAGGCGAGGTCAGCCGTCGCGAACGTCGGCCGCTTCTCCATGGCCTGGAATACCGGACAGTACCCTTCGCAGTACCGGCACGCGTTGCACACGGTCATCACGTGTTGACCGCGTGCGACCAGTGCAGGAGCGATCTGTAGCGTCGCCACTAACCGTCGCTCCGGTGTTGCGCGTGGTGGGTGGCGGAGGCCGCCCCCTTGCCGGCAATCTGCCCGAACACGGTGCCGATGGTCATGCCGACGCCGGCCACATAGCCCTTTCCCAGGACGTTACCGGCCATGATCTCGCCGGCCGCGAAGATGTTGTCCGCCGACTTCCCACTCTTCATCAGCACTCTTGCATCGTTCCCCACCTTCAGACCGAGATAGGTGAAGGTGATCCCGGGACGCAGAGGATAGCCCCAGAAGGGAGGTGTGTCGATCGTTTGTGCCCAGTGGGTCTTTTCAGGTGTCAAGCCGGTGGTCCGGCAGCCGTCCAGCCTGTCCGGTTCGAAGCTGCCAGGCTGCACGCGGCGGTTGTAGGAGTCGACCGTTGATGCCAGCGCCTCGGGCGACAGACCGAGCTCGATGGCCAGATCGCGAATCGTGTTCGCGACAAGCGGCGGAAATACCGAGGGCATGAAGGACCCGCTCACCTTGGCGTCGACGATCGAATAGGCAATCTGCCCTGGTTGCTGTGCCACCAGGCGTCCCCAGATGGCGTAGCGCTTCGGCCAGAAATCCTCGCCCTCGTCGTAAAACCGTTCGCCGCGCGCGTTCACGACGATCCCGAACGGCAGGCAGTCCAGTCTCGTCACGATGCCGCCGTCGAATTTCGGCGCCCTGGCGTCGACGGCCACCGCGTGGCACTGCGTCGGATCGCCGACCGGCATCGCTCCGGCGTCGAGCATGTGGCGCAGCACGGTGCCCCGATTGTAGGGCGTGCCGCGGATCACGAAGTTGTCGGCCGCCTCTCCCCAGATGTCCCGCAGCCATTCGATGTTCGACTCGAAGCCGCCCGAGGCGAGCACCACCGCCTTCGCTCGCACAGCCGATTCGGCATCGTTCACGCGCACAATGGCGCGTTGGAAGCGATCGCCGGTGAGGTCGAGGGCGGTGACCGTCGCGTCGTACTGAATAGTGACGCCGCGGCGCTCGGCGGCTGCATAGTAGCTGTTCATCAGGGCCTTGCCGCCGCCCAGGAAGAACGCATTCGTGCGGCCGAGATGGAGCGTGCCTTTGAGGGACGGTTGCAGTCGCGCGCCGCTGCGCTTGAGCCAGGCGGGGCAGTCAGCCGATGCCCGTACGACCAGGCGCGCCAGCTGTTCGTTGGTCTGACCGCCCGTGACCCGGATGAGATCGGCGACGAACTCCTCCTCCGAATAGCTGTCGGTGAGTACGTCGGTCGGGCCGTCGTGCATGCAGCGCAGATTGCGCGTGTGGCGGCTGTTGCCGCCGCGGAATACGCGCGGCGCGCTCTCGAGCACGACGACCCGCGCGCCTCGCTCAGCGGCCGTGAGCGCCGCGCAGAGACCGGCGTTGCCGCCGCCGACGACGGCCACATCGAAGATTGGCGAATCTGGAAAAGGCACGAGGTGGCGAGCAATAAGAGCGTATTCGGGATCCGCTCAGGGCTTCGATCGTTCCACTTTCTTGATCAGCCGCAGCTTGTGTTCGGCGCCGTCAACGTCGCGCACGTAGACCGTCTTCTTCTCGACGGCGAAGGTCACGCTCGTGCCGCTCGTCGCCTCGAACGAACGGCGGCCGACCGACACGGTATCCTCCGCCTCGAGCCGCAGGTCGTCGTTCTCGATGACAAAGCGCCGCACATCCGCCAGCGCCCGCATTTCCGGCGTCGATCCGGGCCGACCGAAGCCGCTGGCCCCAGGCCCGAAGTCCACCACGCGCCGCCTCACCGTGATGTCGCCCCACGTCCCTGTCTGCCAGCGGTGGTCGGCGGCGACGACGACGCCGAGGCTGCACGCCAGCACCAGCAGGCCGAGTCGACGAGTGAAGGTGCGCATCGTGACCCCGCATCTGGCCGGTGAAGGGCGCTGGTTACTGGTTCAGCAGGTTCGGGCCGCTCGCTCACGGCTTCGAGCCAGCGCTGCTATCGTTTCGCGTTGCATCCCCGCTGTCAAGGCGCGGCGGCGGGTGTGCGCCCGTGTTATAAACCGCCGGCATGCCGTGGGTCGCGCGCGCATCGAAGCTCGGAGTGTCCCGCGGCTTGGCGTGGGCCGCGCTCGTCACCTTGGTGATCGCGGTGCAGCAGTACTACCGGGTGGCCCTCAAGCTCCAGGATCCCTTCGGCGGCCACATCAACGATTTCGATCGCTGGATGATCATGACGCCGGCGTTCGTGCGCGACCATGCCGACTATCTGAACGATCGGCTGCCGACGCCGCCGCTCAGCTTTCTGCTGCTCGCGCCCTTCACCGCGCTGTCGCGGCCTCTCGCGCAGTTCGTGTGGGTGACGATCAAGCTGCCGCTGGCCTGCGCCGTCCTCTGGATCACGCGTGGCATCGGACGCCGCGCCGGGGTCGAGTTGAGCGTCGCCGCGCTGGGATTGGTCCTCGCCGGCTGGGCACTGCCGGTCGTCCTCGACATGCAGGAAGGGCAGTTGAACTTCCTCATGCTCCTGCCGCTCGTCGCCGGATTGGCCCTGGCTCAGGAGGAGCGTCCTCGGATCGCCGCGCTTGCCGGCCTCCTCGTGGGCCTCTCCATCGCGTTCAAAGTGACCTCTGTCGTCTTCGTCGCGTACTTCCTGTGGCGGCGACGATGGCTCGTGGCTGCGTCGACGGTGGTGAGCGCGGCCTTGTGGTCAACGGTGCCGCCGGCGGCGGTGTTCGGGTGGCGTCAGACCTGGCTGTGGCTGACCGAGTGGTTCCGGATCATGATCGTGCCGTATGCCGCGAGCGGCTCGCTCGTTTACGCCGCGAGTCAATCGTTCGGCAGCCTCGCCTGGCATTTTCTGAGCGACGTCCCGCTGTTCGAATCGACCCGTGACGGGATCACCGTCGCGCATTACTTCAACGTGATGCGGCTTCCGACCGCCGCGGTGTTTGCACTGGTGCGCGGGGTGATGCTCACGGCCGTCGTCATCGGGCTCTGGTGGATGCGCCGTCCGCTGCGTTCGCTGCGCTCGCCGCGGTATCTCGCCGAGATCGGTGCGGTCACGGCGTTCATGCTCTGGTTCTCGGAACGAACCTGGGTGCATCACTATGTCAGCTTCGTCATCACGCTGTGCGGCGCCGCTGCAGCGATGAGCGATGCGCGCAGCAGAGAAACCGTGCAGCGCGGTGCCCGGATCGCACTCGTTGCCTTTGCCGCCGCGGCGCTTCCGCTGTCCGAAGCTGGCCGTCTGCTGGGTCGCGATGCCATCGACTGGGCGCAAGGCGCCGGCATTCTGCTATGGACCTCGGTGCTGGTGACCTGGTCCGCTGTACGGATCGCAGAGAGCGACGGCTTCGTCGATGGTCGAGCTGCTACCAGTTTTCCGGTACGTGCCGCAGAGATGGCGCCCCCCAGTCAGTAGCTGACCTCGAACCACCGCGCGACTCGACGAATGTGTCGCTGGTATACAGCGATTGGAACGCTCGCGCGCATTGACGACGCATTTGTGACATGCAGTGGCTGGCCGCTGTCCGTTCGTGCACGGTTGCATGCAGCGGTTGCGATTGCCTGCGGCGAGGATCCAATTGTTTGGCGTATACGGGAAGCCGCGGCGTTGACATTTTTTTGCACGCCGATTCCCGTTGACTTGCCTGCGCCTCAGAGTTACAAACTGCCCTCTGACCTCAAGTCGCGAAGGTCGGAAGATTTCGAACGACGTTGGTACTTCAGAAGGAGACGTGCCTATGGGTGGGGTGAAGAGGGCCGTGTGGCTCGCCGTGACGTGCCTTGCGCTCGTCCCGACGGCCGCGTGGGCGCAAGGTGCCGCGGTTGCCGGAGTGGTGAGAGATACCTCCGGCGCGGTGCTGCCAGGCGTCAACGTGGAAGCGGCCAGTCCAGTGTTGATCGAGAAAGTCCGCACCGCGGTCACCGACGGATCGGGCCAGTACAAGATCGTGAGCCTGCTGCCCGGCACGTACACGGTGACGTTTTCGCTGCAGGGCTTCAGCACGGTGAAGCGCGAAGGCGTGGAAGTGACGGGCACGTCGACCGCCTCCATCAACGCGGAGATGAAAGTCGGCACGCTCTCGGAAACGATCACCGTCACCGGCGAGACGCCGCTCGTGGACGTGCAGAGCGCCTCGGTGCAGCGGGTCGCCACGAAAGAGGTGATCGACGCGATCCCGACCGGACGTCTGGGCATCAACATCGCGGCGCTGCAGCCGGGGATGATTCTGGGCGCGACGAGCGGCATCGGCACCCTGCAGGGCAACGCGAACAGTGCGACCTCCCAGGACGTGGGCGGCACCGCGGGCGACACGTTTACCGATCTCGCCATCCACGGCGGGAAGGCGAGCGAGCAGCGGCAGACGATTGCCGGGCTTTCGGCGGCCACGATCATCCGCTTCGGCGAGTCGCTGAGCAGTTCGCCGAGCTTTACGGCGATGCAGGAGATGTCGGTCGACAGTTCGGGCGCCGACGCCTCGCTCGCCACCGGCGGCGTGCGCATGAACTACATCCCGCGTGATGGTGGCAACACCTTCAAGGGGCTGTTTTTCATGAGCTACGCCAACGGCTCGATGCAGTCGAACAACTACTCGAAGATCGCGGACGATCCGGTCGGCAGTCTTCAGGCGCGCGGGCTGCGGGCGAATCCGAATCTGCTGAAACGGGTCTACGACTACAACCCCGGTTACGGCGGACCGATTCTCAAGGACAGGCTCTGGTGGTTCGGCACGGCGCGGTGGACCGCGGCCGAGAACTACGTGGCGCAGAACTACCCGAACCTGAACTTCGTTCCCGGCGTCACGCCGAGCAATCTGTTCAACAACAACACGCTCACCTACCGGCCGGACCTGAGCGCGCCGCTCAACACGTCATTCGGCGGCGGCGGCAAGTTCAAGGAGCAGACGATGCGGCTCACCTGGCAGGTGACGCCGAAGAACAAGATCAGCGCCTACTACAACAACAAGGTCCGCCGCTATCGCAACGCGGTCACCACGACGGCGAGCGAAGCGCTGAGCGATACGTATTTCTATCCGTTCTCCGACCAGCTGGTGCAGTGGTCGTCGCCGGTGAACAATCGGCTGCTGCTCGAAGCGGGCATGTGGCATCACCAGGAAACGTGGGGCAATTCGATTTCACCGTTCGACCAGACGGACCCGCTTGCCATCGGCATCACCGACAACAACCCGGTGTCGACCACGGCGAACTACACCCAGCTCATCAACAATTACCATGGGCGCGTTGGCTCGTACTTCACGCCGAGCCACAACCCGAACACCCGCACGAACTTCGCCGCCTCGTATGTCACCGGCACGCACGCCTTCAAGGCCGGACTCGACTTCGCCTGGGCGGAGCGCGGCGCCTGGACCGGTTCGATCGTTCCCTACAGCTATGTCGTGAACACCCAGTCGACCAATGGCGTCGGCGCCGGCATCCCGGTTCCGCTCAGCCTGAGCCTGAGGTCCGACGGCTGTCAGGATCCGCTGGCCCGCCTGGTGAGTGGATCGCTCACGCGACCGGCGACCACCTACGATCCGAACTCGCTCTGTCCGACGTTTACGACGGGCAAGGTGGACGGCGAAGGCGGCCTCTTCGCGCAGGACAAATGGACGATGAACCGGGTGACGTTGAGCCTCGGCGTCCGCTTCGACTGGTTCAACGCCAGCATCCCCGGCTTCCACCTCGGCCCCTCCATCATCACGCCGCAGCGCAACTACGACGTGCCCGACTATCAATCGGTCCGTCACAAGGACCTGACGCCGAAGATGGCGGCGGCCTGGGACGTGCGCGGCGATGGCAAGACGGCGCTCAAGGTGAACTTCGCGAAGTACGTGCTCGGTCAATCGCTGGTGGCGAGTAATCCGCTGGTCGCCCTCACCCCGTTCAACGTCGTCCTGACCGCGACGAGAAATTGGGTCGACAACAACGCAAACTTCGTCCCTGATTGCGACCTGACCAATCCTGCCGCGCAGGGCCCTGGGCTGGCCGGCAACCTGAACCAGGTCGACACCTGCGCGGCCGCGAACGCGCTCATGTGGCAGAACTCGGCCGCCGCCGCGGCGGTCGCGGGCGACGACGGCTCGCGGTTCGGCTGGGGCTTGCGCCCGTACAGCTGGGAGTTCTCGTTGAGCGGCCAGCACGAGCTCGCCAGGGGCATCTCGGTCTACGGCGGCTACTTCCGCCGCTGGTTCGGGAACTTCCTCGTCACCGACGATCTCGCGCACACGGCCGCGGACTACGAGGCATTCTCCGTGGCCGGCATTCCGAATGCGCCGACCACCGCCGGCGGCGCCTCGCTGCCCGGCAACATCTACACGAACCAGTTCTACGTGCTGAAGCCGACGGCGTCGGTCACCACCCAGCCCTTCACCGGAATCTCGGACCGGCTCTACCCGGGAAGCAACGTGATCGATCACTGGAACGGCTTCGACGTCAGCCTCAATGCGCGACTGCCCCACGGCGTGATCTTCCAGGGCGGCACGAGCACGGGCCGGCAGACCTACGACAACTGCGACATCGTCGATCCGGCCAACGCGAGCAAATTTGGAGGGCATACTCTGCTCGGGACGTTTGCGAATCTGGCCAGCCTCGCGCCGGCGGGCAGCTTCGTCCAATCCGTCAGCGCCTGCCACGTCGAGCAGTCGTGGCTGACGCAGATCAAGTTCCTCGGGTCGTACACGGTGCCCAAGGTCGACGTGCAGGTCGGTGCGTCGTATCAAAACATCCCTGGGCTGGAACTTCAGGCGAACTATGCCGTGCCGAACAGCCAGATTCAGGCTCAGCTGGGTCACCTGCCGGCCGGCGCCACCGCGACCGGTCAGACCACGGTCTCGCTGATTCCGCCGGAAACCAGCTACTACAACCGCATCAATCAGATGGACCTGCGGCTCGGCAAGATCCTCCGCTACCAGCGTTATCGGGCGAATCTGAGCCTGGATATCTATAACGTGTTCAATCAATCGACGGTCACCGCGGCAGCGTTCACTTATCAGAACTGGCTGGCGCCGACCAACGTGATTCCGCCGCGGCTGACCAAGGTCTCTCTCACGTTCGACTTCTGACGCGCCTTCCCGTTGGCGAATCAAGAGACCCGCTCCTTTTCGGAGGAGCGGGTCTTTTCGTGTGTGCGCGACCGGCGCCATCGAATTGCGGTCTCGATCGGAGCGAACGCGCCGCTCGTACCAGAGAACCGTTAGAGGCAGCGGCGTTTTCGTTCGGGTAAGATGAATGATCGTTCCCCGTCCTGCGCTGCGGCCGGGCAACGCGCTCGTTGATCACTCGAGGTATGTGACATGTCCATCAGCGCCCGACCGGCGATTGTTCCTCTGAAGACTGTGGTGTGTTCGTTCACGCTGCTGGTGCTGGCCGTCGGCCGACCCGCACAGGCGCAGTTCAGCATGGTGGGCGACTGGAGTCCGCTGGTGCACGAGGATCAGCTGGAACGCGGCCCTGGTCCGGAGCTCGGCGACTACCTCGGCCTGCCGATTACCGACGGCGCGCGGCTGCACGCCGACAGCTGGGACGCCTCGCGGCTGACGCTGCGCGAGCATCAATGCAAGGTCCACACGGTGAACTACATCTATCGCGGACCGCTGCAGACCCGGTTCTGGGAAGAGAAAGATCCGTTCACCCAGCAGCTGATCGCAATCAAGGGATACGTCAGCACCTACGAACAGCCGCGGACCATCTGGATGGACGGCCGGCCGCACCCGCCGGAGTACGCGCCGCACACCTGGCAGGGCTTCTCGACGGGCAAGTTCGAAGGCGACGTGTTGACGATCTACACCACGCACATCAAGTCGGAATGGACCCGGCGCAACGGGATTCCCAACAGTGAGTTCACGACCATGGTCGAGCACTGGGTGCGCCACGGCAACATCGCCACGGTTGTGACGATCGTGACCGATCCGGTGTACCTCTCCGAGCCGCTCGTGAAGAGCACCGATTTCCGCTTGAACGAGCGGCCGGCGGGTGGCTGGCTGTGGCCCTGCGAATACGTCGACGAGGTCGCAGGCCAGAAACAGGGCTACGTGCCGCACTATCTGCCGGGCAAGAGCCCGTTCCAGGGTGAGTTCGCCAAGAAGTACGGGATTCCGGTCGAGGCGACGCGCGGCGGCGCAGAAACAATGTTCCCCGAGTATGTCGCGAAGCTGAAGAGCGCGGCCGCGGCCCCCGCTGCCAAGAGCGCTGCGAAGTAAGGACGGTCATGAGTACCGCGTGTCACCAGGTTTTCAGGCGCGCCTGCCGCGTGGCAGGGGTTGTGAGCAGCTTGTCGAGTGCGTGGGCCGCCCCGGCGTTTGCCCAGCAGCCGTCGTCGGCCCTGCAGCGGAGCCTGCAGATCAGGGAGGCGCAGAAAGCCAACGACGGCGAGATTCACGTGCTCCCGGTTCAGGGCAGCGTCTACATGCTCGTGGGCGCCGGCGCCAACGTCGCGGTGCAAATCAACGACGAGGGCGTGCTCGTTGTCGATACCGGCACCGAGCAGATGAGCGAGAAGCTGCTCGCCGCCATCAGGAAGCTTTCCAGCAAGCCGATCCGCTACATCGTCAACACGCATTTCCATCCGGATCACACGGGCGGCAACCTCACGATCGGTAAGGCAGGTTCCACGACGCGTGGCGGTCCGACCGAAATTATCGCGCACGAGAACGTGCTGAACCGGATGAGTGCGCCGGCCGGCAAGCAGGCACCGACGCCGACCGACGCGTGGCCGACCGACACGTTCTTCCCGGAGGAAAAAGACTTCTTCTTCAACGAAGAGGCGGTGATGCTTTACCACGACCAGGCCGCCCATACCGACGGCGACACGATCGTGTTCTTCCGCCGCTCCGACGTCGTGGTGGCCGGCGACATCTTCATCACCACCGGCTATCCGATGATCGACAGCCAGAACGGCGGCTCGATTTACGGCGTCATCAACGGCCTGAACCGCATTCTCGACATCGCCGTGCCCAAGCACGAGCAGGAGGGCGGCACCTACGTAATCCCGGGGCACGGCCATCTCTGCGACGAGTCGGAGGTGCTCGAGTACCGCGACATGCTCGTCATCATCAGAGATCGGATCGAGGATATGGCGAAGCGCGGCCTGACGCTGGAGCAGGTGAAGGCAGCCAACCCCACGCTCGACTACGACCTCCATTACGGAGCCGAGAGCGGCCCCTGGACGACGGCGATGTTCGTCGAGGCGGTCTACAAAGATGTCAAGGCAGCGGCGGCGAAGCAGCCGGCTGCGGCCGCGCCGAAAGCCGCGCCGAAGGGGAAGCCATGAGTGCCAGGAGGTTTTGCGTGCCGAAGACGAGCGGCACGCGGCAGATGGCTCGGCGCGCCGGAACTGCCGGTGTGTTCATCGGCGCGATGGTCCTGCTCGGACGTCCGGCCGTTCCCGCTGCGCAACGAGGCGGCGGAGGACAAGCGGCAGCTCCCCAGCCGGCGAAAGCAGCGGCTGTCTTCGATCCGACCGGCTACTGGGTGCCGCTCATCACCGAGGATTGGCGGTTCCGCATGGTGACGCCGCCCAAAGGCGACTATGCCAGCGTGCCGCTGAATGCGGAGGGACGCCGCGTCGCCGACACCTGGGATCTGGCGAAAGACGAGGCCGCCGGCAACCAGTGCAAAGCGTTCGGGGTTGGCGGCATCACGCGCCAGCCGGGCCGGCTGCACATCACCTGGGAAAACGACAGCACGCTGAAGTTCGAGTACGACGCTGGCCAGCAGACGCGTCTGCTTCACTTTGGCCCGGCCGAGGCTCCGGCCGGCCCCAAGACCTGGCAGGGCAACTCGGTGGCCGAATGGGACGTGCCGACCGGTCGGGCGGGCGCCGGCAATGCCGCGGGCGCCTCCGGCGTGCAAGGGCGCGCCGGCATGTTCACCGGCCGCCCTGGCGCGCTCAAAGTCGTTACCACCGGCATGCGCGAGGGCTACCTGCGCAAGAACGGCGTGCCGTACTCCGAGAACGCGGTGATCACCGAATACATCGATCGGCTCGGTCCGGAACCGGACGGTGCGGTGTATCTGCTGATTCGAACGCAGGTCGACGATCCGAAATACCTGCAGCAGACGTTCGTGACGAGCACGCACTTCCGTCTCGAAGCCAACGGCGCGAAGTGGAACCCGACGCCGTGCAAGGTGGATCCACCCGCACCGACCAAGTAATCTGACCACCGCCGCCCGCTCGCGGGCGGCGGCTGTCCAACGCCGGGCGTTCCGAACCGCACAGCCGTGTGCGGCGACCGGTTCGACAGAGGCCATCCATCCCACAAGAAGGCGAGCGCCGCCCGAGTTCCACCGTGAGCCGCGCGCAGCGCGGTCTCGCATGGATGTGCCTGCTGTCGGCTATCGGGGCCATCGCGTGCGGTCGGCGTACGGCCAACGAGTCCTCGCAGACGGCCCCGGTATCGCCGCCGCAGCCATGGTTCGTGGACCGAGCTGCAGAGACCGGGCTGAATTTCGTCCACTTCAACGGGATGTCGGGCGATTTCCTCTACGCCGAGATCATCGGATCGGGCGTGGCGCTGTTCGACTACGACAACGACGGCGACCTCGACGTGTTCCTGGTACAGGGGCAGCGTCTGGGCCGACGGCCGCCGCTCTTTCCACCGCCGTCGCCGCTCGGCGGGCGGCTGTATCGAAACGACCTCGTCGTGCGGGCGGACGGAAGCCGGGTGCTGGCGTTCACTGACGTTACGATGGCGAGCGGCATCATGGCCACCGGCTACGGGATGGGCGCGGCCGCCGGCGATTACAACAACGACGGCTGCATCGATCTGTTCGTCACGAATCTTGGACCGAACCAGCTGTGGCGGAACAACTGCGACGGCACTTTCACCGACGTGTCGAGCCTCGTCGATCGCCGAAGCGACGCGGGCGGCGCAGACGATCCCTCGTGGTCTGTTTCCGCCGCGTTCGTCGACTTCGATCGGGATGGCTGGCTCGACCTCTTCGTCGGACACTACCTGCGGTACCGGCTCGAGAAGAACGTTCCCTGTTTCAGCCCATCGGGCCGGCCGGACTACTGCTCCCCGAACGCCTACCGGGCGCAGCCCAGCCGGCTCTATCACAACAACCGGGACGGCACGTTCACCGACGTAACGACGAGCGCCGGTCTGGCGGGCGAGTTCGGGCCGGCGCTTGGCGTGTCGACCGCGGATTTCAATGGCGACGGCTGGATCGATCTCTTCGTCGCGAACGATGGCCAGCCGAACCAGCTGTGGCTGAATCAGCGGAACGGCACGTTCCGTAACGTCGGCCTGCTCTCGGGCACGGCGATGAACCCGCACGGCAAGGCGAAGGCCGGCATGGGGGTGGATGCCGGCGATTTCGACAACGACGGCGACGAGGATCTGCTGGTCGCCAACCTCCGTGGAGAGGGGAACGATCTCTTCGTGAACGACGGCAGCGCGCTGTTCGAAGCGCAGAGCGAGCGGTCCATTCTTGCCTCGGCCAGCCAGCCGTTCACCGGCTTTGGCGCCGCCTGGCTCGACGTCGACGACGATGGTCTCCTCGACATCTTCGTCGTGAACGGCGCTGTACAGACGCTCGAGGCGGAACGCCAGGCCGGGGATCCGTTTCCCCTGCGGCAGACGAAGCTGCTGCTGCGCAACCTGGGCAACGGTCGTTTCGAGGATGCGACGATACGAGGCGGCCCGGCGTTGCAGCAAGTCGACGTGAGCCGCGGCGCCGCATTCGGCGACATCGACAACGACGGGGCGCCCGATGTGGTGGTCGCGGCGAACAGCGGTCCGGTCCGCTTGCTGATGAACACGGCCGGTCGCGGCCGGCACTGGGTGGGCCTGCGTCTAGCCGGCCGGGCGGGCACCGGACAGCAGCCGGCAGGAGGGACCCGGGCCGAAGGTTCCGTTCGTGTTCGCGACATGCTCGGCGCGCGCGTCGCGATCACGCGCGGAGATGGGCTCACGTTATGGCGCCGCGCGCGTTCGGATGGCAGCTACGCCTCGGCGAACGATCCGCGCGTCCTGGCGGGACTCGGGCCATCATCCAGGCCGGTAAAGGTCCGCGTCATCTGGCCGGACGGCAAGAACGAAGAGTGGAACGACGTGCGAATCGACCGCTACACCACGCTCGAAGAGGGCGCAGGCCGGTGAAGCGGCGACGGTCGGGTCCGATTGCGAGTATTCGCAGCGGAACCAACGCCGGTGGACCGTCCGCTCCTCGCCTCCTGCTCGGTCGAGAAGCCGAACTAGCCAATCGATGTTTGAAGCGGGCCGCTCCATTGTCGTGGTCCGGAAATCGTGGGGGGACGACAGGTTTGATCTGTTCGTGTCCGCTGATACGGTCTGCGAGTCGGCGCGGCGCCAGGCTCGTGGCGTTCGGGTTGGTACTCGTGGTGAGCGTGAGCGCCTGCTCGCGGCCTTCGAGCGAGGGCGCGGCGCCAGCGAGCGCTGTACAGACACCGGCCACGCGTCGCGTCGAGCTGCCGGATGTTTCCAGGATGGATCCGGCCGTGCAGCAGCAGCTGCGGGAAGCTCACGACGCGCTGCGGAAGAAGATGTCTGATGGCTCGCCGCCAGAGCAGCTGGCCGCGGCTTACGGAGCGATCGGCAATCTGTTCCTGGCCGCGGAGTATTTCGACGCGGCCGAGTCGTGCTACCTGAACGCGGAGGCACTCGCGCCGCGCGAGCAGCGATGGCCGTACTATCTCGGTCACGTGTATCGCGCCAGGGGCGAAGCGGGGCGCGCGGCGATGGCGTTCGAGCGGGCCCTCGCTGCGGGATCTGCCGATGTGGCGACGCTGGTGTGGTTCGGCAACGCCTTGCTCGACGAAGGCCGGGCTGGCGACGCGCTTCCACTGTTCACGAGAGCGCTCGCGATCGCGCCGGCATCGGTGGCGGCGCTGTTCGGCCAGGGGCGGGCCTGGCTTGCCACGCGGGATTACGCCCGCGCGGTGGACTCGTTCGAGCGGGCACTTTCGCTCGACTCGCGCGCGTCGATCGTGCACTATCCGCTCGCGCTCGCGTATCGCGGCCTCGGCGAGATGGAGAAAGCGGAGGCGCATGTCAGGCAGCGTGGCGATCGTGACGTCGGCCCCACCGATCCGCGCATGCAGGAGATCGCGGAGCTGCTTCACAGCCCCGCGTCATACGAGAAGCGCGGCCTGCGCGCCCTCGACGGCGGCGATTGGGCAGGCGCCGCCGCGGCGTTCCAGGAAGCAGTACGGCTGGCACCCGGCAGCGCACCGCTGCACCATCGCTTAGGGACGGCTCTTTCGCTGGCGGGAGACACGAGCGGAGCGGTGGCGCAGTTTCAGGAAGCGATTCGCCGCTCTCCGGAATATGCGCCGGCGCACTTCAGCCTCGGCGTGCTGCTGGTATCCTCCGGTCGGCCGGACGAAGCGATCGAGCAGTTTACCTCGGCGGTGCGATACGAACCCGAGAACGCCGACGCGCGCCTGCAGCTCGCCGCCGCGCTGATCAGGGCACGCCGCTTTCAGGAAGCGCATGCGACCCTCGACCTCGGTCGGCGGCTCAACCCCGATCGCCCCGAATTCGCACGCTTGCTCGATCAGTTTCGTCCCCTCCGCTAGCGTGCGACCACGGGCGTGCTCCCGGGAGTCTGGCCTGTTTCGGCGGTCGCCGCGACGGAGCGGCCGGTAATGGTTTCGCCAGGATCGTCGACTGGAAGTCAGCGTGGCCTCTCTCGCATTCACCGGCAGTGGGCTTCGGCCAGTCGGGAGTCGGGGCAGCCGCCATCGCCGGCCGGTCGCGCCGCCTCGAGACAGAGAGCCTCCATCGCTCGGATTTGTACACTGTGACTTGACGTCTGGCGCCGCTCTGGGTACTAATTTTCAGTTCTCGTCACGTCGTTATGCGTCCAGCGAAGGAGCAGTGCATGAGCGGTACCGCGCGTCATTTGTTCACGTCAGAATCGGTCACTGAAGGGCACCCCGACAAGATTGCCGACCAGATCTCGGATGCGATCCTCGATGCCATCCTTGCGAAGGATCCGATGAGCCGGGTTGCCTGCGAAACGCTGGTCACCACCGGTCTCGCGATTGTCGCAGGCGAGATCACGACCACGGCGGTGATCGACTACCAGGATGTCGTGCGGTCGACCATCAAAGAGATTGGCTACGACCGCGGGAAGTACGGCTACGACGCGGAAACCTGCGCCGTGCTGTCGTCCATCCACAGCCAGTCGCCGGACATCGCGATGGGCGTCGACACCGGCGGCGCCGGCGACCAGGGTCTGATGTTCGGCTTCGCCTGCACCGAGACCGAAGAGCTCATGCCGCTGCCGATCATGCTGGCGCACCACCTGGTCAAGGGGTTGTCGTGCATGCGTCGTGACGGCACCCTCGACTATCTCCGGCCGGACGGCAAGTCGCAGGTCACCGTCGACTACGAAGGCACCAAGCCGGTGCGGGTCGACGCCGTGGTGGTGTCGAGCCAGCACAGCCCCGACGTGACGCAGGAGCAGATGCGGGCGGACGTCATCGAGAAGATCATCAAGCCGACGATCCCTGCGGAAATGATGGACAAGGACACGAAGATCTACGTCAACCCGACGGGACGCTTCGTCGTCGGCGGGCCGCACGGCGACGCCGGCGTCACCGGCCGCAAGATCATCGTCGACACCTATGGCGGAGCCGCGCCGCACGGCGGCGGCGCATTCTCCGGCAAGGATCCGACGAAGGTGGACCGCTCGGCCTGCTACATGGCGCGCTACATCGCGAAGAACGTGGTGGCGGCCGGTTTGGCGGATCGCGCGCTGGTACAGCTCGCCTATGCGATTGGCGTCGCCGATCCGGTCTCGGTGATGGTCCGCACCGAAGGAACGGGCCGCATCCCCGAGTCGAAGATCACCGAGCTCGTGCGGGCCAACTTCAAGCTGACGCCGCGCGGCATCGGCGAAGAGCTGAACCTGCGGCGTCCGATTTACAAGAAGACGGCGGCGTTCGGCCACTTCGGTCGCACCGAAGCCGAATTCACCTGGGAACGCACCGACAAGGCGGCGGCTCTCAAAGCTGGTGCGAAACTCTAACAGGTGATTCTTCACTTCAATCATGTCTCGCGCGGGAAGAGCGCGAAGAGTCTCAGCGACCTCACTGGCCTCGTCGCCAGTTCGTTGACGTCGCTCGCCGAGCAAGGAGCAGTCGACGCCCGGCTGCTCCGTGCTCTGCGGGTGCATCTCGACTGGATTCACTACAAAACCAACTTCCGCGAGCCGGTGATGGTTCGCCGGACGACGATGCCGGGGGGACAGCCGGGACCGCTGGCTGAGATCGCGGTCGACCTGCGGCAGGCCGATCCGGCGCAGCTGCCCGAGCAGCTGGCGCACGCGCTGCGCACCGTCCGCGGCGTCACCGACGACGACAGCGTTTACCTCGACGAGTTCGCGCCGTGGCGCAACAGCATCATCTGGCGGTTCAACCGCCTCTTCTGGCAGTGGCTGACCGAGTGGGAACAGGCCTCGGGACGAGGGTTCGAAGCCGCGCTGCCAAGCGGCTCCTCAGACGCAAATCATCCACAGGCGATCGCCGATTCGGTCTCAGAGTTCTGGCGGCTGCTGAAAGACCTGGAGTCGCGCCATCAGCTGCCGTCGGAGATCGTGGCGCTCGAAATCGGCGTCGGCTCGGGCGCCCGCGCGGCGGCCTGGCTGGACGGGTTCAAGGCGCTCGACGAGCAGTGGCACACCTCTTACTACCAGCGGCTGCGCTTCTGGCTGGGGGACTACTCCACGGCCACGCTGGAGCGGGCGCTCAAGGCGGTCGAGGCGCACAAGGATCACGTCGGCGTCGTGGCGATGGACGCGCTCAATCCGTACAAGAGCCTGCCGTCGCAGCGCTTCAAGATTATGTACGTGCACCTGACGAACGTGTACGACAACCTGCAGTTCGACGAGTTCGTCCGCCGCGACGGCCGGCACTACATCGTCGAAACGCGCGGCTGCATTCCGGGAGCAGCCGCCGATCAGTTGTGTGCGCGCTTCGGCGTCACCCGCGAGGAGATTCCGAAGATCGTCGAGCGCATGTTCGAGGAAGGACCGGCGGCCGCGGGTGAAGGGGAGCGCGGTGTCTCGTTCTGGCGCGAACTGTGGGGCGCCTTTCGCCTCGAAGAGCGGCTGCGCCTGTTCGACAGTCTCGAAGAAGATCACGTGCCGCCCGGCTTGACCCGGCTGCATCTCGAGGATCTGCTGGAGGAAGCGCCCGACGATGTCCGGTTCCACATTTCGCGGGGTGCGGCCGAAAGCTTCGCCAACACCCTGCCGCTGCTGCATCCTCGCGGCTATCTCCAGGTGCAGGACATTTTCGTGACGTCGATGGACGAGTATCGACAGGCGTTCAAGGGCCCGGGCAAGCTGGATGGCTCGCTGGTCGTCTGGGTGAATGGCGCGCTCCTGCGAGCGGTCGGCGCGCGTGCCGGGTACGATGTGCACTTCGCGCCGTTCCCTTACCGGCCAGGATCGAAAACGAACATCCTGTATACGACACAGCGTCCGTGACGGCCGCGGCCGTGACCGGCGTGGCGCGAGGGCGGGCGATCGGCTCGCCTCGGCTCGGAATCTTCGAGCGGCTCCGCCGCGTCTGACGGTGAGTGACGTCCCTTTCAGAGGCTCGCATGAGGAACCCCATGGAATTACCGCTCCTGCCCACCGCCGTCATCGGTAGCTATTCAATGCCCGCGTGGCTGGAGCGCGCAAAGAACGACTATCTGTTGCGCAAGCTGAGCCGCCACGACCTGGACGAAATGCACGACGCCGCCCGCAAGGGAGCGATCAAAGACCAGGAAGTGGCCGGGGTGGACCTCATCACCGACGGCGAGATGCAGCGCGACAACATGATTGACTATTTTGTCGAGCGGCTGCCCGGCGTACAGGTGGATCTTGGATCGAAGCGCTTCTACTACGACTTCTACGAGAGCGTCGTGAGGTCGAAGCTGGCGTCCGGGCCGCTCGGCCTGGCCGACGAAGTGCGGTTCCTGCGCCGCTTCACGACGCACGCCGGCAAGGTGGCGCTGTCGGGGCCGCATACGCTGGTGAAACGGATTCAGAACCGTTTTTATCCTTCGGAAGAGGCGTTCGCGATCGATCTGGCGCGCGTGCTCAACGCGGAGCTCCGTGAACTGGTGCGCGCCGGCGCCACCCACATCCAGATCGACGAGCCCTACTATTCCGGGTTCCCCGAAGACCTGCCGTGGGCGATTCGTGCCGTCAACGCAATGGTCGAGGCAGTGGAGGCCAAGATCCATCTGCACATCTGCTACGGCAATCGCTACGGCAAGCCGTCGTGGGAAGGCAGTTATCGGTACCTGTTTCCCGCCATTCTCGAGGCGAACGTCGACCTCGTGTCGTTGGAATTCGCCAGGCGCGGTGACGAGGATCTCCAGCTCTTCAAGGAGTTCAGCCCGAAGTTCTCGCTGGGGCTCGGGGTGGTCGACGTCAAAATCCAGGATGTGGAATCGCCGGGATTCGTCGCCGATCGCATCCGCCGCGCGCTCGAGGTGGTGCCGCCCGAGAAGCTGGTGGTCAACCCCGACTGCGGCTGCGTCCATCTGCCCCGCGACGTCGCCTTCAACAAACTCTGCGCGATGGTGGACGGGGCTCGTCTGGTGCGGGCAGAGTTGGTGAAATAACTCAGGTTTACGAACGATCTTCGCCGCTTCTTCGTCACGGACGGCGACACGATTGTTGTATCTTGTAGTACTGCTTTGTTCGACTCCTGGCGCCCGCTAAGTCCGCGGTGAGGGCGTAACACATAACCCGGAGTACTCATGAATAATCGGTTGCGTCGCCTTTCGCTGAGCGCGCTTACGGCTGCGACGCTACTGGCGTACGGACAGCTGTCTGTTCCGCGAGCGGCTGAGTCCCAGGCTGCCGCACAGCCACCGGCGCCGGCGACTTCGGCTGGTCCGGCGGCCGCGAACGCGCTGCCGAGCGTAGTAAATTCCGCCGCGGACGAACGCGCCCTGCTGAACCGCTACTGCGTGTCGTGCCACAACGAGAAGGCGAAAAACAGCAGTGGCCCGCTGGCGGACGCCGCACGCAAGCTGACGCTCGACAACATCGACACCGCCAACGTGCACGAACACGCCGCGACCTGGGAGCTCGTCGTCCGCAAGCTGCGCGCCGGGATGATGCCGCCCGCCGGCCTGCGCCGTCCCGAGCCGGCGACATACAAGTCGATGATCTCGTGGCTCGAAACCGAGCTCGATCGCACCGCGACCCCCTTCACGCCGCCGCCCGGCCTGCATCGTCTGAACCGCACCGAGTACGCCAACGTGGTGCGCGACGTCCTCGGTCTCGACATCGATCCGAGCAAGTACCTGCCGAACGACGACTCGACGCGCGGCTTCGACAACATTGCGGGAGCGCTGGGTATCTCGTCCACGCTGGTCGAGGCGTATGTGTCGGCGGCCGGCAAGATCAGCCGGCTCGCGGTCGGCGAACCGGCAACGCCGACGCTGGTCGTCTATCGGACGCCCGAGGATACCTCGCAGGACTATCACATCGAAGGGCTGCCGTTCGGCACGCGCGGCGGGATGATCGTGTCGCACGTGTTCCCTTCCGACGGCGAGTACACGGTCACCGTCACGCCGATCTTCGGCGACAACATGTCGCCGACCGGCTTCGGATCGGTGCCGTGCGAGAAGCTGCTCGTATTGCTCGACGGCGAGCGGCTCGATCTGCTCGATTGGCAGGGCGGCGGCCGCTTCGGCGTCACGCCGGCGAATTGCGGCGGTCGTGGCAATCGTGTCCGCAGTGCAGC
>JADMIO011460613.1_pt1 | contig 58551 bp, 51 predicted proteins | sample 8958161 | NCBI WGS metagenome assembly JADMIO01 (sample SAMN16585339, study PRJNA669376) | soil metagenome | isolation source: Crop rotation soil | place: USA: Cullars Rotation, Alabama | collected 2011
GGCCGCGCCTTCGGGTGCGGCCGTCCCGTCCCGCGAGCTCAGCCGTCGAGGACGCCGCGATAGAGATTCGTGAACGAGGCGAGTCCGGGTGAGGCGGCCGGCGACGCGAGAGCCTGCACTCCGAACGCGACTCCTTGCAGCGCGGAGACGTCCGGCACGGGAACGGTGATCGTCGTCCCCACCGGCGCGATCGCGAAGAGCTGCACGACGGCGAGCGGGTCCGCCAAAGCGAAGCCCCAAGGCGGGACCAACTCCGCGCCCGACAATCCGCCGAGACCGAAGACCGCCGTGCCCGACGGACCCGTCACCGTCAGATGCACGACCGAGTTGCTCCACGCGCGGCCGACGACTTCGAGATGAAACGGCGCGGATTCATAGGCGCCGCGGTCGGCGAGCATCGTGCCGAGAAGGCGGCCGTCCGAGAGCCTCGAGTTCTCGTCGTGATCGGTCACCAATGCGGTCGCGACCGCGACCTCGGCGGTTTCGATGCAGGGCGAAGTCGGCGGGAGCGTGAGATCTCCGTTCGGCTCGTCGTTGAACGAAGGATCGGCGACGAAGTTCCCGGCGCCCCCGCCCGCGATTCCGCAGGTGTAGGACACGCTCGTCGTCGCCACGCCGTTGAGCTCCGCGACGACGTTTCCGAACACGATGGAGTTGACGATCGCGGGGTTCGCCGCGCCCGTCTTGCGGAAGCCGTAGCGGAGATTCGACGCCGAAGTCAGATGCCGAAAGGTCGCCGCCGCATTGGTGCAGACCACGCCGTCGAGCCCGTTCGCCCAAGCGACGAAGTTGTCGCACGGCGCGGCGGCGGCAGAGAGGTCGATGCCCGAGCCCAAGCTTCGCTCGATGCGCACGTCGCGCCATGCGGCGTTCGCGTTGCGCGCGAGAACCGCCGGATTCGGTCCGGAGCCGGTCGAGGCGCCGCCGAAGCGGATCCGCACGTGCTCGATCGTCGACGCCGCGCCCCCGGCCGCGCAGTTCAGATACGTCCACTGGCCGGGCGCCCCGGCCGTCGCCGCGAGGTTCTTGTTCGTGTCGCCGCCGAAGGCGTCGTCGTGGATCGACGTCAACACCACGGGGTCGTGACCCGTTCCGCGGAGCTGGAGCGACGCGCCGGCGTTCACCGTCATTGAGGCGTTCGTCACGAACTTGAGGATCGTTCCGGGGCCGACGTCGAGCGTCGCGCCCGCGAGCAGGTTCGGGCTCGCGGAGAGCACGAGGACGCCTGAGCCGTTCAACGTGTTGATCGCTCTCCAGCTCCAGCTTTCTCCCGCCGCGACGGAAGCGTTGTTGATCCAAAGCGCGTCGTAAACGGAGTTCCCCGCCGCCGTGCATCGCCGGAACTTCTGCACCGCGCCCGGCCGCACCGCGGCCACCGCGATCGTGCCGCCGTCGAACGCGCAGCGCGTCGCCGTCGGGAACGAGTTGTTCTGCAGGTCGAGCACGGCGGCGTTCCCTTGCTCGAAGACGCAGTCCTCGAAGACGGCGTCCGAGCTCACGCATCGCACGACCGGATTCGTTCCCGATCCCGCGTAACGGACGCGGAGGAACCGCGACACGCTCTGATCCGAGCTCGGATTGAACGAGGCGTACGCCCAATCGCCTCTCGCCGGAGTCGTCGCTGCGCCGTCCTTGTTCGTGTCCCCGCCGTAAGCGTCGTCCTTCACGGACGTGAAAACCACGGGCGAGACCGCCGTCCCGGTCGCGAGCAAGGTCTGGTTCACGTTCACCGTTCGCGACCCCGAGAACTTGAAGACCATCCCCGCAGCGAGAGTCAACGTCGCGCCGACGTCGAGGTTCGTCGCGAGCACGACGACTCCCGATCCGTTCAACGTGTTCGCGGGGCCGAGCGCCGTCGGCGCAAGCACATTGGCCGACGTGACCAGCACGTCGTCGTACACGGAGTTTCCGAGCGCGGTGCATCCGGCGAAGCCGGCCAGCGCCGCCAACGGCACGTCGCGGACGGCGATCGTCCCGCCGTTGAACGCGCAGCTCGTGACGGTCGCGAACGAGTTGTTCTGGAGCGAAAGCCCCGCCGCCAAGCTCGCGTGAATCGCGGCGCCGCTGAACACGCAGTTCGATCCGTTACAGAAGATCGCCGGATTCGGGCCGCTCCCGAACACGCTCGCGCCCGCGTAGCGCACGTGCATGCCGGCGCAAACGCTCGCGTCCGACGTCGGCGAGAAGTGCATGTAGGCCCAGTCGCCCGGCGCAGGAACGGTCGTCGCGCCGTTCTTGTCGGTGTCGCCCCCGACGCCGTCGTCCTTGATCGTCGTAAACGTCACCGGGGCCTGGGCCGTGCCGTTGGTGGTGAGCGCGTAATTCACGGTGATCGTGAAGCTGCCTTCGCACTTGAACGTGACGCCCGGGCCGAGCGTCAACGGGGCGTTCACGTCGAAGTTCGTCGCGTAAATGATGACGCCGTTTCCGTTCAGCGTGTTGGCGGTGTTGATGGTGATCGCCGTCGTGACGTTCGCGGAGTTCAGATACATCTGGTCGTAGATCGCGTTGCCCGACGCAGTGCATCCGACGAAGCCCGGGATCGCGTCCATCAACACGTCGCGAACGGCGTAGGTCCCGTCGTTGAAGGCGCAGTTCACGACCGACGGGAACGAGTTGTTCTGGAGCGAGAGCCCGGGCCCGGCGGTGTATTGCGTCACGCAGCCCTGCAAAGTGCAGCTCGATCCGCCGCAAAGGATCGCCGCGGCGCCGGCCGCGCCCGCGTAACGCACGGTCATTCCCGTGACCGTGCTCGCATCCGAGGCGGAGTTGAAGAACACGCGAGACCAGTCGCCCGGAGCAGGGACGTCGCCGCCTCCGTTCTTGTTCGTGTCGCCGCCGACGGCGTCGTCTTTCAACGAGGTGAAGGTCACCGGCGCTCCGGGCGCGCCGTTCGTCGTCAGCGTCTGATTGACGTTGACCGCCCGATTACCCGCGAGCTTGAGAGTGACGCCCGGCCCGAGGGTCAGCGACGAGTTGACGTCGATGTTGTCCGCGACGACGAGCACGCCGTTGCCGTTCAAGGCGTTCGCCGCCGTGATCGACGTCGGCGTCGTCAAGTAGCCCGAGGCGACGTGCATCTGGTCGTAGACGGAGTTGCCGGTCCCGGTGCAGTTGACGAAGCCCGCCGCCGCCCCCAGTCGCGCGTTCCGAATCGCATACGTTCCGCCGTCGAATGAAGAGTCCGAGATCGTCGGCGACGAGCTGGTCGTCAGATCAAGGCCGGCGCCGAGGCTCGGACCGATTTGAAGATGGTCCGCAGTGAGATTGCAGCCGGTCAACGACACGGCCGCGCTTGCGCCGGAGCCGGTGCTCGCTCCCGCGTAACGGACGCGACAGTAATGGAGATTCGACGCGGACGCGCCGCCCGCGAACTTCAGCCCCACCCAATCGCCGGGCGCCGGAGCGTCGGCGCCGAGATTGCAGTTCGTGTCGCCGCCGACGGTGTCGTCCTTCAGCGAGGTCCACCAAATCGGCGCCGCGGCGGTTCCGTTCGCGACGAGCACGCCGTTGACGTTGAAGACGGCGCCGCTTTGCATCTTGAAAACGACGCCCGCGGGCACGTTCAGCGTCTGACCGGAAGGCACCGTCACCGCCCCGGTCACCGCATAGACGCCGTTAGCGACCAGCGGCGGTCCGAAGCCGTTGTACAGGTTTCCCGCGGGCAACGTCGTGGCGCCGCAAAACTGCGCCGAAATCGGCGTCGCGACGAAAGCTGCGATCGCGACCGCGAAAACCGCTCCCCGCATCGCGCCTCGACGGCGCCTCGCACGCTCCGGATTCATGACACCGCTCCGACCGGCCGCAGCACGCGGCGTCAAAACGATTCATAGCGAATGCGGTCGCGGTTGCGATCACGCTTTCATGAAAAATCCGTCGGCGTCCGCTCTCATCGACGTCGAAGGAGAACGCGAGGCGCTCAGCCCGCGCCGAGGCGCGTGGAGACGGCGATCAGCCGGCCGTAATCGTTGTCGATGGTCGTCGGTCCGTGAGTGAAGCGGGCGATGCGGAAGCCCCGCGACGCGAGATGGTCCGCCAGGTCGCGCCCCGTGCACCCGGCGGCGCCGAAGTCGTGAAACTCGAGCGAGATCACGTCGAGCCTCGAGAGGACGTCGCGGTCGGCGGTGAGCAGCGCCGCATACTCGGCCCCTTCGCAGTCGAGCTTGAGGAAATCGACGTTTGCCAGTCGCTCGCGCTCAAGCAAATCGCCGAGGCTCAGGACGTCGATCTTTTCGAACTGCTGTGTGTCCGGCGCGGCGCGATGCAAGCGCCTCAGATGCTCGAGATGGAGCGTGTGATTTTCCGAGCGCGACAAAGCGAGTTGCGCCGTGCCGGACGCGGCGGCGACGCCGGCCTGCACCATCCGCACGTCTTCGACGCCGTTCGCGGCGAGATTCGTCCGAAGTCGGCGCATGTTCCGCTCCTCCGGCTCGACCGCGACGACGACGGACCCCGGCAACAGCCTTCGCGCGGCGAAGATGGTGAAGAAGCCCTTGTGCGCGCCGACGTCGACGACCGTCGCGCGTCGACGCATCGGGAACCAATCGGAGTAGACGCGATCGAAAAATACCTCGCGCAAGACCGCGACGTCGTCGCGATGCGCCGCATATTCGAGCTTGAGATCGCACGCCGCGCAGATGCGCGAGAAGAGCGCCCGCCCGCGAAGCGCGGCGACGGCGTCGAGCGCGGCCGAGAACAGCGTCATGCGCCTTATTTCAGGCCCTGAAAGGCCGTCGCGAATTCCGCCATGCACGTGCTGCAATGAGCGCTCGGCGCCTGCTTGCCGACGACGTCGTCCGCCGCCCTCTTGAGCTTCGACTGCTCGGACTCTTGCCCCCACGCCTGAGAGACGATGAGCAACGACGACATCACGAACGCGCCGGCAAGCGACGTCGGGCGACGAGACGAGACCGAGGATTGCATGACCGCTCCTATGCGGACCGCCGGAGGTGCGCACTTCGCATCCTATCCGTCGTGCGCACGGCGCTCGAAAGACGCGGCATTCACGGGCGCGAGCCGACGAACGCCCGCAACGTGACCGAGATCCGGCGGCCGCCGTGGCGCGCCGCGAGCGGCACTTCGTGAGTGGCGACGAGGTTCGTGCGATAGGGAATGACGATCACCGTGCCGTGCGGCGCGGCGAAGTCCCGGAACCCCTTGCCCTTCCACGGCCGCATGCGGAAGGGCCGCTCCTCGCCGAGCGCGATGTTTACGATCGGCGCGTCGACGACGAGGCTTTCGCGGCTGTCGCGGTGCGGGCCGATGTAGTGCCCGCGCCGGGCGTCGTACCAGTTCACCGTCGCCCCGGTCAGCCGCCCGTCGAACTCGTGTTGCGCCCACGCGAGCAGGCGCGCGAGCGCCGGGGGCGTCGGCGCGGCGCGCTGCGTTTCGCCCGAGTACAGGTAATCATGCCCGAATGCTTGGCTCCACCGGGGCGTGGGCGTCAATCGTCCGTGAATGCGGATGAGCGGATATTCGCTTGGCTTCATCTCCCAAAGCCGATCGAACGCCGCGTCGTCCGGCGTCAGCGCCGGCGGAAGGCGCCCGACGAGAACGCCGTGGCCCGGGACGATTTCGTGGAAGCGAAAGCCTCGGTCGTCATCGGCCTGAAACTGGAATGTGAGCTGACCCATGGGAGCGACTTGCGTTGATACGAAGCCGCGCCCGGCGAAGGAGCCGCCTTCTCCTCTGGGAGCGCCGGTCTGCGCCCGCGTCAGCGGGACAGGCCGGCTTCCTCGTCGTCCCACCGCGCAAAGCCGCTGACCCGCGCTCCACGCGCGCGACCCCCGCCCCGCACTTAGAGAACACGCGTCGCAACGTACTCCGCCCCTCCGACCTTGAGCGTGAAGCCCTCGACCGCCCCGTTCTTGTCGCGCTTGAAGACGACGTCGACCTCGCCGTCATAGTTGACCGCGAAGAACTCCGCGGCGGCCGCCGAATGCAATCGGAGCCCCGCCTCGCCGAACACTTCCGGGCCGGTCGCGAACAACCCGGTCTCCTCGCGGCGAATCTTGATCCGACGCTTGGGCCCGCCGACCGACATCTCGTAGCTCCCGGCGAATCGTTCGAGGTCCGCCGCGGAGAGCGTCGGTCCCTTCCGCGCCGCGACGCGGTCCTCGATCGCATTCCGCTGCACCGCGACATAAGCCTCGAACGCCGGGTTCGTCGGGAAAAGATCGGGAATGCGGAGCGTGCGCCGCCCCTTCTTCAGCTCGACCGCCAAGTCGAGAACGACCGGGTGCTCGTAATCGTGAAACAGATAGAGCTTCGCGGTGCGCGCCTTCAGGTCGAACAGGTTCGAATAGAGCGTGGCCGCACGATCACCGCGTTGCGCGGCGGCGGAGAGCGCCGCGACGGCCACGGTCTCGGACGTCGTGGTGCGCGCCTTCAGCACTTTGACCGCCGCCGCATAACGCGGGCATTGGGCGGCCTCGCCTCTGGGCTCGGATTGCCGAAAGTTGGTGACGACTTGGAAGTCGCCCTCCTTCGGAACGAAGACGTCGCCTTCGACGATCACGGAATCGCCGCTCGCATCGGCGAGGAACAGCATCGCACTCGTCAACAAGGGACGAAGATCGACGCGCTTCAGGAACGCGACCGCCTCCTTGACCGTCGAGCAGGTCTCCATGACCTCGTTCATCGTGCCGCCGGAGAACGCCGCCTTGCCGTCTTGCTGCGTCAACGGCTTCGGCTCGGTCGCGAACGCGTCGAACGCCAATCCCGCGTCGTTCAGGCCTCCTTACGGGAAGCCGTTGTCGTAGCCGAGATACATGGCGCCGTGGCGCGTTTCTGTCGCGGGCACGAACCACACGCGCGTCTCCGGATCCCAGTAGTCCTCGTTGTTGCCGAAGAGGACCACGCCCGCGCCGACGACCAGAAACGCCGAGCATGGCAGTGCCGGACCGGAGAGGAGCGCGATGCATGCGAGCCGGAGAAAAGCCTTCATCGGAGAGCGCCTACCGGGCGGATCATAGGATGATCATTCGACGAAGTTCGCGGGCCGAGCTATTTCGGCCGCCGGCGTGAACCATCCGAGCCGGGAGCGGCCATAGGCAGGCGACCCATGAACGCCGAACTCAGACTCCCTTCCATGGACTCTTCCGAACCGTTGGTCGACATCCAAAGCCTCCGCCGACTTGCCTGCCGGCTGGTGCGAGACGACGCGGACGCGGACGACGTCGTCCAAGAATCGCTGCTCGTCGGCCTTCGACGCGCGACGGGACGCATGCTCGGTCTCGGCGGCTGGTTGCAGGGCGTCGTTCGCAACAAGGCGCGAGAAACTCGTCGAGCGTCGACCCGACGTCGAATCCACGAAGCCGAAGCCGATCAAGGACGCGAACCCATGAGCCCGATCGACGTCGCCGCGCGGATGGAGATTCACGGTCGGCTCCTCGGCGCCGTGCGTGCGCTCGCCGAGCCCTATCGCAGCGCGATCTGGCTTCGCTATTTAGAAGGCAAAGAGTCCTCGGACATCGCACGGATGTTGGGCGTTCCGGTCGAGACGGTGCGAACGCGTCTGAAGCGCGGCGTCGACAAGCTGCGCAGAGATCTCGACCGAAGCCTCGGGGATCGTGCGGGCTGGATCTCTTCCGTGGCGGCCTTCGCCGGCGTCGAGCCCTCAATGTCCGTCCTCAGCGCCGGCGCGGTCGCGATGACCGGCGCCGCCAAGACGGTCGCCGCCGCATCCGTGGTGCTGATCGTCGCCGGTGCGACGTACTTCGCGGCGCCGTTGCCCTCGCCGTTTCGAACCGTGACGCCACGCGAGTCGGCGACCGCAAAGCCCGCGGATCGATCGAACACCGCCGCTCCGCCCTCGGCGACGGCGGACAACTCCGCCGTCGCGGACGAAGCAAACTCCGTCCCCGTCGTCGGCGCGGAGCGCACCTCGGTCGGGACGGCGCCTTGGACGGACTCCACGGCCCCAACAGCCGCACCGGCCGATTCCGTCGTCGAAGGCGAATTCTCCTTTCACTACCAGCAGGGCTACTCGTTCGTGTCACGGAGCGTGGTCAAAGACCTGGCCGACGCCGACCTCGTTTTCAAAACGTGTGCAGGCGGGATCTCGAGCGTGACGTTTGAGGCGCCGTCGGGTGCGATCACGAATCTTGAACGGCTCTCCGCACGGTTCCCGGATTTGAAACACGGGCAGGCCTTGTCGCGATCGATCGTGCGCGCAGATCCGAAGTCGTTCGGATCTGGAACAACTCCCCACGCCGATGATCGAGCGCCGACGTCGAATGCGTTCCTTCTACGCACGAAACACGGACATTGGGTGTCGCTGGCGATCGTCGAACGCGGCGAGATCGGCGGGTGGTCGCAACGACCGGTCAAAGTCTATTACGCGATGAACGCCACGGCGCCGTCATTCCGCAAAGGAACGAGCGAGGTGACCCTCGACGGGATAGCGATCGATGCGGAAGCCGTCCCACGCTTCGATCGCGAGGCTCAAGAGGAAGCGGACCGAGCCCACGAAGCGCGCATCGCGCCGTTCCGCCGTCGCCTCGAAGAGCTGGACCGCGAAGCGGAGAACGTCGAGCCGGCGATTCAGGCGCGCGACGGCTCCGATGTAAGGGTCGCCGCCGTTCTCGAATGGCATTTTGCGACTCCCATGGGCGACAAGGACGGCAATGTCGCCGCAACTTTTAGTTTTCAGCACGCGACCAGAGACGACGTGAAGGCGACGCTCAACGATTGGGACTTTGCTTTCGAACAGTCGCGCATTCGTGTTCGAACCGTGACCGACGACGTCGGCTACATCTGGAATCTCGGCGACACTTCCATGCGAAGCGCTCGTTCTGGAAACTTCGCAACGACGGACCGCGAGGAAACCGCTGAAGTCGTCCTAGGACGACTTTATGCCGTTCATACGGTTGATTCGAACACCGACCAATGGGCCTTGATGCGCGTGGAGACCGTTCGACCCGGCGAGTCTCTGATCTTCTCTTGGGTGGTGCTGAAAGATCCTGCTCCGCTCCGCAAGGTGCTTTCGCTCGGTCACGGAGCCGGATGGCGTCCTCCGATGTCCGCACCCTCGGCGCGACTTCAGATACGCGGCGGCGCGGGCGGCGGGAACCCGTTCAGAGCTTCTCTTGACGCATCGTTAGAAAGAGTCGAGTCGTTGTCCGCGACTCCGCTCGATCTGCAGAGCAGCCTCTCCATTAATGAACGCCATGTCGCGTTCGTCGACGGGGGCACGGTACCGACCGACATGATCTTCCTCATCGAACACGTCGAGTACACGGCTCGAGTCGAAGGCGATTCCAATGGACCTGGTGAGTTCGCGCTTCACGTCGGTTCGGCCGACGTCGTGCATATTCGAGAATCGCACGAGCTGCGGGCCGAGAAGGACAAGCGGTTCCTCTGGTCGGAGTCGGGCCGCGAAGCACAATCGATTTCCTCGGACGTGATGCCGGTCCGCGGCGAGCTGAGTGTTTCCATTCCTATTCGGGAAGGAATGGAACATTCGGTCTATGTCGAGATCGCCAACTCGTCGTGGGCCGACGTCACATTGAGCGGCCGCTTCGTTGCGGCCCCGACGACGGCGTCCGACTCTCACGGCGCGCCTCCCGAGGGTCGCTGATCGATCCTCCGGAGGCGCTCGCCGATGTCTCGGTCGGGGACCGCCCGGCCCGTGCCGGCGCTTCGGTGCGCCGTTACGTTCCCGCGACCAGAGTCAACGCATTCGACAGCGTCAGGCCGCCGGGAGCGCTCGCGTCGAATGCGACCGCCTGCACGCCGAGCGTGAAGCCGACGGCGACCGGCAAAAGCGGAACGGGAAGCGGAAACACAGCAGCGCCGCCGGTGACGGTCGCAGGTCCGAGAGGACTCACGCCGGCGGCGATGAAGGTGAGCGCGCTCGGGATGTCCAAGAGGATCGAGCAAGAGCCGACCAACGGCGGAGCGTTCAGAACGGCGCTCGTCGCGAGGAAGACGACGGCGGACGTCGTGTCCGGCGGACCGGTCAACGTGAGCGCGAAGCCCGTGTTGCCGATGAGCGGAAGACCGACGGCCGAAAGCACGAGAGGTTGTCCGTTGCCGCCTGCGCATCCGGTCCCGAACGGCGTCACCGAAGCGGCGCCGGCGGCCGTCCATTGGTTGTTGACGATCCCGAGTTGAACGCTGTTGCACGTGATCCCGGGCGGCAAGTTGAACACCACGCCGCTGTGCGGAAGCGACAGCATCGCCGTCGACAGCGTCAGGATGCTCGACGGCGTGGACGATTCGCAGAGCACGCCCGAGGCGTTCAATGAGAGATCGAGTTGGATGGTCATCGGAATGTTCAACTGGCCGGAGAACTGGGACGTCGTCAAGGTCGTCAGCGACCCGTCGTTCGGATAGCCGACGAGCGCGCCCGTCGGTTGGCCGGTAACGCCGTTCAACGTCCCGTCGACGAGGCACGATCCGTTGCCCGCGCACAGGTGGACGATCGAGTTGGCGAAGACGCAGACCGGCCCCGTCTGGCTCGCTTGACCGCGGAAGTCGACGCGCATGGTGAAGTTGACGATCGGCCCGGTCGAGCCGGGATTCGCGATGTCCGTGAACAGGACGTCGTTCGCGGAGATGTTCTGGGAGAGGTTGCTCAAGCCTCCGGCGGTCGACCCGCAGGGTGCGGCCGTGAGTTGAGTTCCTGCCGAGTCGCAGCTCAACACGATGATGCCGCGATCGACGAACCGGCTCCAACGCGCTTCGTTGTTCGAGCCGACGCCCGCGAACGGCGGGACGCCGCACAGAAAGTTGCACGCTCCCGTCCCGACTTGTCCGTCGAGGGCCGGTCCCGGGGGCAACGATCCGGTGACCGAGGTTCCGCACTGCGGAACGATCGCGAACGTCCCCGAGTACGTCTGAGCGGTCGCCGCCCAACCAAGCGACGACAGGATGACGGCGAGCCGCAGACGACCCGAACCCCCGACGAAATAGTTCGCGACCATCGTAGTTCCCTTTCTCGAGCGCGAGTTGGGAGCGTCATCCCGATCGCGCGTGTCGCGGCGCGGAGAGCGCGCCGGGGCGATCGATTTCGAGGTCGCCCGAAGGCCATAGATCCGCTCGGCCGCCCGTTACGTCCCTGACGCGGATATCGATTCGCAGGGGCGCTATGCGCATCGCCCGCGAAGCGGGCGATCGCCTGCGTCAAGTCGGCGTCGGGCGATCGACGCGGGCCGCAGGCGGTTTCGCTGCGCGAAACGCGCATAGCGCCACAACTCCGGGGTCGTCAGGGATCGAAAGGCCGCATCGGACGGACGCCTTCGAAGAGGCTCACGACGTTCGCGCGATTGGCGTCGCGCGAAGCGGAGCTGCATCCCTTCGACGTGTTGTTGCACGAGCCGCCGCGCCACACGCGCGGCTGCAATCCCTGACCGGTGCGAAAGCCGTCTCCCGCTCTCGTCTCGGCTTCATAGGTCAAGAACTCGTCGCGGCAAAACTCGGCGGCGTTGCCCACGACGTCATGCAGTCCGAAAGGATTCGCCTTGAAGGATCCGACCGGGGCGAAGCCCGCATACCCGTCGTCCATCCACGTATCGGCGTCACCGCCCAGGCCGCCTTGCAGGCCGCGAAAGTCCTTGATGTTCGCCGCGCCGCGCAGCGACTCCTTCGAGTTCCCGGTCCACCAGCACGACGTCGTCCCGCCGCGCGCGGCGTACTCCCATTGCGCCTCCGTCGGCAAATCGCACGCGACGTGCCCCAATGCGGTGGAGATCTCGATCCAAGTGATCATCGTGATCGGCAGCATCGCCTCCGCGTCGATCCCGTCCCTCCCGGGCGCCGGCGGCGACGTTCGCCGCCATTGCGCGACGGTCATCTCGAACTTCGACATGAGAAAGGGGTCGAGCGCGACCTCGCGCAGCGGTCGCTCGAAGCGCGAAGCGTTCGGATCGACGTTCGGGTCTTCGGCGTCGAGGTCGTCGCTCGGCGGAACGGCGCCCATCGTGAACTTGCCACCGGGGATCAAAACGAAGACGAGCCCCGTCTCCGCTTTCATGACCACGCGTCCGGTCGACGAATCGCGGGTCGCGACATGACCGGTTCGTCGATCGGCGAACTCGAACAGCTTCGACTCCGGATCGCGCCCGAGCGGAACGAGCCCGACCTGCGGCTTGAGCTTCAATCCCCCGTAGCGCGGATCGGCGGCGACCTCGGCGACCGTTCGATCCCATTCGGCGCGATGAGCCTCGATCGTCTCGCCGCTGATCGCGAGGCTGAATCCGCGGCGAGCGGTGATCGCTTCGATGCGATGCGTGAGAGCGTCGAGGTCCTTGAGGACCTCCGTCAGAATCTCGCGTCGCCAAGCGACGTTCTCGGCTTCGTCGATCGTCGGTCCGGTCCCATGCTCCGCGCTCGGCCTTGAAGTCGGAGCGGGAAGGCGCGCCAAAGCCGCGACATGGAGAGGTCGTCGTCTTTCGACCTCGTCGGCGGCGCGAAGCCACGCGTCGATGCCTTGCGGTCCTTCGACGATCCCCGGCGCGGCGGGCCAGAGCCGATCGGCCCACGCCGCCAACTCGCGGACGCGCCTGACGTCGGAGAGCCGCATCGTCTCTTCGATTTGATTCGAGAGCTGATCGTTCTTGCCGGACAGCTCGTCGTTCTTCGCGCCGACCCACAACGTCGTGCCCACGAGACCGAAGAGGATCACGCCGAGCAACGACGCAATCGCGGGCCGCCGTCGCGCCCAACGCACGCCGCGTCCTACGGCGCCGACCGGGCGCGCGCGCACCGGTTCGCCGCGAAGCACGCGTTCCAAGTCGTCCGCGAATGCGCACGCCGTCGCGTAACGATCGGCGGGGTCTTTGGCGATCGCGGTCGCGACCACGACGGCGAGATCGGCTCCGATCGCCGGGTTCTCGCGGCGGATTTCGGGCGGCTCTTCGTTCACGACCGCCGCCATCACCGCTTGGCGCGTCGGGCCGTCGAAGGCGCGCCGCAACGTGAGCCCTTCATACAGCGCGGCGCCGAGGGCGAAGACGTCCATGCGACGATCGGGCAAACCCGTCGCGCCCGTCGCCTGCTCGGGCGACATGTAGGCGGGCGTCCCGAACACGTCGCCGGTGGCGGTCAAGGTCGCACCGTCCGATCCCGTGTCGTGCGCGAGCCCGAAATCGAGGATGACCGGCGCGCCTTCGGGCGTGACCATCAGATTGCCCGGCTTCACGTCGCGATGCACGACGCCGGCTTCATGCGCCGCATGCAGCGCGCGCGCGGCGGCCGCGACGAACTCGACGACGGTTCGCACCTCGGCGCGATCCGGCTTGTCGCCTTGCTCTCTTCTGCGCGCAAGCCGTTGCTGCCATGTCTCGCCTTCGACATAGCGCATGGCGACATAGCCTCGGCCGCGCTCGAATCCTACGTCGAAGATCGCGCACAGCGCGGGATGGTTGAGCTTGCCGACGATCTCCGCCTCGCGTCGCAAGCGCCGCATCGAGACGTCGAATCGCGGGCCGACTCCTTCCAAGACCTTCACCGCCGCCTGACGGCCGAGGCGAAGATCGTCCGCCAAATAGACGATCGCCTGCCCTCCCCGCCCGAGCTCGCGGACGAAACGGAAGGGGCCGACTCCCGATGCGGAGTCTTCGACCGCGGCGACGCGCTCGGCTTCGGTCGCCGTCGACGGAGGGCCCAAAGCGTCGAGGTCGGCGAAGCAGCGTGCGACCTCGGCCTCCATGCCCGGAAAGAGCGCGAGGTACTCGCCTAAGTCACAGGTTCGTCCGTCGAGACGGTCCGCGACCCAGCGCTCGACGAAGCGGGCGACGGCATATGAATGGTCGGGCGCGGCGGTCATGGGCGGAGTCGCGGCGAAGGCGGGCGCAAGATACAGATCCTCGATTGCGCCGGGAGCCGCGGATTCACCGGTCGGAGTAGCATCGCCGTCGAAATGAGCTCCGCCAAAGGCCCCGAACGCCCGCGCCCGACCGGCGACACGACGTTCGACGTGCAGGGCGCCATCGGCGGCGACGGGGCGGCCGTCGATCGCGTGGTGCGTCGCCTCGAACCGTTGCTCATCGCGGATGCAAGCTATCGGCTCAGGCGCTCCGGCATTCGCGACGTCGAGCCGGAGGACGTCGTCGCGGAGACTTGGGCGGCCGCGCTCCCGAAGCTCGGCCGAATCGGCGAGCACGACGGGCGGCGGACGCCGGTCTTACTGGCGTTTTTGGCGGCGACGATCCGCAACATCGTCGGCGGCCTGATCAGGCGTCGCGCGGTCCGCGGAAGCGCCGCGTCGCTCGATGCGTCGTCGTCGCAATCGGGCGCGCCCGAGCCCGCGGCGAGTTCGACGGGAATCGTCTCGCGGATCGCGCGCGACGAACGCCGCGATTTGGTGCTCGCTGCGATCGAAAGGTTGGACGAGATCGACCGCGAAGTCGTGCTCCTTCGCGGCATCGAGCAGCGAGGGAACGCGGAGGTCGCGGACCTCCTCAAGATCGCGCCGACGGCCGCCGCCATGCGCTACCGACGCGCGTTGGACCGTCTTCGCTCGGAGATCACCGACTCGGTGTTCGAAGACCTGACGACGGACTAACTCGTCCGAGCGGCTCCCCGCTCCCCCGCGAGGCTTGGGACGCATTTCGTCGCGTTCCGGTGAATCCTCGGTCTCTCGCGCAATCGCCGCTTCGGACACACGTCCGACAGCGGCTGATCGCCGCAGGAGATCCTCGCATGAAACGGCTCGCATCTTCATCGACGCGGACGGCGGCGCTCATCGGCTTCGCCGCCCTCTGCCTCGCTTCGTCCGCCTCCGCGCAGTTCTTCTACAACCCTGCGAACGGCCATTACTACACGCTCACGGCGGGTCCGGTCGACCTCGCGACCGCGCGTGCGCAAGCCGCCGCCCTCGGCGGGAAGCTCGCTTCGATTGCGAACGCGTCGGAGCAGGCGTTCATCGCTACGACGTTCACGGCGGAGCTCGCCGTCGACGCACTTTGGATCGGGATGAACGACGAGGCGAACGAAGGAACCTTCGTCTGGGAGGACGGGACGCCGTTCATCTTCACGAACTGGTATCCGGGAGAGCCCAACAACTCGGCCGGCTTGGAGGACGGCGGAACGATGCTCTCGAACGCCGAGCTCAATCTTTGGAATGACGCGCCGGCCTTTTTCGCGTACGTCGGCGTCGTCGAGATCGTTCCGACGACCGGCGACACTTGCGTCACGGCGCCGGTGATCTCCGGAGACGCGATCGTCCCCTACGACTCCACGTCATGCACGGTCCCGGGCGCGGCGTCGGCGCCTTGCTCGGGCATCGGCGGAGGCGATCCGACCGACTTCTGGGTCAAGTACGTCGCGCCGCTTTCGGGAACGTTGACGATCAGCAACTGCTCCGGCTCGGCGAACGCACCCGGCGGTTATTCGATCTTCGGAACCGATACGTATCTCGCGGGATGGAGCGGCGGGTCCGTCGAACCGACGACTTACCTCACCTGCGCCGACGATTCATGCGGCTACCAGTCGGAGATCGCGTTCAGCGTGGTCGCGGGGCAGACGTACTACGCGCAGATCGGAACGTGGGGCGGCCCTGCGACGTGCTCCGGCGCGTTGGCGTTCCATTTGAACGTCATGGCGCCGAACGATGTTTGTGCGACGGCCCAGCCGATCTTCGACGGCGTGAACGGTCCGTTCGACAACTTCTCCGCGGCTGACACGTCGTGGACGACCGGCGTTTGCGACTATGTCGGCGCCGACGTTTGGTTCTCATACACGGCGTCGAGCACGCGCACGGTGCGGTTCTCCACGGAGACGCCGGCGGGAGCGACGCCGGGCAGCCTCAACGACCCCGACATGGAGATCTACTCCTCCTGCGGCGGCGCCGTGCTCGCCTGCGTCGACGGCAATCCGTACGACGTGCTCACGACGAACCTCGCGCTCACCGCCGGACAGACGATCTACATCCGCATGAGCGGATGGCTCGCCCAACAGGGAACGTTCTATTTGACGGCGACGCCGCGGTTCACGCTCGAGATGACGTCGCCGCTCGGCCCGGGATCGATCGAGATCCGCAACCTCGCCGGCGACGCGAACACGGTCTACTTCTCGATCTTCACTTTGAGCGCCGGGGCGTTCCCGAACGGTTGGCTCGCGGGCATCGACCCGACGCTCACCGAAGTGCTGATTCAGGCGTCGGCGTACACGGCGCCGTTCATCGGAGTGCTCGACGGAAACGGCCGATCCGACTTCGGCCCCTACGTCGGCTTCCCGCCGCTGACGCTCTACGGCGTCACGTTCTTCTTCGGCCCCGCGGGCAACATCCTCGGCGTATCGCGCCCGGTCGCACACACGATTCCCTGAGTTCGCGAAGTTCGACTTCGACGCAACACGCCGCGCGCCGGCTCTCCCGGCGCGCGGCCTTCTTTTTCGAGGGCCCGAAACTGCGCGTCCGCACCGCGGCGAAGTCCGGGCCGCGGTTCCTTCCGTCAGTGCGCGGCCGGCTGGTACGCGCCCGGAACCGCTCGAAAGGCGATGCTCATGCGGTTCCAAGCGTTGATCGCCGCAATCGCCCACGTCAGCGTCGCGAGCTCGCGGTCGTCGAACGCGGCTCGAACGCGCGCGTAGACGTCGTCGGGAGCATGGGTTTCGGCGACGCGCGTCAACGTCTCGGCCCATTCGAGCGCCGCGCGCTCGCGCGGCGTGTAGAACGGCGACTCATGCCACGCGTCGAGCATGTAGAGCCGCATCTCGCTCTCGCCGGTCGCCCGCGCGTCTTTCCAATGCATGTCGATGCAATAGGCGCACCCGTTCACCTGCGACGCGCGCAGCTTCACGAGATGGAGCAACTTGGCCTCGAGCCCGCCGGCGAAGACGGCCCGCTCCACGGCGGCCATCGCGCGGTAGGCCTCGGGCAAGATGTTGAGGACGTTGAGACGCGGCTCGGCGGATTTTTCGGCGGTCATAAGAAGCCCCGGCCTATCGGCAAGCGCTAAGGAAATAGAATCGCACCCGCCGCCTGCACGGATCGGCGACTACTTCGACGGCCCGCTCGCCGGTCGACTCGCGGCGTATGAGTCGCGCTCGGCGGTCCAACGCGAAGCATCCTCGGGTCGACCGGTCGCCGTGTAGACCTCGATCAATCGATTGAACGCGGCTTCGAAATAGACCCACACGTCTTGTTTCGCCGCCCGCGCCGCAAACGGCTTCAAGCCTTCGCAGGCCGTGCGCAACAGCGGCTCGGCGTCCGCGTACTCGCGTCGCCCGAGGAGCGCGCCGCCGAGCATCGACCGCGTGTTGAAGGTGCGCCAATCGGCGGGAGCGATCTTGTCGCGGATCGCCATTGCGGGCCGCAGAGTCGCTTCCGCCTCGTCCCACCGCTTCAGCCTGAGCAGGTCGTCGCCGAGCGCGGCGAGCTCGGCCGCATACTCCTTGGAGTCGGCGCCCGAGCGCCCCTTGACGAACTCCGCTCGAAAGCGTCGAAGCTCCGCCGTTTCGTCGACACGCTCGAAATAATCAAGCGCGCGAAGCGCGATCCCGAAGATCGTCTCCGCGTTCGCATGCTTGAATCCGCCGCGCGCGACGCCGAGAGCCGCGCGAAACCGGAGCTCGAGCGCGCGATCCGTGTTTCCGATCGAGTCAAAGGCCGCGGCGAGATTGTGCGTCGCGAGGATCACCATGTGATGGTCGTCCCCCAGGGCTTTTCGCGCCGGCTCGAGCGACTCTTCGTACGTGCGGATCGCGTCCTGCGTCCGATTCGCTTCCTGATAGGCGAAACCCAAGGCGTTCGCCGCTTGCAACGCGGACTCGTCCTCGGGCCCCGCCGATTCCTTGTGCATCCGAAGCAGCTCTTCGAGCAGCGGAAGCGCCTTGTCGGGCTGCTTGGCGGCCGAATACGCCTGCGCGAGGTTGGACGTGCAGGAGAGCGTGTAGGGATGCGTCGGCCCGAGCGCGGCCTTCATCCGCGGAATCGTCTCTTCGCAGAGCTTGATCGCGGCAGCGTCATCTCCGAGCGACGAGTAAGTGAGCGCGAGATTGTTCGCCGCCACGAGCGTGTTCGGATGATCCGGGCCTAATCGACCCTTCGCGCGCTCGAGGGCGTCCTCCGAAACCTTGCGATCGGGTTTGCCCGAGCTGCGCATGATCAACCCGACGTTCATCAGGCACTGAATGGTCTCGGGATGATCCTTCCCCTTCACGGCCTCGAGGCGCGGCAGCAGCTCCTCGAGCAGCTCGAGCGCCTTGGCGCGCTCGCCGACGTCGTCATATCCCAACGCCAGGCCCATCGTCCAATGCATGACGTCCTCGTCATCCGGCCCGTTCCGCTTGCGCATCCCGTCGACGGCCCTCTTCATGCATTCGAGGGCCTCTTGGCGTCGCCCTGATTCGAGCAACACCATGCCGAGGTTGGCGAGACTGCGGAGCGCGGCTTGATCATCGGCTCCGCGGTCGGCGCGATAGCGCGCTTCCACGTCGCGGAGGATCGTGATCGCCTCTTCGACCCTTCCCGCGTAGCTATAAGCCGTCGCCAGCAGGTGTCTCGCCGTGAGCGTCGCGAAGTGGTTCGGGCCGACGAGCGGCTCCAATGCGGCGACCGAGCGCTCGATCACGGGTATCGCCGCGGTGCGATCCCCGAGTCGGAGAAGCGCGCCCGCCAGCGTTTGTTGCATCCCGGCGACCTCGAGCGGGTCGCCCATCGCAGCGCCGTCGAGCTTCTGCAGCGCCTTGCCGAGGTTCTCGCGCAGCGCGTCGCGGAGATCGCCGACCGTGCGATAGGTGCGGTTCGGATCGAGGTCGAGGAACACCGACGAAAGGACTTCGTTGGCCGACTTGGCGTACTTCAGGTTCGTTTCGGCTTCGACGCGCTTCTTCTCGGCCGCGACTTTAGCGATCCCTTCCGCCTTCGCGCTCTCGTCCGCGCGATCCTTCTCGGCGGCGACGCGAGCCAAGAGCACGAGCGCCGCCGTAAGGCCGGCGGCCAGCGCGAGAAAGACTCCTGCCACGAGCGACGCGACGGCGGGATTTCGCCGCGCCCATCGCGAGAGCTTCGTCCAAGCGGCGGGAGGCCGCGCCAAGATCGGCTCGCGCAGCCGGAAGTTTCGCAGGTCGTCCGCGAGGTCGAGCGCGGTCTGGTAGCGGCGATCGCGGTCTTTGTCGAGCGCCGTCTGAAGGATGACGTCGAGGTCGGACGACACCGCCGGATTGAGGCGCGAGGGCGCGAGCGGCTCCTTGGTGAGGATCGCCTGATAGAGGCGCTCGCGCGTGGGCGCCTCGAACGGGCGGCGCAATGTGATGGACTCATAGAGGCAGACGCCGAGCGACCAAACGTCGGTGCGGCGATCGACGCGAATGAGCTGCCGCGACAACTGCTCCGGGGACATGTAGGCCGGAGTGCCGATCAAGTCGCCCGTCCGCGTGAGCGTCTCGAGGCCGGGATCCTCGTGATGCGCGAGCCCGAAGTCGAGGATCACGGGCTCTCCGGATTCGGAGATCATGATATTGCCGGGCTTCAGGTCGCGATGGATGACGCCCGATTCATGCGCCGCATGCACGGCGCGCGCGGCCTTCTCGATGATCGCGACGGCGTCGAGAACCGCTTGACGATCGGGAGAGGTCGAAGTCGGCGACGCGGGAGCCTTTGAGGGGCTCTCTGCGAAGCTGAAGGCGAAGGTGCTCGCCGTCGGCTCGGCGCGCGCGCGACCGAGTCGTTGCGCCAACGTCTCGCCTGCGACGTACTCCATCGCGAGGTAGGGCGTGCGCGCGTCGACGCCGACCTCGACGACGCCGCAGATCCCCGGGTGCTTGATGCTCGCGGCGGCGAACGCCTCGCGACGGAACCGAGCCAGCGCGGGCTCTTGTTGCGAGCTCAGTCCGTCGAGCACCTTGAGCGCGACCTTCGCGCCCCCGCTCTCGGGGGTCGCGAGATAGACGACGCCCTGTCCGCCGCGGCCGAGCTCTTTGATCAGTCGGTAGGGACCGACCGAGATCGGAATCGAAGCCCGAGAGTCATGCGGTGCGAACGCTTCCGGCTCGGTGGGCGCGCCGTTGGACATGCCCCACTCTATTGGACGACGCCGCCGGCGCGACATCGTCCTTGGTCCGCAACCCCCCGAATCTCGCGCCTGCGACGAGATCCGGCGGCGATCAAACCCGACGGATCGCTAAGGAATCAGCGTCATGCTCGTCGCATTGGTCGCGAACAACCCGGGGCCGACGACGACCGCCGCGTGATATCCGACGAGCCCCACGAGGGAGGGCGGGAGACCGGGCGCCAGCGTGAGCGTCGCGACGTTCCGCCCCGCGGAATCCAATGCGTTCAACGTGTTCGCATAGGGCGCCGTGTTCGGATATTGGAGCATGAACGTCGTCCAAAAGTCCGGCACGAGCGGCACGACCACGCCGGGCGCGAGAGGGACGCCGGGCGTAGTGCCCGTCAAAGAGCCCGCGAAGATGTACGGCGCTCCGGCATAGGCCGGTCCAAGATCGAGATGGAAGTTGACCGTGCCGCCGAGCGACAAGGAGGCCGTGTCGACGTCGGACCACAGCGAGCGCACATTCGCGGTCGCGACGACGGCGGCGCCGCTCGCGGTTCCGTCGCTCGGCGTGACGGTGCAGGTCACGACGTCGCCGCCGTTCGCGACATGGTGCGCGAGAACATCCGCGCGCCCGGCGCTGGTGACGGACCGCACGATGACCCCGTTCACCTTCCAGACGTACTGATAGCGGACGACGTCCCAATCCAGATCGTCGAGGACCAAGCTTCCGCCCACGCGACACGTGACGACGTCCGCGGGCGTCGCGTTCGCGGGCTCGATCGCGGCGGTGATCGGCGTCGGCGGACGATTGAATCCGGGCGTCGGCGTCGCGACGACCTCGAACGGTGCGGTCACGATGTTCACCGCATCGAAGTCGATGATCACCGTCCACGTGCCGGTGTAGACTTGCATGTCGTAGACGTACCAGACGAACCACCACCACGACGCTTGGTAAGCGGGGTTGTTGAACGGTTGGAATCCGCTGTCGAGCGCGGTGACGCCGTCGGGCCGGACATAGCGCACGCGCCAGTTGGTGTTGGCGGGGACGTTGTAGGTTTGGATCCAGAAGTAGACCCATTGGTCGCTCTGCACCCACTGCGCGTCGCGGCACGGCGAGAACGGCGGCGGCGAGATCCCGGGATTGGTGCGGCAGATCGCGAAGTCGCGGCAAGCGACGGTTCCGTCGAACGCGGGCTGGTTGCGGAAGTAGCTGTCGCCCGCGCGACACGCGCCCGCGAAGGGCTCGATGACGGGCCCGAAGTTGTCATGCGTCTCGAAATGGAGGTGCGGCCCGCCGCTCGTCCCGCTCGAGCCCACGAGCCCGAGCTGCTGACCGGCCTTCACGGTCTGCCCGGGCGCGACCGCCACGCTGCCGTTCTTCATGTGCCAGTAGTAGGCGATGCGATTGCCCGGATGCGCGACGACGACGTTGTTCGACGGAACGTTCGGCCAAGTCACGTTCATGTCCGGCTCGCCGTCGTGCGTCGAGACGACGACGCCGTCTTGCGCGGCGAAGATCGGGACGCCGATCGCCTGCTCGTCGAACCCGCGAATGCCCGAATCGATGCCCGCGTGGCCGTCGTAGGTGTACGCGCCGCAGTTCCAATCCAAGACGCCGAAGGTCGGATCGAGGTCGACGTAGTTGCCGATGAAAATGTCGCCCGCGAGACTGCCGCCGATCGGATAGATCAAGTAAGGATCGGGAACGGTCCCCAAGAGCTGCGACGGTCCCGCGCCCTGCTGCAGGTACTCGGCGACCTGTTGGTCGACGCTCTCTCGCTCCTCGGGACTGACGCAGTCCGACCCGCTCGCGGGCGGCGCCCCGATCGGTCCGCCTCCGCCGATCCCGCCCATGCCGCCGTTCTGTGCCCACGTCGCCGCCGCAAGCGACACGAAGATCGCCAAGGTCCGGTACTTCACTACTCTTCTCCGAGGGGGGTCGCGCGCCCGTTTTTGACGGCCGCCGAACGCGACTCATAACATCCTGCGGCAAAAATCGCGCTTCCGGATCGGGCGCCGCGGCGATCTCGAACTCCGGCGCTACCGGCGAACTCGGCTCCGACCGCAACGCAACGTGCTCAGCGACGACGACCTACGTCGACCGAACGCGGCGCGGACCGGCCTTCGCTCGGTTTCAAAAGTGCGTGCCGGCCCGCGTCCTACTTCGTCGACGGGTCGTCCTTCGGAATCAACAGGACGTAAGCGAGCCTTTCGCGAAACGCGACCGTCCATTCGAATCCCGCCTTTGGATCCGGAACCTTCGCCGCGATCGCCTTCTTCCGGTCGTCGTACTGGATCATCTTCGGATCCAAGAGGTCGCCGAGCAACGACCCCATGATCTTGTTCGCCATCTTGGCCGCGTCGTCCCTCGCGTCGACGACGATCGTCCGATCCGAGGGCTTCTCGCCGATCCGTGCATAGTTCATGCAGATCGGGAACTTGCCGTCGATCGAGATGCCGCGGTTTTCGCCGATAGCCGCGTAGTAGGTTCCGCCGATGGACGGGTCCGGCGCAACGAGCTGATCGACCGACGTCGCCTGCCAGTGGTATTTCGGCAAGTCCTTCCCGCGGTAGCGCGCGTGGACGAAGAGCTCCACGTAAGGGACCTCCTTGTCGCGGGCGACGAGTTGCGTCGGGGCGTCGGGAGGAAGAACGAGCTCGAAGCCGATGATCTCTCCCGGAAGAACCATGAGGCGAAGTTCCCGGAACTCGCGGGCGTCGACGGAACCGTCGCCGCCCGCGCCTTCCAGCGCGACCACGCCGTCGTCCTGACGAACGAGGAGGCGGGCGGCGCCGAGCACGTGTGCAACCAGATCGCGCCCGAGGCCGAAGCCGCGCGCAGCGACGTGCAGCGACGTCAATCCCGGACTGAAGATCGCGCGGCGGCTCACGGCTCGTTGAAGCGCTTCCGTCTTCGCGAATCCTCGCGCGCAGCCGTACCGAGAGAACTCCTCCGCGGCTCGAGTCGCGCGGGCGCCGAGATCCTTGGCGAGTCGTGTTTCTAGATCAGAAGTGAGCTTCCGGTCCGCGTCGCGGACGGCGGCTTCGGCGGGAGCGTCCTTGGTCGCCTTGATCTGCTTCCAAAGATCGGCCGCAATGCGCGTCCAATCCGGTTCGTTCCAAACGGCCGCGAGCGTCTCGGCCGCGAAGACGGCGCGTTCCGCTTCGAACGGGTCTTTTCTTTTGATGAGGTCGCGGACGTGCTTCTCAACCGCAGCCCAAATCGCCCGCGCCTCGGATCCGGCGCGGTGCTCCGCGACCACCTTTGGACGCACGGAGGCGACAGGAGATCGCGCGCCGGCGGGAAGTTTGCCCGCGGCGACCGCGTCGTCCGCCGCGGCCATCCACCACTCGACGGCGAACCACGCCTTCTCCGAAGCGAGTTGAGTGATGAGCGCTTGGAACGATTCGGGCGACCATTCGCCGCCGCGAAGTTTGGTGCAGAGCGCCGTCGCATCAGGACGAGTCGCCGGGGCCGATTCGGATTTTTTTTGCGCGGCGACGTCGGTGAAGAGGAGTCCGCACAGGACGAGCGCGCGCGCGATGAATGAGCCGGCGGATGAATCGCACATCGAGGAGACGATCCTACACCTGCGCGCTCAGGAGTACGGCTTCGCGACCCCGATCTGGGGAGTACGGTGTCGTCTCCCCTGATGGAACCGGCGGTACTTCTCTCTCGCCTCGACGGATTGGTCGAGGACGATCGCTTCGCCCGCGCCCTCGCGCGCGCGTTGGTCGGGCGGGACGATGCGGACGACGTCGCTCAAGAGGCGTGGCTTCGAACGCTCAGTCGGCCTGAGACGATCCCCTCCGCTCCGCGGCGCTGGTTGTCGGTCGTCGTCAACCGCCTCGCATCGAACTTGCGCCGGACGACGAAGCGAAGGCTCGCCCGCGAAGCGGCCGTCGCTCGCAGCGAGGCGGTGTCGGCGGCCGATCGATTCTCGTCGCGCAACGAGCTCCATCGTCGTCTTGCCGCCGCGGTCCTCGCGCTCGAGCCGACCTACGCCGACGCGATCGTCCTCCGTTATGTCGACGGCCTGCCCCCGCGAGCGATCGCGGCCCGCCTCGCGATTCCCGTCGCGACGGTGAAGACGCGACTCAAGCGCGCGTTGGCTCGCCTCCGCGCGAGGCTCGACGCCGACGTCGAAGGCGGACGTTCGTCGTGGATGAGGGCGCTCCTCCCCTTTGCGGAGACGATCATGACGGTCAAGGCGAAGTTGTCCGTCGCAGGCGTCGTCGCGGCGATCGTCTTCGGCGCCTATGGAGCGTTGAAGGCGGCGGAAGCTCCGAGGTCTTTGACGACGACCGACGCGATCGCAGCGCCCGGCGGCGCCGACTCGTTAAGGAAGGAAGAGACCCCGCAGCTTCCGGAGATTCGCTCCGCGCCGGTGGCTCGCGCTTCGTTCGTCGAGAGCGCGCCGACCGCGACTCCGTCGCGCGCCTTCAGCGTGCTGGTCGACGTCGTCTTCGAAGATGACGGCGCGCCCGTGGTCGACGCGCCGACATGGAACTCGCTCGAAGGACAATCGGGCGCCGTGCGCCGGACCGACGCATCCGGTCGCGCCGTATTCCCGGCGGCGGGCGCGCGCTTGTTTTGCCCGATGTCGCCCTTCGGCGCGGGCTCGCCGACGCCGGTCAATCCCGGGGCCGACACGACGATCACCCTTCGCGTTCTACGCGGCGTGCATGTCGTCGGCCTCGTCGTCGACGCCGAAGACCGCCCGATCGCGAATGCTGCGGTTCACGCGGAAGCGTCCTCCGCGCGACGCGACGCGCCGGTCGCGTTCACCGATGCAAGCGGAGCTTTCGACCTTCGCGGACTTCGACTCGAGACTCGGCTCTACGCGATCGCCGCCGGATGCGCGGCTTCGGACTCCGTCGCGGCGTCGGCCGCGCTCGTCGTCGACGACGCCGTTCGCGTCACGCTGCGTTGCGCCGAAAAAGGTTGGTTCGTACGCGGAAGCGTGGTCGATCGACGAGGCGCTCCGATCCGTGACGCCGACTTGCAGATCAACTTCGGCGCACGGCGTACGCGGTCGAAGGGATTGAGCGGCGAGGCGCTGGATGCGCCCTGGCCGAGCGCGCGATCGGATGCGGACGGGCGCTTCGTCTGCGGACCGTCGGCGCCTCGGACCGGACTCCTCGAAGTGCGCGCGGAGGGCTTTGCACGCTCGACTTCGCCGATCGAGATCGTCGCAGGACGCGACACCGAAGCGATCGTGACCCTCGATCGAGGCGGAGTCGTCTCCGGCGTCGTGCGCGACGGCGCCGGGGCCCCGCTCAATGGAGTCATGATCGAGGTGATCGGCGAGCAGTGGATGCCCGACACGATTCAGTCCGATGCGGAGGGCGCTTTCCGCTTCGAGCATGTCGCGCCCGGCGCACGGAAGCTCGTCGCGCGCCGCTCCCCGATCGACGTCGTCGCGACGGAGCTCGCCGTCGAGGAAGGCGGCGCCGTTCAGTGGGATCCGCGCTTCGCGCCGCGCGCGTCTTTGGCCGGCCGGTTGGTCGACGACGCGGGTGCGCCGCTCGCCGCATGGGTGATCGGCGCGTCGCTCAGATCGCGAAATGAGAATCTCCCGCGCGGCGTCGGCTTCCATGCGGACGCCGTGACCGACGACGGCGGTCGCTTCCGTTTCGACGACCTCGGCGAAGGGCGCTTCGCCTTGGACGCGCGCCCGAAGGACGCGCCGCCGGGCCCGGGCCAGTCGATCGCCGACGACGCACACGCCGACGATCAAGAGCGCGACTACGTCGTCAATCGTGCGAAGACGCCCTCGGCGTGGATCGTCGGACGCGTCGTCGACGACGCGGGAGCGCCGCTTCCCGGCGCCACGGTCTCGGGCTTCGGCCGCTGGGTGAAGACGGACTCCCCGCAAGGCGCGTTTCGCCTCGGCCCTTTCGCTCCAAGAACGGGCCCGCTCACCGTGGAGCATCCGCGGCTTCCCGGTCGCCGCATCGACGTCGCGATCTCGCGCAGCGACGAGACGGTCGATTGCGGAGAGATCCGGCTCGAGAAGGGCGGCGCCTTACGCATCGACGTCACCGCGCCCGAAGATGCGCCCCGCGCCGCGCCGTCGGACTTGACGCCCCGGCCGCTCGCGGCGGTCTCGATCTTCGACAAGGCGGGCGTGTTCATTCAGAACTTTTGGATCGATCGCGCGGGGAAGACCGTCAACCTCCCCGTCGGGAGCTACGTCGTTCGTTCGTGCGACATGACCGACGGACCGAAATACGCCGCCGTTTCCGTGTCGGCACGCGTCGCGCGCGACGCGGAGTCACGCGTCGAAGTCAAGCTGACGCCCGGTGTGCTGCGCACGCTTTCATTCCGCCCGCCGCCTGATGCGAATGCGGAGGAACTGCGCGTGGTGATCGGGAACTCGGACGGCGGGCGATCGTTCGAAGGCGCGCTGCGTCGCACCGGCGTCGTCTTCACGCTCACGCTCCGGCTCGCGACGGGACCCCACACCGTTCACGCCGCCCTACCGTGCGGCGCCAAGCTCGACGGCGCTTTCGACGTGGCGGTCGGCGCCGGCGATCAAGCCGAGCCGCTGATCTTCGAGCTCCGATGAGAGGGTCGCGCCGTCGCCGCGGCGACGCGACTCAGTAATCGTAGATGTGCTCGAGACGGAACGGGGGCTTATCCCTCAGTCGTATCGTCGAGCACAGCTCGGGGACGGACACGACAAAAAAGATGCGTCGATCCGACGGACGCGTCAGGACGGTCTGATCGACGAGCACCTCGAGAGCGGAGGCGTCGTAGTCGGCGGGCACGACGGCGCTCACCACGATTGCACCCGAGTTGCCCGCGACCTCGACGACGTTCGCTCCGGACATCGCCAACGCCCTCAAGCTCCCGGTAAACGCTTGATAGCGGGGCAAGAGCAACAGCGCGGTTCCGTCGGTGCGTTGTTCCGGCGCTTTGACCTCGAGCGACGCTTCGAAAGAGTCCGCGGGAGCGCGGTCGATGATCACGGCCGTCACCGGGCGCTCCTCGTCATAGACGGCGCCCGACGCCTTCTCGATCAGCCAACCGTAGCCGGCCTTCACCGCGTACTCGGTGGTCAAGAAGTACTTCCGCTCCCACTTTCGGACTACGCTCGCCCCCCAAAATCCGGTGTCCGTCCAAAGGCGAGTCAGCGGACTCAAGAAATCGAATCGGTACCAGGGTTCGACGACGATGAAGTCGACGTACCTGCGTGCGACGTCGGCGGCGAGACGGTCCTCTTCCGTCAGGCGCGATCCTCGGCAGGCCTCGGCCGCTCGACCCACGACGTTCTCGTAAAGCGATTTCGCGGCGTACTCGACCGTCGTGCTCCCTCCGATCACGAGATTCATGAGGTGGTACCCGGGGTTCGGCGGATAGTCGTCCTTCGTCGCCCGGTACACCTTGGCGTATCCGGTCCAAAATTGCGCGATGTGTCCGAGGTACGGGAACTCGCCGGGATTTCCCGCGGCGATGAGCTCCGCATACTCCTGCGGACTCCAGACCAAGGACCACTCCGGAACCGTCAAGAACGTGTTCGCCGCCGGACGGCGGAATTCCTGCGGAGTACGGCTCAGGCCGGACGCCGGACGCGAATGCGGCGCGTCGCCGCCCGCCGTTTCGACCTTGTCGCGCAGTCGGAGCGAAGCGACGGCGCAACACGCCGCGAGCAAAGACAGCGTCCGGAGTTTCATGGCGTCGTCGGCGTCTCCGAGGCGACGAACGCCATGAGCAGATTATCCGTCGGGTCGCCGTCCTGTCGGAGCCGTCGGCCGAGGTCTCGGAACCCATGATCGCCGAGATAACGACTCCAGTCGTCCGCCGAGCGAAACGATCGGAGCTCGCGTTGATTCGCATTCCACGGCGTCCCGAGACCGAGATTGAATACGGTATGTACGAGCGACACGAAGGCGTGCATCTTCCGGTCGCGGACGTCGTGGTCGCGCAGGACGAACACTCCGCCCGGCCTCAGCACGCGCCGGATCGATTTCACGAAGCCGTCCAAGAGCTCCGACGGCGCGTGATGCAATCCGACGAAGCAAGTGACGACGTCCAAGCTAGCGCTCGGAACTCCATGCGAGTCGAGCGGCTTGTAATCGAGCGGCACGAACCTGCCGGCCGAGGCGATCCCTCCGCGCTCCATGACGTCTCCGACGCCATTTGTGGGCGCGACCTCGTTGCAGACGTAGAGCGGCCCGCCGAGCCGGAAGCCGCTCTTCATCTCTTTGACGTAGCGACCGACGGTTCCGATTTCGAGGTAACCGTCTATCGTCGTCCGACCGTCCAAGATTTGCCGAGTTTGCCGGCCGATCACGCGTTTCTGCTTCCGCAACGCGGGAAGCGCGTAGGTAATCGCCGCCAGCGACGGCTTGATCGAAGGCAGGTCCGACTGCACCTGCTCGTAGATCTCCCGGTCGGTCGGCAAGCGACCGCACGCGTCCGTGATCAGCCCGTGGAACCTATCCTCCGGATACAAATGGAAGATGTTCCGTAAGAAGGAATGAAATGCGTCACGACGCGCGACGTCGTCGAACACCGCGTGAAACTCGGAGTCGTCGACGCGCGCCGCCGTCGGCGCCGTTTCACGCGGGCCCGGTTCGCCGTACTTGTCCCAGAAGGCGCTGCGAAAGCGGCGCTGCGGATCCCTTGCCCGCTTGACGGCGAAGTACTCCGGGGCTCGCGGATACGCACGGAGGAACTGCTCCCGCGTCGCGATGGGTTGGTAGGGCAAATAGAACGTGCCGCCGACCGACAACGCCGCTTCGATGAGGTCGCGCGTCCAGATTTCCGTGCGGCGACGATCGTCGCGACCGGTGCGTTGCTTGAGATAGAGGACGAACGCAAAGACGTCTTCCCGCGCCCAAGCGAGGATGGAACCCGGATCGGCGCAAGCGTGCCGGATGGAGATGTTGAGCAGGTTCGCCCCGTGGCGGCGCAAGATCTCGGTCAAGCGCGCGACGAACTCTTCGAACCGTTCCGTCGGCACGAAGTACTCTTGCAATGCGTAGGTCGCCTTCGATCTTGAGGCGGGCTCCAAGAGCGCGACGTCGTAGCCCGCCTCGTAGTTTCGCCAGTGGACTTTTTGACGAAAGCTCAAGATCGGATCGAAGAGGAACTCTCGTCGCCATTTGCCGAAGGGCGTTTCAGAGATCGCCCAGATCAAGTACCGCTCCAACGCAAACGACGATCGGAGCTCCATCAGGCGATTGCTCTTCGTGAGCGGCTTCGAGGTCTCCTCCCACGTCTGGGACAAGACGCGGGAATAGTGCGGCGGATAAAGGTCGGCGTTGTGGAATATCGCGCCCTTGTTCGCGAGCACCTCCGAGCGGAAGTGCTCGAGATAGGCGCCGACGGGCAGTTTCTTGTCGACCCGCGCGACGCGCGTGTTCGGGACCACGTCGAGCTCGGCCTCGACGATCACTCCGAGTCCTCCGTATCCGCCGATGGCGCCGTAGAACAAGTCGCTGTTTGCGCTCGGCCCGGCTCGCACCAAGCTTCCGTCCGCAAGGACGACGGCGATCGAACGCACCGATCGGATCACGGGTCCCAGTCCGACGTACCTGCCATGCGCATTGACGCCGAGCGACCCCCCGACGGTGAAGTTCGCGTAGCTCTGCATGATCATGACCGAGAGGTCATGAGGATCGAGGAACCGTTGGATGTCGCACCACCGGATGCCGGTTTGCACGCGAATCCGTCGTTCTGCGGGCGAGAACTCGACGACTTGATTGAGCCCCCGCATGTCGATGTGCAGGCTGTCCGAGGCCGCCGTCTGCCCGCCCATGCTGAATCGTCCGCCGCCGACCGAAACGGGACCGGTCGATTCGGAGATCACTCGGCGCAGCTCCGCTTCGCTTTGAGGGCGGACGACGCGGCGCACCTCGACCGGATTCAGGCCGGCGACGTCGTCGACGATCGTTTCGACGGTGACGCCTTTCCGGCCCACGACGAAGTAGTCGACGTCCGCGCGGCAGGGCGCCGCCCCATATCGGTTCTCGACGCGCATTCCCCTACGAGCTCCGAGCGACCAAACGACCCAAGCGGGCCCGAGGACGGGGATCAGCAGCAGCAACAACCACCAGCCTGACCTACCGAGATCGTGATATCGCTTGACGCAGACTGCGGTGAGGAGGAAGTAGAGAGGCGGGTAAAGCACCCGACTCCCCGCGGGGCCGAATGCGGCCTCGATCGCGCCTCGCAGCACAATGAAAGCGGACAGCGCGAAAAGAACCGCGTACCAAAAGTCGCCGCGGCCGATGCGCCCTTTGAGCGAAAAGAGGATGTTGAGGAGCGGCATGCGGGTTCGCACCGGCGCCGCAGGGTCGCATGCGAGTTTCTCGGGACCAAGCATTTCGACCGGATTCGAGGGCCCTCAACGAGCGACGATTCGCTCTCCCGCGTGTGCGGACCGACGCACCGCGTTCATTTCTTGTCTTCGAATCGCCAGACACCCTCATAAAGTCCGCGAGCGGAGTCGACGGGCTTCGTAGCGACTTCGAGCGACGCGTTCGGGCGGCGTTCACGAATGCGCGTCGTGATGTCGAGGCCTCGGGCGCCGGACGGCCCCGCGACGAATCCATGGACGTATCCATGTGCGAGCGGCACGAGGTTGACGTCTCCCGGGAGCAGGATCTGTTCGTGGACCTTCCGCACGGGAAACGGCGCGACGCGGTCGAAGTCGGCGTCGCCGACCATTTCGTAATTCTCGATTACGGCTTCGCCTTCGAGGCCGAGAGTCACGACGTTCCCGTAGGTGTGCGGATGAAGCCCGACCTTCGAGCCGGGCTCCATGCGCCAATGCAGAACGACGAACGGCGCGTCGTCTCCGATCTCGTTCGCACCGATGAACGTGTGCGGCCCGTCGCCTTTGCCGTTTTGTCGCATCTCCGGGACCGGGACGTCGGCCAATCGGACCGCGAACGACGCAAGCGCGTGGAGGTAGCGGTCCTCCCCCGTTCGCGAGCCGTCGCGCAGCAGGTCGCGCGCCATCGGAACGAACTCCTTCACGAACTCGGCGAGATTCAGCCGCGCCTCCTTCGTCCGCGCGAACGGCCCGATCGTAGGACGTCCGAGCGCAGCGGCGCCGATCGCCGCCGAAGCCACGCCCAAGAATGAGCGGCGCTCGACGGAGACGCCTGCAAGTCTTTCGAGTTCGTCTTTCACGGCGACGGGGCTCCGAGGAACAGTTTCCGTCTACTGAAGCGGCGCCCGACCTAGAATGGGGCCAAAGCCCATGTCGCATTTTTTGGAGCAACGATCCGACGAGCCCTCCAGACTCGATGATCGGCTGTACGCGCAGTTGAAACGGGCGGCGACGGCGTGCCTTCGCGGGGAGCGGGCCGATCACACGCTCGGTCCGACGGATCTCGTGCACGAGGCGTGCCTCCGGCTGCAAGGAATCGGCGCGAGCGACGCGACCTCCGCCGAAGAGATCCGAAGGCTCGCCGCGCGCGCGATGCGGCGAGTGCTCGTCGACCATGCGCGACGCCGATCGACGGCGAAGCGCGACGCGGGCCGCCGTGTCGTCGCCGACGAACCGATCGATTACGCCGTCGCGCGCGACGAGTACGTCACGGCGCTCGACGGCGCCTTGGTCGACCTCGCCGAGTACGACGACGAGCTCGTCGCGGTCGTCGAGCTTCTGTTCTTCGGCGGTTGCACCGTGGAGGAGACGGCGAAAGCGCTCGACCTCTCTCCGCGCACCGTGAAGCGCCGGTGGAGTCTGGCGAAAGGATGGCTGCACCGGGAGATCACCGACCATGCGCGCCGCTGACGGGGAGCGTCTGAAGCGGATCCGAAAACTGTTCGACGAGGTCGTCGACCTGCCGACCGGCGACCGCGCCGCGTACTTCGCCGCCGCGGCGGAAGACGATCGATCCTTGCGCGACGAGGTGACGGAGTTGGTCCTCGCTTCGCGTCGCGCGCCCGGATTTCTCGAGCGACCGGCGGCTGCGAGCGAGCTCGAAGGCCGCATGGCCGGGCCGTGGAAGATTCAGGCGCCGCTCGCGTCGGGCGGGATGGCCGACGTCTATCGCGCAGTCCGCGACGACGCGGACCTCGAGTGGCGCGCTGCAATCAAAGTGCTCAAGCCGGGCTTCGACGGCGCGGCGCTCTCGGCGCGATTTCGCGTGGAGCAGCGCGTCCTCGCCGCGCTCAATCATCCCAACATCGTCTTGATGCTCGACGCGGGCACGATCGACGACGGTCGCCTTTACGTCGCGATGGAGCTGATCGAAGGCGAGCCGATCGGCCGCTACTCCGCCCGCGAAGGGCTCGATCTTCGGCGACGGCTCGACCTCTTCCTTCAAGTCTGTGCGGCCGTGCAGCACGCCCATCAGCGGCTCGTCGTCCATTGCGACCTCAAGCCCTCGAACGTCCTCGTGACTCGCGAAGGCGTTCCGAAGCTGCTCGACTTCGGCGTCGCGACGCTTCTCGGGCCTGCGAACCGACCGGGAGAATCGGCGGCTCCTGTCACGCTCGGATACGCGAGCCCCGAGCAGTTGCGCGGAGAGCTCTTGACCGTCGCCACCGACGTTTGGAGCCTCGGAGTGATGCTCTACGAGCTGACGACCGATCGGCGGCCCTACGACGTCGTCGGTCTCGCGCGCGAGGAGATTCTCGCGGCGCAATCGGTCCGTCCGATTCCGATCGCGCACCGCGACCTCGACGCCGTGGTGATGAAAGCGCTCGAGCGCGACCCCGAGCGTCGCTACGCCTCGGTCGAGCAGCTCGCGGCGGATCTCAGGCGATTCCTTGACCATCGCCCGGTCGTCGCGCGCCCGGCCTCGGTCGCCGCGCGCGCGAGGATGTTCCTCCGCAGGAATCGATGGGCGGTCGCGGCCGCAAGCCTCGTCGTCGCTTCCCTCGCGATCGGCGCCGCCGGCGCCTATCGCGGACTGCTCGCCGCTCGCGAAGAGGCGCGACTCGGATGGCGCGCGCACACCCAAGCCGTGCAGGTGGCGCGCTTCCTCGAAGACATGATGGGCGAGTCGAATCGGCCCGCCGAGCGCGATCTCGGCGCTCGCGAAGATCTGCTCGACCGGGCGGCGGTGCGGATCGAAAGCTCGTTCGCCGACAACCCGGAAACGGAAGGCCGCCTTCGCTTGGCCGTGGCTCAGCTCTATCTCGACATCGACCGCCCGGCCAAAGCCGAGCCTCATCTTCGACGAGCGGTCGAGCTCATCCGATCGCATCGCGGCTTCGGTCGACAGGATCTCGACCGCGCGACGACGCTGCTCTCGCGCGCAACCGCGACTCTCGCAACGCGACCGACGCCTTCGAATCGCTGACCAAAAGTCGTTCGCGCGCTATCACGCGACGAAGAGCCACGAATGAGTCGACCAATCAAAAAGTCCCCGTCTACGCCGAGAGCGAGTTCGAAGTCGAAGCCGCGCATGACGGCGGCCAAGCCGACCATGGCGCCCAAGTCCAAGAAGGCCGCCGTCGTCCTTCTCTCCGGCGGCAACCCGCAGATCGCCAAAGCCGACGGCGACGCCCCGGTTCAGGCGTATCTCGCCGCGTTGTCGGGCTGGAAGCGCGACGTCGCCAAGCGCATTGATGCGCTCGTCGTGAAGACCGTGCCCCACGTCGTCAAAGCCGTGAAGTGGAACTCGCCTTTCTACGGCGTCGAAGGCCAAGGCTGGTTCCTCTCGTTTCACGTCTTCACTCGCTACATCAAGGTGACCTTCTTTCGCGGAACGTCGCTCCGCCCTGCGCCGTCCGGCGGCAACGCCAAGGAAGCACGTTGGATCGACGTCCATGAAGACGATCTCGACGCCGCGCAGATGACGACTTGGTTGAAGCAGGCCGCGGCGTTGCCCGGTTGGCTCTCTTAGTCGCCCGGCTCGATCAATTTCGACCGGGAAAGACGTAAGGCCGAGCTCGAGCCGCGCGGCGGGCCGAGAGGCGCCGTCGTCGCCGCGTCGATCCGGGCAGTTGACGTCGTAAAACCATCCGGTATAGTAAACCGCATGGTAGTAGATCGGTCTCCTCGCTTGGATCTCATCTTCGGCGCTCTGGCTCACCCCGCGCGCCGCGCGATCATCCGGCAACTCTCCGGCGGGGAGCGGAACCTCAGCGAGCTCGCCTCGCCGTTGCGGATGACCTTTCCCGCCGCCACCAAGCACGTGCGGGTGCTCGAGCGCGCCGATCTCGTGCGTCGCCGCGTCTCCGGGCGGCAGCACCTCTGCCGACTCCGAGCGGAGCCCCTCAAAGACGCGATGCTTTGGACCGAACAATTCCGCCGGAACTGGGAAGCCCGCTTCCAAGCGCTGGACTCGCTCCTCGATGAGATGAAATCCGAAGAGCAATCGCCCTCCCGACGCCGCTGAGCGTCATCACCGCCTGTCGCGCGGATGTCCGTCATCAGGACCGCATCATGAACCAACAAGGCCTGCAAATCTCGACTCCTTCCGACACGACCATCGTCCTCACACGCACGTTCAATGCTCCGCGCCGGCTCGTGTGGCAGGCGATGTTCGTGCCGGACAAGATGCGCCGCTGGATGCTTCCTCCTCCGGGGTGGACCTTGACCGTTTGCGAGTGCGATCCTCGCCTGGGCGGCAAGCTCTACTTGGCGTGGAAGAACGACGAGGCCGACCCGGTCATGACGCTCAAAGGCGTGTTCACCGAGGCGCATGCGCCTGAGCGCGCCGTGCATACCGAGACGATGGCGCTCGGATCCGGCCAAACGGTCGGCAGCCAGATCGAGACGCACGAGTTCGCGGAGAGCGGCGGCATCACCACGATGCGCATCACGCAGGTGTACGAATCGAAGGACGCCCGTGACGGCGCGCTCTCTTCGGGAATGGACGAAGGGATGGAGGCCGGCTACCGGCAGCTCGACGCGGTGCTCGCTCAGCCCGCGTAGTTCGATGGACGCGGACGCGCGGAAGCGCGCTGGATCGCGGCGCCGATGGTCCCTCGCCGGATCGCGGCGCCGCGGCGAGTCGGCCGCTCACCGAATTTCCGGCGCCCCGCTCTCGGCTCGAATCCGACTCTCGTTCACCCTCGCCCCGAGGAATCACTCACATGCACTTGAATAGCTCCGCTCGATCGGCGTCCTGTCGCATGACGTTCCTGCTTTTGTTTCTGCTCGCCGCCATGGCGTCGGGTCAGACCCGCACGCAGGACGTGATCTATCTGAAGTCGGGAGGCGCGGCGTTCACCATGGACGTCTATCGGCCTGCAAAGCCCAACAAAGCGGCGGTGGTCTTCTTGGTGAGCGGAGGTTGGACTTCGGACCACGCCATGATCAAGACGTTCGGCGCCGGTGTCGAGAAGGTCTTAGCCGAGGGCGGCTTCACCGTATTCTCGGTGGTCCATGGCGCTCAGCCGCGGTTTAAGGTCGCCGAAATCGTCGAACAGGTGCGCACGGCCGTGCGGTTCGTTCATGCGCACGCGGCCGACCACGGCATCGACACCAACCGAGTCGGCGTGACGGGAATCAGCTCGGGCGGGCATCTCGCGCTCATGATCGGCGGCTCGACGGATTCCCCCGTGAATGCGGTGGCCGCCATCGCTCCCCCGACGGATCTCGCGAATTGGGGCAAGCCCGGGTTCATCCTCACTGAGGAGCCCCAAATGTCCGTCTTCATTCCCGCGCTCGGCTTCGACCCGAAGGGGCCCCGCAGCGATATCGAAGCCGCCGTCACGAAGCTCTCGCCGATCTCCTGCGTAACCGCCCAATTCCCGCCGACGCTGATCGTGCACGGCGACGGCGACAAGGTCGTCCCGCTTCAGCAAGCCAAAGCCATGGATGACGCGTTGGCCAAGGCCGGCGTCCGCCACAAGCTCGAGGTTCTTCCCGGCGGCGGACATGACGAAAAGACCTTCGTGTCCGGGATGGCGAAGGCCGTTCAGTGGTTCAAGGACACGCTGCTGAAGTAGATGAGGTGAAGGTGGTCGAGGGGCGGCCTCGCCCTTCGGACACCTGCCGACGCGCTCGGTGCGCCGCTCAGACGATCGGCGCGAGGACCATCCGCCCGTATGCGATGAACGCCATGAGCAGCCCCAGTACGGCGCTCATGATGATGGGCGGAACCTCGCGGTACTTGACGTGGACTCCGACGAACACGAGCGTTTCGACCGAGAGAATCCCCGCAGCCACCGGCGTGAGCTCCGGCCGCCAATGAGCGGCGTCTGGAACGATCAGCCCGACGGTGCAAACAAGCTCGACGAATCCGAGCAACTTCCAGACGTTCGGCGGCAACGCGTCGAACGACCTCACGCCCTCTCTCACCTTGTCGAGCATGAACAGCTTCATGACGCCCGACGCGGCAAAGAGGATCGCGGTGAGGACCTGCAGGACCCAGAGCAGAGTGTTCATCGTTCAGCGGGCTCCCAACGGCTGAGGCGGACCATCATCCGGTGCGGAGTCAAATCCGACGCCGATCGCCATCCGCTCGAGTCCATTGTTGAAATCGGCTCGAAGCTCGACCAGCGAAATCGGCTCCGATTCATGGCGGTTCGTCGTCGGTTCTTCAACAGCCAGGCTTCGCATCACGCCGATCCGACCCCCGGTACCGCCAACGAATAACTCGTCTTTCGACCGCCGCCGGATCCTTGAACGAGGACGCGGCGCTCCACCAATTCCTGAATGTCGCGCAGGGCCGTGTCGTGCGAGCATTTCGACAGCTTGGCGTACTTGGACGTCGTGAGATGCCCCTCGAATTCTTCCATCAGGCGCTTCAAGACGGCCGTCTGCCGCTCGTTGAGGGGGATGCCGCGGAGGAAGTTCCACATGCGCCCCTTGGCGAAGATCGAGTCGAGCACGGCCGCTGCGCCGTCGATCGCCCGCTCCAAGCAGCGCAAGAACCAATCAAGCCATGAAGTGATGTCCGTACCGCCGTGCTGCGACGCTTCGAGGACGAGGTAGTACTGCTTGCGTTCGGCCTCGATCTGCGCGGACATGCTGTAGAAGCGGTCCTTGGTTCCGTCGGACCGCGCAAGGGCCATGTCCGCGATCGTTCGCGCAAGGCGGCCGTTCCCGTCGTCGAAAGGGTGAATGGTCACGAACCAGAAGTGGGCAATAGCCGCCTTTAGGACGGCGTCCTCCGGTTGCGAACTGTTGAACCAATCGAGAAACCGCAGCATCTCGAAGTCGACGCGCGCCGCATCCGGTGCTTCGAAATGGACCCTTTCCCGCCCGAGAGGGCCGGACACGACCTGCATCGGACCGTGCGTGCCGTCGCGCCATTTCGCAACGGCGATGGGATTCATTCCGGAGCGCGCCGTCGGGAACAGCGCCGCATGCCAATGGAAAAGCCGTTCCTTGGTGAGAGGCGCGGTGAAATTGGTCGTCGCATCGAGCATCACCTGCACAATGCCTTCGACGTTCCGACTCGGCGTCGGAAGTCCCGCGACGTCGAGCCCGAGCCGGCGCCGGATCGAAGACCGCACCTCTTCAGAGTCGAGCTTCTCCCCTTCGATTGCCGACGACTTCACGATCTCCTCGGTCAAGACGGTCACGCCCGCCTGAACGCGAAGATCGAATGCGAGCCCGTCCATCCTGCCGAGAAGACGTCCCTGCTTGTTGCGAACCGTCGCCAGCACCGGGCTCAGCGCGGCTGCATCCCAAGTCATCGCGGGCCAAGCCCTTAACTCGTGGATGTAAGCCATTGACGTGCGGCGATTCTACGCGAGATTCGACGCAGCGCAAAAGGCATCGACGCGTCCAGCGCGTCGAATCGCGGCCCAAGGGAGCGCTGTCACTCGCCCGCTGCTGTCCCGATGGAAGCAATCGCAGCGCTACGACTGTCGTCGACGTCAGTTTCCGCCATTGGCGACATCGGCCATCGACGGGTGAGTGCCCGCCGCGAATTCTCGTGTCCGGCGCGCGACGATTACGCGCCTAGAACAAAAGTCGGGGTGACAGGACGGCGATTGAACTTTTCACGGTGCAAGTGCGAAGATGGACAGATCAAATTCGCCACATAATACGCTTCAATTAGTGCTCGCCTCGATTGATTCACGAGAATGGATGGCGCGATTCCAGCGCCCGCACTGTCCGTGTAGACCGAACGGGGTTCCAATCGTGCGGCACACGCATCCACCGCAATTCTCGACGCATTCTATTCGCGTTCCCCTCTCCGAAGACAGGTCACGCCGAATCCCGACGAACTTCAAGGCCGTTGCGACGGAAAGCTCCCGACCTCAATCTTCCTCGTCAACAGGGAACGCCAAACACCAAATCCTCGCACAACGTACTGAATGCCCGAGATTTCGGAAGCACTTTCGACGTCGGCAGCAGTGGTCGTGAACAGTATCGCATATATGCTAATCGACGATGAGATAGCATGCCCAAGAAATGCTCCGCCCGGACGAGTCGCGGGAACATACGATGAGATTCGTCGTGGATGGTGGGTGCGTGCGCTCTTCGGAATCTCCGCATCTCCAATGGAAGAACCCGTCGCCATCGAGAGTTATTGGTACATCCTTTGATTCCCCTTGCTGGACCTCGACCGGCCCATCCCTACCGTGGACAACGAGCTTGCCTCCGCAGGCATCATCCTCTTGCCCCAAAAATCTTCGTTGCGGGACAACGGGCGTCTTTATCGCTGACGCACCTAAACGATCGTTCAGTTGTCCCACTACGTGATTCACTTCTCCCATCATCGTCTCTAACTTGGTGATCTCCTCACGAGCGCCAACCGACCTAGCGTCAAGTCGACCAAGCTCTCCAGAGAGATCCAACACCTTCTTGCGATTCTCTTCCGCGGTCGCGAGAGCGGCATCTCGCTGCCGCGTCATCTCATCTATCAGGAGCACCTTGATTATCGCGTACGTCGCTGCGACGGTAGCTACGCAGACGATGAGCGCTGGGACAATGTGTTTGTTTGCCCAAGCATCTCCGCTCTGTGGTGCTTGCCGATCTTGTTCTAATTTTGGGTTGGCCATTTGAGCTACTTCAAGTCGACGTCGCGGTCCATCAGCTGCTAAATCCGTAAATCGCCGACGATTTTGACCACGGTACCTTCGAATACAGTACGCAAACTCATCGATTCATCGACCCCAGCAGCGTTATCCAACTCGGTCCACTTCAACCCTGTCAGCTGCTCGACGGCGTTGACCGGCACCTGATAGAGACGAATTTCCTTCTGGCTCATATCGGGATTCGTCGTCGATTCTGCCGTGTATATCCGTCGCTGTAGCCGAAGTGGCGCACTCGATTGTAGAACGACGGTTTTCACGCTTCATGCGCGACCGACGATGTGGATCCGCCCACGATTCGACCGCCCAGATCCGCATTGACTAATTAACCGTTATCGTCCCGGGAAACGGAGTTTCCATAACGACTGCTGCGGCTTGATCACTTGTCCTACTTATGAGCGCGCGGCATCCGGGCGGCAGATGCCACGACGCAGACAGGACGATCCGGCCATTATCGTCGGATCGCATTGGTATCGATCGGCCGCCCCTCCAAACGCCTCCCAATGAGTAGAACCGCGCGTGCGCCCATGGAACCGCGTTTCCGGCGCCGTCAACGACCCGCACGACGTTGTGGGTCGCCTGATTGTCCAAATCAACGTCGACCCTCCCGCCCCGAAGAACCTCGCCATCGACAGTTGTGATGTGGAGCTCAAAATCCGTCTGGGCAACCAGGTATTTTGCGCTCGACTGCCACTCCGAACGGCGCGTTATTAGCAGGCCCGTACCGTTGCGGCCCACGAGACCTTCGCGCGTGATGCCGAAGTCGTCGCCCGTATCGACCACAAGCGAGATACGGGCATATCCCGACCTTAGACCACGGCGGTGCCCATCGACGCGCACTAATAGAGGAATCCAATCCTCGACAGACATTTCTAAGTCAAGCGTTACAATCGATTCGCTAGCAGTAATCGGCTCCGATTTTGCGAGCTCTGTACCATCTTCCGATGTAATAATGGCCCGCACGGCCCTGTCCCATGGAACAAATTGCAACAACGCCTTTCCATCGACAAGACGCTTCCGCGAGACCGATACTCGGCTGCCGTTTCCGAATATCGAGGGGCGTTGCGGGTCATCGGTGGGTTGTGGTTCGGCGACGACATCGGCGTACAGGCCGCAACCAACGCGATCGAAGGAGGCCGCGCCTTTCACAATTACGCGCGCGGTTGCGCCCTCCGAAATAGTCAATACGGGGGGCGTTGTCAGTCCGTCCCATGTCGCGCTTCTTTGAATGTATCCGGAAGAAGTCCAGACTTTGAAAGGGCCTTTTTGGGTCGCCAAGACAAAGAACTGGGCCGCTCCGTCTCCAACGGCCGACGTCGCCGCCGCAATAGTGCGGCCTGTCGAATCGGAAAGACCGAGTCCAATACCTGGCACTCCAATGCCATGCTCGTCGACTACGAAGGCTCCTGTGACGGGCCGTCGCCATTCAATGGCGACAACTGCGGCGGAAGGTGCTGCGTCGGTAACAAGTCCGCCACAGCCGAAGTAAATTTGGCGGCCAATTTCAGACTTGAATGATACCGGAAGGCGTTTTACTATCGTCGGCGCTGCCAGGTTTTCGACAATTGCGTAGTTGGATTGTCCTAACTCCGACAGAGCTGCGGCAGCAAAATGGTCAATGGAGTCGACATCAACGACCCATGCTCGCAGATCATTCGCTGTAGCGCACGTCGAAACGCCCGCACCTTCCACGGCAGATGTGAATTCTGTCGTCGCAACTGTTTCGACGATGGACGGCATGGCGATGCCGTCGGAGCGCTCGTTGTCCGGCCTCGTAAACAAAAGCAATAGGCCGCCCAACATCGCGGCCGCGGCCGTGACGAGAAGCGCCGCGTGAGGTCGCCTTAGCATCGATATTAACTGGATATCGCGGCGTCGAATTGGCCTTCGGCGATTAGGCCAGCAGCCTCATTCGGTGTTAACGGGGCATTTCGAGTCATCGTTAGGCGCGTCCTATGGCGCCCCCCGCCGCCAACTATTGTAATACGGCGGATGCAAATGCGTCTCGTTCCGTCCTCCCACTTCACAACTCCGACAATGAGAAAGTCTCCCTCGTCGGTTGGATTGTCTGAAGCGGATATGAAACAGATCCCCTTCCCCGTTGCGGAAGGTCGGAGCGCCCCATACCGATCCGGAGTCATTGGGATCGGCTGTCCCGCAATTTCATTTCGGAACGTGATGGCAGACATCCATCGGTTATTTCCAACGATTCCTTCAATTGACGGATCGAGTCTGAATGGGCGATCGCTCGAGGCGGCCTTTCCGGCGCGAAACCAAACAAGCTTGGCGCTCGGTTTGCATTGGCATGAATATCCAAGCACCGCCACGAAAGTGAAATTCTCAAACTGGGTATTTACACCGTGGTTTCTCATTCCATACACATCGGTGAACCTAGACCCAGTAGGACCATCGTTTGGGTCCGATGTCAGGCTGCCGATTCGCGGATGCAGATCGCCGCCAGAGATTGGTGCCCCCGTATGGCCAGACGCGGTACCCGAAACGTATGTGGGCGCATGAACAGGTGAGGCCACCCCACCTAAGGTAACCTGCCCAGCCGACGCGCGCTGACGAATGGCTCCTTGAATGAGGTCATCCCAGCCCGCGCCCGTGAGACTTGGGTCAATGCTAGAATTCGGATGTCGACGAGTATGTACGAACTCGGGAAAAACGCGCAGATTGCAGAATAGCAAGCCGCACGGATTTGGGCGACGTTTACCGTACTCTCCGCGACAAAGTGGTTCGACCTTCGGGCGCGCAACTCCGTAACTTCTTGTTTCGCCCGAGACCCCCTGTACGTTCGTCAGTTGGGCCGATGTTTGTACACCGGATGTGCCAACAGCGATGCCTTGCCCCGTAGGCGAAGTCGCGCCCGTCACAGATGCTGTTGTGATTCCAATAATCGCAGCAATCTTCGAGAGTTCGGTCGAAGTCGGTCGGCCGCCACCGGGTTCCCCGCCAGTCGACGACGGTCCCTCCGCCGTTCCAGCCGTTCCCGAGACATTCGGACCCACCGGTTGAACCGAGGTTGGAGCCGGACGACTGGGATCGCTGGTGGTGTGGCCTCCATATCGCCCTGGCGTAGTTCTTCCCTTCCCGCCCGGCGTCGTACCGCCGCCTGCACCTGGAGTTGTTCCGCCCTTGTCGGAATGGCAAGGGAATTTAATGACCGTTTTTGGGGAGCACATACTTGTGCTCGGGCCCGAACCGCCGCGTGATGATCCGCCTGGTGTCGGGAAGAAGCAATAGAGATCGCCTTTTCCCGGACCGCCTCCGCCCCCGCCGCCGCCGCGGAATCCGCCCACTAACTGCTCATTAAATTGAGGCTGTGGTCGAATGACGGGAATGAACGTGGTTGATCTGTCGTTCGGATTAGCGAGATCTGGCGAACCCGAAAACACGTGCTTGGCCATCCCACCGCCGACCCCGAAATTTGGGGGGGCGGCCGGGTTCGCTGAAACGCGGACCGCGGATTTCGGTTTCACCGGTCCGTGACCGGTGCCCGTCGCCGCGGCAGCGGTAGCGTTGACCGAGATGCACGTATTGCAGCTACAGTTGCAAGGCATGAATGCGCTCAAAAACGAGCTGAAACCGCGTGAAAGGTCCGCGAGCTACGGCAACGACTAGGCTGCCGCGACTCGCGCGGACGTGAACGCTCGACCTTCGCGGGTCGACGATGGAACGTCCTATTTCTCAGGTCGCATTCACCGAGTCGAACCATGCTGGCGGCAGCATTCTGAACAAGACCCAGTCGTAATTGTTCGTGCCAGTAACGGTGAACTTGTAACGCACTAAGTCCAAGAGAGCGATGGTTCCCGCAGAAAGCCATTCGGTCGTCGTGCGACCGACGGCGCTGCCGACGATTGATGTGGGCGAGCCGTCGGAGTCCGAATTGACGCCGTCCCCACCCTCCTCGGCGAGTTTCGTGAACACACTGACCGTAACTGTTGCCCCCGACCGGGCCACGACCTCCAGCGAGAACCGGGCCGAGTCGGCTTGGCGTGGGAACCAAGGGCTGTACACCGTGCAGCCCTTCATTAACATTTGAGCCTCAAACATGGTTACACCTCATGCGCCGATGGCGTCGAACCAGATCGGCGAAAGCAATCGCAACAACATGGAATCCCCGGTTGAGCCTGCATTACCGGTGAATTTGAACCGTACAAGGTCAAGTATCGGATCTTCGATCTCGAATGTGATCCTTCCGACAGCGTCGAGGTCGACAGTAGGATTGATCGCTGCGCCGTCTCCGGCTTCCTCGGCCTTTTTTGTGTAGGCTTGGAGGGCGGCCTTGGCATCCCCAATCAGCGCTACGACCTCAACCGTACAGCGAACCACGTCCGCCTGGCGCGGAAACCAAGGGCTAAATATCGTCGGCGATCCACCGTCTTCGATTAGGAGCTGTGCCTCGAACATGAAAGCTACTCCCGCAAAGTTTGGCTATTCAGCCATCCTTCGTCCTGTCCGATGCACGGTTGCACTGGGCAATCCGCACTCCACCAATTCAAGCTCTGTCGTTCACGCATCGTTTGCGTCGCCGACAGCGTTCTGACGAACGTCCATACGGCCCATCTGCTTGTAGGAAGCGTCGGTCTTGACCGAAAAGTGACAACCTCTGCAAAAAAGAATTCGGGCATGCCCGATGGGCGACGTGCGCGGGCCCTAGATACGCGCGATAACTCTCGTAATCCACTCAGATTGCGTGCGGCCGACCTATGGTCGTAAACTCTCGCCGTTTTTTTATTTGGAAGGCCCTTCGTGGAGTCGAATCCTGACGATGAAGGCGGCCACTGCCTGGGCCCAGTGCATCGAGCCTACCGAAAGCCGGACGATCCGCCGAACTCGACTCGTCCAGGGTGGACGCACACTTCAGCCACCGTTGAAAAACGGGCGGACTCCGCGCCTTGCTGTTCAGTAATGAGGAGAATTGACTGCGTCTATGAGCCGAGTTGGGGGTAGCGTCGAGCTCGACGCTGCATTCTACTCAAACCGGCCGGGACGGTTCACGCGCAAGAGCGCCTCGGCGCGTCGTGAACCGTGGCGCAAACGCAAGCCCCGAAGCATCTGCCGTCGGACCCGATGGCGTGATCGATGCGGGCTATCGTTTCTTGAGAGGGGGTGTCGGCTGCCGGGTCATGATCGTTTGGATGGCCGCGGCGTCCTTTGCCTCGCGGTCCTCCTCGGGCTCGCCGTCGTGTTTCCAGCCGAACATGCCGGACAGCACGCGGTCCGCGTGCTTGATCGTGTCTACGTGGCCGTAGTGGTCCTCAATCATCTTGACCGACGTCCCCATCTGCTCGGCTAAGAAGTACACGTCGACGCCTTCGTGGAGCCGCATGGTCGCGTAAGTATGGCGGAAACAGTAGGTCGACCTCGGCACGCCTTGCGCCCCCTCGCGCAGTCCCGCGGTCTCCAGCAGGTCTTGAATCAAGGCTTGATACAGGGAGATCGCCGGTTCGCCGTCGATCGTCGTGAAGACACGTGCATCCGGTTCCGTCGACTTCGCGAGGGCGCGGATGCGGTCGAGGTAGTCGCCCACGCTTTTCGGGGCGACGAGCTGACGTGATTTGCCCTTCCCCTGCACGAACAGCACGACGATGTCCCGGCCTTCGCGGTCCTGCGCCGGGGTGATGTCGCGCCACCGCAGGTTCTTTGCCTCGCTCGGCCGCATCCCCGTGTTGCACATGATGAGGATGAAGTTGTAGGCGACGGTTCGGTACCAGACGCTGGGGGCTTTCGTGGCCGCCTTGATCCACTGGCGGCCGACGGTGTGGAGCTTCCGATACTCCTCCCGCGTGAACTCGTCCCGGCGCATGATTTTGAGCTTCGGGCGCTCATCGAAGCGCCGACTGGCGGGGACGTAGCGCTTCTTAATCGCGAAGTTCATCACCGCCCCGAAGACCGACATCTCGAACTTAATCGTGGCATCGCTGATGAACGCCACGGTTTTCGTGCCGTCTTCCGGAGGAGCCGCTGCGGCCATCCCGCCCCTGCCACGGCGGATGCCCCGGCTCTCCAGAGCCTTCGTTCGGGCTGCGACTTCCTTCTGTGCGAGCACCGCCGCGACGGCGGCGGACACCTCGCGCACGCCGTTGCGGTGAAACCTCCCCGCGCCGTTCTCGCGCCTCCACGCGGGGTAGCTCTCCCATAGTTCGTCGCCGACCAGATGCACCTGCGTCGAGCCGACATAGTCGTTGAGCGCTCCCTCGATGATGGCGCGCAGCTTCTTGGGACGCTGAGCGCTGATCTCCCCGCGCTTCGCGCGTGCCTCTTGGGTGGTCAGGTACTCCCTCGCCACCTCGATGAAGGGGCGGTTGAAGACCGGCACGTCATGCTTCAGCCGGAAGCGGACGTCGGCGTCATGGTCGAACGCCTTCTCTCTTGCCGCCTCGACGTTCGCGGTCTTGAGGGCGTGCGTCTTGTAGCGGTCTGCCTTGGGGAGCTTGATGCGACAGTAGAAGTTACGGTGCTCGACGTCGCCCCGCCGGAAGATGATAAGGCCCGGTTTCAGCTCCTCCTTGTCGATGATGAATGCCATGCTCCCTCCTTTGGCGCTGTGCAGTTTCCGTGCAGGAGGAGAGTGCCAAGTGCCTGATACCTCGTTCCTGTGCATGCTTTGTGTAGCCTACCGTATCATATTTTATGTTGACATTCTATGAGTTTATTTGATAAGCGTCATCCCGGCGAAACGACGTTGGGTTGATAGGTCATTGATCTACAAAACAAAAACAATACAGTTATTGGCTGTGCAGCCGCTGTGCAGGAATTCCGCGTCGGCTGTGCGGATCGCGGTACACTCGTCATTTTATCCTCGGCCATTTCATCCGATCTGTTGTCCATAGCACTCTCTGTCTCCGCGCGCGCAAACTTGACGACATTCGTACACCTCTACGACAGCCACGGCAACTACATCCGACCATGCCATGCTATCCACGTTTAACGAGTTTCAAGCGGCCACGAGTCAGATCAAACAAGCACTCGCGCGCAGGAGCACGGCCGATGTGATGCACTTCGTGCTGATAGACTTCTTACACTTACTTAATCCTTCGGATAATGCGCCGCGCCCGCCAGATTTGCGATCTCCATTCAGACAACTCCACTATATAGTCGGATTGCTGATGTCGACCGATGCGCCAACCACGCCACAGTCTTACTCTCCAACGGACCATGCAAATATCATTAGCGCATCAGAGGAAGTGTTTCAGTACTATCTTCGTCCATACCGCAGCAGCCTAACATCAGCCGACTCAACGAGCGGTGCTGACATTCAGGACATTGAGGCAGCGATGCCAGCGTTCCTGAACTACTTCTTCACTGGTCCGTTGGCTACCACCGATCAAACGCGCGGGCGTCTAATGAACACCTGCACCCCGTTCTCCAAGCAAATAGCAGAGGCCTTCGGTGTGTCCTTCGACGACATCGCCAAAGGCATCGATTGGATAACCCAAACACTGCAAGGGAAATTCGATGCCGCGGGCGATATTTCTCGCGAAGAGCAGAGCGCGCGCACGGTGCTTCTCGATGAAGCCAAGGCCAAAGGATGGGGCATCAATCATCTTCGGCGCGAGGCCCGCAAACGTGGGCACGTAGCGCTGCTCCAGTCCGTGTTCCAAAGCATGGATGCCATTTTCAATTTGGACATCGGCGCCTTCCGCGCGGCGTTGGGAGACAGTGCCGCCGATAGCTTCTTGGCGTCGTTTTCGACAGCGAGGCGAAATCGCGACTTTCAATTCCCGACGCAAGATAATCCGGCACTAACTCATCCGCTGATAATGACATCTGAATCGGCTTTCGTTGTACCGTGTGCCGGTACGCTTCCGCATCTGATGCTGAAGCGAATCGAGTCCTCACTGTCAAAATCGGACGTCGGCGATAGATTTCTAAAGCACCGCGACAGGCTACTTGAGCGCGAGACGGAGCGCATATTTCGCCGCATCATCGTTCACGGTGAATTCTTTGCAAACGTATTTGAGGCGCCAAACGCGACGTTTGAGCACGATCTTATTGTTGCCGATGGCGACCATCTGCTGGTCGTGGAATGCAAAGCAAGTCCTCCAAAAGAACCGTTGCGTGACCCCAATAGGGCGGCAATTCGACTTCGGCGTGATTTTCAAAGCGACCGCGGAATCCAGCACGGTTATGAGCAGGCCGATCACGCGATATCAACGCTCCGCAAGTCTGGGGCACTGTTTTTGCACGACGCCGACGGCAACATTGTCCGGCAGATACTCAGCGACAAGATAAAGCACGCGCATAGCATCGTTATCACCCGCGATAGTTGGGGCATGACCGCCATTGCCTTGCCATTCTTGAAACGCGGCGGCAATCAGTCGAAACCGTGGGTTCTTAATGAATACGACCTCGATGCAATCGTCGACGCTCTTGTGCGTAGGGGCTGGGGCGCCGATCGCCTATATGATTACTTGAAGCTTCGTGTAGAATTGCGGTCTCGCGTCATAGTAGACGATGAGCTCGACATCGCAGGCTATTACCTCAAGACCGGCTCGCTTTCGCTATTGCTGGAAGGAGGCGATAACACTCGCCACCATCTTACGGGTATGGCAGAGATATTCGATCAGATTTATCGAGCAGCGAATGCCGGAGAAACAGTCGATTGGGAGGCATGGGAAAAGCCGCCAGTAACTTTGGATGTCAGATCGGAACTTCGAAAGATGCTCCAAGAAGGCCCCACTCAAATGTTCAAGTCATATCCGAATGGACGAAAACCGGGCCGAAACGAGCCGTGCCCTTGCGGGTCCGGTCGAAAATTCAAACGTTGCCACGGCGGATAGCCTTGTTGTGTATCCGCACTCAACCTTCAATGCAGGGCAACGTCACGCCATCGCCACGGCCAAAGCGAAGTCCATCATGAGAGCAGTCGGAGCACGTGGGGTCTTTCCGCGGTTGGACCAATGACCTTTGGCGTTTCAGAAAGTAAAAGTGCTCATAAAACAGCTGGTCGGTCTCAGGCCGTATGCCGAGGTAATCGAGCAGAAAGTCATTGACGGCATGCGCCGCTGACACCGCATTCAAACTGACCACGCTCGGGTTGGGTTCTTCGACTCCGTAGGCTTGCGCTTTGCGCTCATCGTCTGTCTTAGCCTCTTTCGCCAGCTGCGTCGCATCAATCAATTCGTTGCAGAGGAGGCAACCATGACCCGGTCGGAGAGGGCGGTTGGCACTCATTATTTCGACAAGCGTTCCGTCCGTGGCGGACCGGATTTTTGACCCGAGCTGAACGCTCGGGATGAGGTACTGGTGGACCACCGCGTTCACAACAAGGCGCGCCCGCATGGAATCAGCCGCAAGGAAAATGTAGTCACATGATGTAAGGGATTTGGCTACCGTCTCTTTGGCAACGTCGTCCGCAATCACTTGAACACGAGCTTGGGGATTGGCTTGATGGACGACGCGTTCCGCGACTGTCACTTTGAGGGCTGACTTCGCAGCGTCCTCCTGTGACGCGCCAACAATTCGTGAGAGATTCGATGTCTCGACCTGATCCGGATCGATCAAGCAGAATTGTCCGACGCCGAGTCGGGCGAGGTATTCGGCTACCAGACTCCCAATGCCGCCGAGGCCGATGATCGCTATGCGACAGCGAGATAGCTCCATCTGCCCGGTCGGACCGAACATTCTGACTTGACGATCGTGCATGTCGAGCGTCTGTATTGACGGCCGCCGCGGCGCAGGTGTGAGACGGTGAACTGTGTTGCCGACTACGGTGGCATACTCCAATTCCATACGCTGTCCGGACGGAAGCCAGAGGTCCATTTGCATTGACCTCTTGCCGAGCACCATGCCACCAACGGGCATTCCTTTAGCAATTTGGAGCAGCGCCGGGTATCCGCGCTCGTGCGATTCGAGGTCAATATGGCTGAACGCGACGTCCCTGTCGCTGGCGTGATTATGCGCGGCAAGGTAGACAAGCCGCTGATCTCGGGCGCGAGTGATGAGCTTGTGGATGAAGGTGGGGGCAAGCGCCCGGTAGCCGATTTTGCCTTCAACGTAATCGGTGCCGTCGCGGGCAATATGTACTTCACGCACGCATAGGGTCAGCTGTTCTTTAGTGGACGACGTGCCAGCGAGCAACACCGCACCGTGCTCGTCCGAGTCGTCGGAAAAAAGGTGGCGCCAAAGCGCGTCGTAGTCTTCTCTCGCAATGCGAAGGCGGCAGGTGTTTGTCATGGGAGCTTCTCTAAAAAGTCCAAGATCTTTAGGACCTTGGCGACTGCTTTTTGCGATCCGCTTTGAGCAGCCGCACTGCGCCGGGAGATCTGAATCGCTCCTCTGCCTTCAAAGTTGTGGCCTGTTGTGACGGGGGGCTGAAACATCAGGCCGTCGACGCGCCTTACATCTGAGCCGATAAAGACCGGGTAGATGTCGGCGTATGGGTACTGCGCTGCAATCTGAAAGCCCATCCAAGTGATCTTGGGAGCAAATCTTACTCCGATTTCGATGGGATCGATGAGGACATACGCTCCGCCATTCCCGTCCTCGCGCACGGTCAAGAGCGACGTGGCGAATTGGCGCTTCAGCTCTTCGATGGCCGTGGCGACTTCGACTTTCATGGCGTTCCTTTGCTCACGAATCACGAGTTGTCATCTGGTGCGATCGCGGTGAACCGAAGGTGAGGACGAAGAACCACCAAATCGCTGTCCCCAATGACGCGGCTAGTGCCGTTGGGAAGTTCCTCTTGCAAGACGAAGTTCGGTTGGATGTGCACACCTTGCGCGATCGCGGCAGCTTTGATCTGAGCCCCGGTGGCAGTTTGCCCTGCAAGCTGGACCGGTTGCTCGTTAACAGCCACAGTCACGCGATGGTCGTGCTCGCCGGGCTTGACTTCGGTTGGGGGGGGAGGGAGATGTTCTTTCATGGTTTTTCCCTTGCTTTTTGCCGCGACAATTGCTAATCTGCAACACGATTGCCATCATAGATGATGCGAAGTCGAAAGTCAATTGCGAAAATGGAATCGCGGAACGGCAGCGAAAAATGGCCACAGAAGACAAGGGGTTTGACGGGGGGGCCTTCTATCGAGCTCTGGAGGCGACGGTCGTAGCCCGTGACAAGAACTGGAAGCAAGTAGCGGCCGACACAGGGATTAGCGCCGCAACACTGACGCGGATGGCTCAAGGTCGCAAGCCCGACGCGGCAAGTCTGGCAGCGCTGTCGGCTTGGGCAGGGCTGAATCCGTCCGACTTCGTCCACGCCCCATACAAGACGTCCCGCCCGGAGGCGATGGCTCAGATCTCCACCTTGCTGCGAGCCGATCCAAACCTCGACGCCGAGGGAGCGGAAGCAGTCGAGGCGATCGTTCGCGCCGCGTATGAGCGGCTGCGAAGGGCGCGGGAATAAGGCGGCTACTTTGGCGGCTGGATCTTGTCCGGCATCTCTAAACGGCGTTGCCGACTCTCCGCCGCAAGCATGCGACGCCTCTCAACATCCTTGATGATGTTGGGGATCGCCTCTTCCGTCATCTCTCGCTCATAATCGGCTAGAGCGCTTGCGTCGACGGGCTTCAACCCGTCTATGAGCTTCGACAACCCGCTCTTATTCTTGTCCATATGCTCCTCCGTTCTCTGCGTTGGATTCGATGTTCACGCCGCATCCTCATTTCGTCTTCGTAGGCCGCAGGTTGGTGTCCATGCGCGAGTATCCTGTATGGCCCATGTCAGTCATCGCGAGCACACCCATGCCGTTCTGGGGATCGAAATCCACTGATTGACGTCCGAAAACCATCGCCTCCCTAAGGCCATGCAGAATCCAACAAGGATGGATCTCCGTAACGCTTGCGGTGGCATCGATCACTGCGCGCGCGGAAATCTGATTCACCGCCCATTGCGCTTCGGTAGCGAATTCCACGATCCACATGAACTGAGCAAAGGGCAGCTTCATTATGGCCGCCAGCAGTTGCGGATCGAACTCAGACTCGTGGCCGCGCACGAACTTCCGAAAAGCTGATCCCGTAGTGACAAAATAGCGAATAATCGTCTTGTCTTTGGGCGGAAGCGAAACCACCTTGCCGAGCGTGAACAGTTTTGGCACCAGCTTGTCAAGCGCTCCAGCGGAATAATAGATCTTTTCCGGCAAGGCGACGATGAATGAATCGATATCTTCTGCTGAGTAATTGCCTCCGTTGGCCGGAACAGAATTGCCTCCATTGGCCGGAACAGACAAGTAAGGAAGGTGATTATCATCAACAACGGCAAGCGAACTAATTTCATCCCACGAATAACGAATCTCTGAAATACCCGCAGTCGTTGGCGTTCGCCAATTGTATCCGACAACCGCCATTGCATGGCCTTTGTTGTGCATGGCGGCGAACAGCGGAAACCCGGAGTCCACGTAGGCTATTAGCTGCCTGTAAAAGGAAGGATCGTCGGGATCATTACGGTCTCTCGCCACGACGATCGGAAATGTGCCAGCCTCCTGAAACACGCGCTCGGCCTGCGAAAGCACCATTCCGAGTGATGGAACAAGGCCGCCCGGATCGAATTGCTGTGACAGCAATGTGATGTCGTGCGTGAGGTGCTCACGATAAAGACTATAGCGCTCGCTATAGTGGCGCAAAATCGACCAGCATGTGGCGTGCGCGCACACAGCAATGTCGATGTGCTGATCCATGGACGGAAATCCACGAATCTTCAACAGATATCCGAGCACATGCACCTTATGATCAGCGGTGATGATGAAGCGCGCCGCTCCGCGGCGCACGTCCGGCGTTACCACGCTGCGTCCGATGGTCGCTATTCCGGTTGGTCGAAGGACCATGAAGCCAAAGTAGTGGTCGTTCAGCTGGCCATCGAACGCGGACAACTTCAGCGATGATTCATCGAACGAAATCGTCCCATCGAAGAAGTGCAGGCGAACGCAGTCGGGACGGTAACGCCGTCCCATCTTGGAGTAGAAGTTGTAGTAAGTGCTGCGGTAATCTTTGTCGATGTAGTTGCGTTCGATCAGTATGCCTTTGACCGCATCTGAAAAATCAACCGTGAGCTTCTTTGCGACCGCCTTGGGTGCATACTCGCCGTCGATATGCTGCGCGAGGTTCGCGAGGTCGGCAGCGGACGCAAGTGAAAGCCATGTGTACATCGTCATCCGTCCTCTCTAAGCCTTGCTGCGCATATCGGAGCACACGCAGGACGAAATTCCTCCGGCGGCCCGACGGAGAATTGTCAGGCGGTCGCGCAATGGACACTGCCTATCACGCCTTATCTCGAAACGGCAACAGAAATATTGCATGTCTTAGGGCGTCGGCGCAGCTTGTGACAGTCGCTCGGTTTTTTTGGAAGCGCTGCGTTCAGTGGGACCGCTATCACCGGCTTAAGGCGCACTTTGCGCAATGCTGCCCGATCGTCGCACGGAAGACGGCGCGAGGCCTCGTTGGGGTGTCGGAATTCGTCTGCAAGATCGCCGAACGATCGCTGATCGGTTCGCACACGGATGGCTCTTCAATCAACCTCAATCAACCAACGAAGATGTCCGACGCAGCCAACGAGGCGCGTCCCGATCGGTGGGGATTGTAGCTGCCCGCATAGTTCATAGGGGTAGCTGCACGATTTTCCCCGTGAAAGACATCCTAACTCCGCTTAGGGGAGATGTCTGCTGCTTACTTGTGCTTTTGAGCTGGTTGGCTGACTGGGGTTACGGCTCGGGCGGTTTGGTCGGCCGACTGAGGTTTGGGCGGTAGCCGGTGGGTTGTACCGGTTTGGGACGAAGGCGTCGCACGGCGCAAGGTGCCGGGTGGCTCCTTCGTTGGGGCTGTGCTTGACAGCGGGCCGCCGGTAGCGATGCTGACCGCGTGTCCCCTGCCGCCGTCCGTGAGGTCTTTCGCCGCGCTGCCACCATCGCCCGTACCCGCCTGTCGTGGCAGGACCGTGATTGGGCCGGGTGTCTGTGTATGGCCGCCGACGAGCAGGGCGTCGACGTGAGGGAGGTGGCGTCGGCGGCGTCCGTGCCGCTGGCACGCTTCATGATGTCGGCGCCGTTGGGCAGCTGGTCGCAGCTCGTGGCGGTCGCCTCGTTTGATTTCGTTGCGGCGGACTTCTCGAACGAGCGAGCAGACGATCCACCGCGTTAGCCGGTCGGCACTGGCGTGAGGTATGGAGCAGCTCGGCGCTGCGGATTGAGGCAGGCCGCCGAACTAAGGCGGCTGCTATTTGCGATCAGACGGAAACGAGGTTGGTCGCTCGTCGCTCTCCCGGAACTACGGCCTCCTCTACCCACGTTTGCGCGACGTCGACCGCGTGCGCGTACGTGTCACAGATCGCAACCGCAAACATCTCGGCACCGCGGCCGCGCCAGTAGATCGCGACGCGGGAGTCGTCCTGGAAACGCGCGACACGCGCCTCGCCGACTTCGCTGGTGAGCTGGAGGTCGCAGTTGGGATCGAACAGGCGCACATGCGGAAATGAGACCACCGGACACTCCCTCCACCGCCGCCTGCTTCGCGGGCCTCTCTACTGCCCGCGCGAAAAGGAGACCGCCCGCCGCCGCTTTGAAAGGGAATAGCGGCGACGGGCGCGTCGTGGCGACGCCGCGTGGCAACGAATGCGCGGCGTCGTAATCCACGTCGTCCGTTTTATCGGTTTCCTTTAGTTCTGCGGATTCGCCTCAAGCGTGCAGGCGACTCAACCGATCTCCAGAGACATAGATGGCGCAGAGACGGCGCATTGCGTTCGGGGATGCATTCGACGTCGCTGTCGTCCTCACCCTCGTCACGGCCTTCGCGACTTTCCCGTCCTGCGTGGTCGGCGAGCAGTTCCTTGTGAACCCATGAGCGCGCGGCATGGCTGAGCTTCTTAAGCGCTACCGAATGACGGCCGCGATCCTGACGCTGGGGGCAGTGTTCACGGGGCTCGCCATCGCGACCGATGTCGACGTGGTGGCACTGAACCTCCGCGCGCTGGAAGGCATCGAGAAGAACGAATTCGACGACGCGTTGCTCGGCGTGCTGCTGGTAATCGGCGGCCTCGTCGTCGATCGCGTCCGCGCCGAGAAAGCGCGAACGCGGCAGGCCGCGCTTGAAGCGGCCCGACTCCGCACTTTCAAAGCCACGATGCGGACGGTGCATGACCTGGTCGGGAACTTCCTCAACAATCTCCAGCTCATCCGCCTCGATGTCGAGGATCGCATTCCGGCTTCCTCTCTCGAACTTCTGGACGGGCTGGTACAAGAGACGGCGGCGAAGCTGCACGCGCTCGGGAATCTGAACGCCATCGTGGAACGGCCCGCTGCGGGCGGCATCGGCATGATCGAAGCGCCGAAAGTCGCGCCGGTCGTTTGACAAGGAGGCTGCGGTCAGGCCATGCTTCCCGTGGCCGCGGAAGGCGGCTTGGCCGATCAAAGGACGCGCCGAGGTTGTGCGCCCACCGCACGTAAAACTCCCTCCTTCCTCCTTAACGCCTGATACAGCTCATCCTCGGCGGCGTCCGCTTCTTCAGCTCGCGGCGAGCTGCGCGATCTTCGCCAGCGTGTCGCGGAGGTCGCTCACCTCCTGCTCAAGTCCGCGCACGTGGGCGATGACGCCTTCGATGCCATCGAGTCCCGCCTTGGAGTTGCTGCCGCGCGGCCTGCCGGGTCCTCGTCCGCTTCCGGGCGGGCGGCCCGGCCCGCGTCCGCTTCCCTTCGGACGCCCGGGGCCGCGCTTGCCCGCCGCGGCGGCGGCGCGCTTCGTCTTGCCTTGCCCGGCCTTGACCATGCCGAGGGCGAGCTTGGCGCGCCCGAACACGATGGGAGCGAGCTTCATCCCTTTCTTCTGCGCGGCATCGGCGATCTCGCGGTAGGTCGCGTTTTTGTTGGCGCGCAGTTGGTCGACGACAAACTGCATGAGCGGACTGGCGAACGTCTTCTCGGTGTTGGGCATATTGGGTTTCCAGCCGCGCGATGGCGGCGGCGCAGCTTACTGGAAGATCGCAATTACTTTGTGCCCGCGACGGCTTCGGTGAAATGTCGCTGCTTACTATCGCCGAATTATAACGGTCGTGGCGCAGCCATATTATTCATCCGATCGTCCTGACGTCGGACATCGTCTTGCGGCCGTTGGCCGCGATGAACAGCTCCAAGTAGTGCTGGTGCGAGAATTCAAATTCGTGCATCGTGCCGTGCCAGCGGACGTACCCAACGGCGGTTCCCGGACCGGCGCAGGCGGACGTCGTAAGGCCAGCAGCACCTCTCCGCACTTTGCTTCGGACGACTGCTGCGACGAGAAGCGTGACGGCCATCGTAACCACCGCGGTCGCGAAAGAGGCGGCCAAGACACCGAAGCCAACCGCCGCCACGAATCCGAGGACCCGCACCAGCGACGCCGCGCGGTCGCTCGAACGGTAGCGAACGATGTGGGCCACGCAGCGGCCGCAATGTGGAACCTCCCACCACTTCGTCTTGGTGTGCACGACGCGGCTGCCGGTCGTGCGCGCGGCGGCGGCCCGAAGCTCTGAGTCCGCTGTCCCGCAACAGCAAGCACAGGAGCGCGGCCAGGCAAGAAGGTTCGCGGAGATCTGAAGTCGGTACTTCGGCATTCCCTACTCCCTTCGCGATTGTATCGGCGGCTCGGATCTGTCAAGGGAATCCCTCGGGGGTTCGAATGTGATACGGAGTCCGCATTCGCCCCTCCTGGCCGACTGCATCCTCGCAGGAGTCGCGGCGCTCATCCTACAACGGCAAGGATGATGGTGCGACAATGGTACGGGGCGCGAGGAATACCAGCATCGTCTCGCGCTCAGGCCACCTCTTCACATCCGCTTAGTGAGCGCGGTCGCCACGGCCGCCGGATCGGCACGGGTGGGTGCCACGCTCAGGATTTCGATGACGCGCTCCGTCTCACGATAGAGGAGGCAGAACGGGAAGCGATGAAGCACGGCGCGGCGAATGTTGCCGCGAAGCACGGGCGCGATGGCAGGAAAGGACTGAACGTGACGGAGCACGACGGCGATTTCATCGTGTAACTCACGACCCAGTCCGAGTCGCTTTGCGTCGTAGTCGTCTGCTGCCGTAGTAAGCTCGGCGTCGGCCTCGCGCGAAAAAACGACGAATTTCACCGGTTGCGCAGCAAGCGTCCTTGCACCTCTTCCCAAGGGATGCAGGACGCTTCGCCTGCGTCGATGGCTGCGGCACGGCGCTCCGCCTCCTTAATGATGTGCTCAGGAACCGTGTTGGCTTCGGCTAGCGCGGCATCGATGATCTGCTGACCGAGCTGCACGCGTTCGGCAGCCGTCATCGCATCGAAATCTATAGTCAGCTTCATAGTCCCCTCCTTTCCTCATACTGCCCGATTTGGGGCCGGAAGTAAACCGTTCTTTGCCGCCTTAGTGATGCGTTCGCAGGCATAGTCAAAGTAGACCGGATCACGCTCGATGCCAATGAAACGGTTGCCTGCGGCGAGGGCGGCAACGCCGGTGGTGCCGCTGCCCATGAAGGGGTCGAGGATCGTGATCGGGCGTTTGGTCGTGCAGAAATAGGACACTGAGTCCAAGGGCCGAGGGCATGGGACCGGGTTGTCGCCGCGGTAGCCGTCCCACGGTCTGAGGTCGGCAACGTGCCAGTCGCGCGGCAGCTCGTCCTTGAGCAAGCTGCGACCGCTCCAGAAGATGACGGGGTCCCAACTCAGGCAAGGCACACGCTGGAAACGGGTGGGCAGCATCTTGCAGGCGGCGACGATGCGGAAACCCTCGGGAAAGTACCGGTGCCACAGACCCGCCTTGAGCGGGCTCTGCCACACGAAGCAGGGGCCGTTGTCCGTGACGCGGATCAGCGCGGGCACGAGCCGGGCCATGAGCGTGTCGTACTTCCCCGGCGCGTCGTCGTAGCTGCGGTAGGCGAAGCCGATGCCATAGGGCGGGTCGGTGACGACGCGGTCGACCTTTCCCAGCGTCGACAGGACGTCGAAGCAATTGGCGCGGTAGAGGGTGGCGTTTCCGATCTCGACGCGCTCGATGGGAAGCGCGTCGAGTGAATCGACGATCGCTCGGCGGACGTTGCGCCGTGCAAGAAACGGATTGACCGGCGTCATGGCTGGCCCCCGTCGTCGAGGTCGGAGAGATACAGCAGATGCGCGGTGCGGTCGAGCTGTGAGAAGTCCCGGCCGGTGGCGTCGCACCAGTGACGCGCGTCGCGCAGCAGGTCGGTGAGGTGGCCTTCTTCGGTGCCGCCCGGGGGGTGGAGGTCGAGATAGTGGAGCAGTTCGCCCACTCGGTGGGCGCGTTTGCGGTTGAGGTCGTGCATGATCGTGTTCCTTTGCGGTTGCGGCGGACCGGGAGCGACCGGCCCGCCATGGTTGGATTAGTCCTTCTTGTCTTCGGCGACGCGAACCGTCATCCGGCCGTCGAGCGGGGCGAGCTCGCACTGCACGTTGAAGCCCTTGCCGTCCTGATGCGGCCACGCACTCCCGATGCGTGTCCAATAGCCCTTGCCGTTTCGGCCCTCGCGGACGTGGTAGGCGATGTGGGTGGGCGCTTTGCCCGCTGGTTTGGTGTCGGTGGTCATGTGGTTCTCCTTCTTGTTTGATCCGGCCGCGCCCATCGCAACCGATGGCATGCGACCAAAGCCGCTTCAGGCCGAGCGCTTGCGGCGCGCGTCAAGCGAAAGACGGAGGGTCCGCGTCGCGGAAACCGTCTTGGCAGCTTGCGCGCGCGGACGGCGGCTTTAGCTGGCCACGATCGGTTGCATGGGAAACGGACGAAGCAACAAAGAGAACCGCGACCGGCGCATCCATGCGGCGCGTTCCATCCCACATTGGGACTCACGCTCGTGAAAGAAACGCACTATGTTCAAACGCCGTCGGAAGGAGGACGAATAACGGCGGATGCTGCGGGTAATCGAGAATAGTTCCTCGGCGGGCGCCAAGAGCTATTTCAGTTCGGCGGACTATTACAGCGAGGGTCAGGAGCTGACGGGCATCTGGCGCGGGAAGGGCGCCGCGCGACTCGGCCTTTCCGGTGAGGTGGGCAAGCGCGAATGGGACCTGCTCTGCGACAACCGCGATCCGGGCTCGGGGAAAACACTCACCGCCCGGCAGAAGGTGAACCGCCGGATCGGCTACGACTTCACCTTCGACTGCCCGAAGAGCGTCTCGCTGCTGTACGGCCTGACCGGGGATCAGCGCCTGCTGGACGCCTTCCGTGAATCGGTGCGCGAGACGATGGAGGACGTCGAAGCGGAGATGCGCACGCGTGTGCGCCGTAAGGGCCGCGACGAGGACCGCACCACCGGCAACGCCGCGTGGGGCGAATACGTGCATTTCACGGCACGGCCCGTCGATGGCGTTCCCGATCCGCACCTGCATGCGCACTGCTTCGTCTTCAACGCGACGTTCGACGGTCGCGAGGAGCGCTGGAAGGCCGGTCAGTTCGCGGGACTCAAGCGCGATGCGCCTTACTTCGACGCGCTGATGCAGGCGCGGCTGGCGCACCGCCTGGAGGGACTCGGGCTCCCGGTGCACCGCACACGCACCGGCTGGGACCTTGACGGCATCTCCCCGGCGTGCTTGAAGAAGTTCTCGCGGCGGACCGAGCGCATCGAAGCGAAGGCCCGCGAAGAGGGCATCACCGATCCGGCGGCCAAGGGCGCGCTGGGGGCCAGGACGCGGGAGCGCAAGGCCAAGGCGCTGGCGATGCCCGAGCTCATGCGCCTGTGGCGCGAGCGCCTCTCCGACGCCGAGGACGCCGCGCTCAAGTCCGCGGCCGCTTCGATCGGCGG